>Ga0098038_1001255_pt1 | contig 10982 bp, 20 predicted proteins | sample 5B_taG_FD_75051 | JGI IMG/M metagenome (GOLD analysis project Ga0098038, IMG submission 75051) | Marine viral communities from the Subarctic Pacific Ocean - 5B_ETSP_OMZ_AT15132_CsCl metaG | ecosystem: Environmental > Aquatic > Marine > Oceanic | place: Pacific Ocean | collected 2015-01-08 | reverse complement strand
CCATAATATTCTCCTAAGTTTAACCAAAGACTAAAGCCATAGCAATAGCTTTACCTGTTGTTGCTTTTGTATCAAGCTGGGTTTGAATTGCAGATGTAACTCCATCAACATAATTAAGTTCTGTTCCTGTTGCAGTAATAGTGGTACTTGCAATAGATAAAGCATCTGTTTCTAATGTGCCATCTACATCTACATTTCCTGAAATATCTAATTCAGTACCTACTAATTTTTGTGTAAGTGTTACTACACCATCACTTGCGATAGCAATTGCATCAGTATCTCCAACTGAACCAATTTGTCCTGCGTTGGCAATAGTAATACCACCACTATGAATATCTCTACCAGTAAAAGTAGCTACACCATCAACTTGCAAAGTTGAAGCCATATCTACAGCACCATCAATATCTACAACATCTAAATTAGCTGTTCCATTAACATCAATAGCACCTTCTAAATCTATATCACCATTAACAATAAGATCATCTGTTACTGTAAGATCATCTTGTACTTTCAAATCTACAACATTAAGACTAGCAAAAGCATCAACAACTGCTGCTCCAGAACCTGCTCCATCTAGATAAACTGCTTTTACATCTCCTGGTGGAATTGTTATGTTTGCACCAGAACCCTGTGAAATAATAATGTTTTGAGAACCACTTGTTCCATTTTCTATAAATTGCATACGCTTCATAGTATTTGGAGTAATAGTAATAGTACAAGCTGAATCTAATGTGCCTGTATATTTAAGATACATAGCTCGACCAGCATCTGATGCACCATCTGCTACTACAGTAGAATGTGTATCAGCATTAGTAGTTATAGCTTCTGTACCAAAACCTAACGCTTCACCAATTAATTCTAAGTTAGTATTTGTAGTTGTACCCCATGTACCACTAGCATCACCAGTACCCATTTCATTGAGTCTTAAATTGTTTACATATGTACTTGCCATATTATTTCCTCGTATTAATCATAATATAATTTTTAAGCAACTTCACTCCAATTAGGTGTTTGTGAAGTGCTTATCGTTGAATAGTTAGGTGTTTGAGATGTATCTACTAATCCCCAAACATTTACTCCGCCTAAACCTGATGTTGTTAATAATCCTGTTATATCTACATCTGCTGCTGCTGTTGGAGTAACTGAACCTAATGAAGATGTTGCAGCTCCAAGTGTAATAGGTAATATATTATTACTAATAATACTTTCATCACCTAAACCACTTGTTGATGTTACTGCAGATACGCCAACAATAGCGACTGCTTGTACAGCCATTGTTCCAACTGCACTGGTACTTGATTGTCCTGTAACTGGTAAAACATTAACTGTAACTAATGATTCATTACCTAATGCAGTAGTACCTGCAACTCCTGTAACTGAAACATTTGCTACACCTGTAACTGTTTCTGAACCTAAAGATGAAGTTCCTGCTACTCCTGTTAAAGAAACAGGTATAGGTTCACCAAAAGTCGCTTGACCCCAAGTACCTCTACCCCAACCAGTTAGATTAGCCATAAGCTAAATTAAGCTATTCTTATAATTGCGTTAGATGCGTCTGCTGTAGGAAATTGAATAGTAAATGCACCTGCTGTAGATGTTTTATCGCCACCAAAATCAAATACTGCAACTGCTGGATCGCCTGATTGTGTATCGTTATAGATCATACATCCTCTAGCAGTAATAGTAGCTGTGCCAAAAGTTAAATCAGCAAAGTCTGTAAATGCAGTTGTGCCTGAGCTTGTAGGATTTATATTAGTCAATGCTGCACCACCAGAAGTATAATTAGTTCCAGATGCTTGATTGGTTGTAGTAAAAGCTGTGGTAGCTGCACCCATTGTTGCACTTGAAGTATACAAAGCTAGTTTAAAAGAATTACCTCCAGAAGCTAAAAAATTATGTTTACCTTCTAAAAGTTCTTTTTTAAAGCTAGTTGCCATTGCTTGTGTTATTGCCATTATAGTCTCCTAATAATATTTGCTAAGTCTTTATGACCTTGTTTTTCTAATTCATTGCATACTGTGCAAATGTGGTTTTTAATACCTTCTTTTACATAATATGTAATAACCATTTTTGTTCTATCTCTAAACGCATGAGCCTGTGCTTTTACCATAGGATCAGCATTATCACTTATAGAAATTATTTTATCTGTTGCCATTTCTGCAACTTCTTCAGGTGTATGTCCTCTATTTTGAGTGGTTTTCACTCCTAAGTCGCCTATAGCAATTTTAAACTCGTCTGTATGCATTAATACTTATTTGGTTCAGTTGGTTCAGTTAAGTTTAAATCTTTTCTATTAATTATGCCAACAGGTTTAGGTTCTGGTTCTAATTGCATTTCTGATAAATTACAAACTTTTAATCCTGCACCATTTTGATAACTTACTTTAGGATCATTTAATCTATGATAACCATAAAGTTTTTCTTCAAAACCTATATCAGTATCTAATAATGTAGATCGTGGTGCTATTTCTATTTGCATACCAGCATCAATACATTTAGATAACCAAAACTCAGTGCATGATCTACCAGCTTCTGCAAAATGCATATTACTTCTATAGGTAAAATCTATACCAAATAAAGATATTTTTTTAACTTTACTCCATAAAGCATAAGCTATTGTATATGGAATAGTATTATTAAAATAAGAACAACCTAAATCACCTACAATAGATTCTATTGGATACTCTACTGCAGTAGGAACTCTATCATCTAGTTCACAAGTATAAATAGGAAAATCGCATTGAGGTAAGTATTTACGCATCATTGGAGTCATAGTTCCAGCATCTTCGGTATCTAAAAATCTACTCATAGGGTCTAGAATAAAAGCTCTATCTATTCTAGGTAAAACACCTATCATTGCATTTATTGCCCACACTTCATCAAATTCAACACTGTGTGTTTGTGCAAGATGAAAGTCTATTTGACTTTGACCCATAGCAACTATTGCTACATTTGAACCTTCTAATTCTTTTATAGGCATTTGTTAGGCATTTATTTTACGCTGTCCATCTCTGTAAGCATCTTTACGATTGTATCCATCTGATTCTAAAGTTAGCCTACCTAATGCTTCTTGAAATCTTTTTTCATAATTTACAAGAATATCTGGCTCACCTTTCATAAAGGTATAGGCTTCACATAAAGAAGCATATAACAATACTTCTGGTGCATTTGTTCCTAACCAGCTAGTGCCATCAGCAGAAGCTGATATAGATTCAGGTATATAAAAATAATGTAATTCTACTGTAAATCCTGAGCTTGGAGTTGGTCCAATAATAAATGTGTCATCATCAAACTGTGCGTAATGTTTTGGTGTTCCTGTTGTAGCAGCAACAGGATAGGCTTCTCGTATAAAACTTACATCTGTATTTAAAAGATAGCTGTAATTACTATCGCTATCTAATACTGCTAAAGAATATGGATATAAATAATCACTAGGAGCAGATAAATATTGATTACCAGAAGTTAAACTACCAGTAACATTTTTTCTAAAGTTTGGTAACTCAACAGATTTAATAATTCTTTGTTCTGCTTGAGTAATAATAGTTGCTAAATCAGCAACAAATGTTGATTCTGTATTTTGCGTATAATCTTGTATCGCTGATTTTAATGTTGTAAATGTCCAACTCATGATGTGCTCACTGTTACTTTTCCTATTTCACCTTTAATATCTAAACCCATAGTGCTTGAGCCAAATTCTGTAACTCCACCACCAATAGGATCAAAAGCAAAATATCTTGTTGATTCTGCTTCTCCTGTATCTACTCTAGGATTATAAAGACTTTCATTATCACTGGTATCTATATCACCCAATTTAAGTTGCGGTTGATCAATATCAAAACACTCATTGCATACACGCAAACCATTTCTTTTACTGTCAACAATTTCATATTTTAAATCATTTAATTTATAAGAAAATCCACAACGATCACATATACCTAATGCTTTTTTACCTTGTGCGTACATTAGTATATTTTCCTAATAGTATAGTTAAATGGATTTATAGAAGATTTTGTGTATGCATTACCTTCTATATCTACCCCTCTTAAGTAAGTATTATTAATTTTAATTATTTTTTTTAGTTGAATAGTAAAAGTATTAGACATATTGCCTTCTTTGTCATACTCCACAACTCTAACTTCATATTGTTCTTTGGTAATTTTGCGATAAAAATCTAATAATCTTTTAAACATTATCTATAAAAACTTACATCTGGAACAAATCTAACTGGTGCTTTTTCTCTATCAGCTTGAGTTACTTCTTCCCATAGCTCCATATAGCGTTGTCGTATCATAGGAACTCTCTGTTGAGCTTCTGGTGACTTACAAGCTAAATTATATGCTAAAGCATAGGTTAGGCATGGAAGGTATCTAGAAGGCACATCAGCATTTAAAGTGCCGACTGTACCAACATCTTCTATGCGTTTTACATAATCGTAAACAAGTGTGTATGTTTGTGCTGAGTCAGGAGTTGCCCAAAGAATTATTTTTACTGCATCATTGTCTTTATCTACAAAAAACTGTGTGGGTTTTGATTGAGTAAGTTTTTTAGCTTGATGTGCATATTCTGTTCTAGATATGCGATTTAATCTTTGATCAAACTGTTTAGTAGTATCTGCTGCATCTGTTCTTATAAAAACATCTACAATATCTAATGCACTTGAATCTACTGTGTAGCTACTTGTACCTGCAGTAAGAGTTGTTGAACCTTGTTCTATAGTCCATAAGTTAAGACCTTTGTTTTGCCATTCTAAAAATACAAGATTAAGTGCTCGTTTAGCACTTCTATAACTATATCCTGAACGCAGTTCTAGACCACAAAGATCATAAGACTCTTCCATAATTTCACTTATGTCTAAGTTAAATGTTGTTGTTCCACTTGTTGCCATAGTAATCCTGTATTAACACTTCCACCTTCTACGAGCCTGTCTTATTCTAGAATTAGGATCGTTTTTAGTTTTAGCTGAACTTCTTTTAAGTTGACCTAATGATCTTGCACAGTAAGACTTTCTGCGTTTTGCAGCCTTACTACCTTTTTTTACTTTACCTGTTACTGCTGTTTTAAGTTTAGAACCTGGATTTGCTTTGCGATAAGCTGCAACTCCTTTTTTGGTCATACCAGCACCAGACTTAGTAGAACGATAATTAGCTCCCTTACCTTTAGTTGTTTTAGGTATAGGGTTTTCTCGTTTTCTTTTGGTCATTTAAAAAACGAAGTTATCTTCTTCCGCCTTTTTTACCGCCTTTAGAACCATTCTTGCTTTTCATTCCAGTGTTACCACCTCCAGCTTTATTTTTTTTCATAGCTGGACCAGTTATACCACCACCAAACATTTTTTGAACATATTCTTTATAGGATTGAACTTTAGCTTCTTTACCTACTTCAGTTTTTCCTCTATTTCTATAGCCAGTGTTTTTTTTACCGCCCATTTTACCGCCCTTTGGACCATTTTTACTTTTCATAAGTTACCTTTTAAATTAAATAGTTATAGTACCCTCTATAAGGGTACTATAAACAAAGTGAGTTATGCTACTTTTTAGTAGCAGTTTTTTTAGACTTACCTTTTTTAGCTGTAGCTTTTTTTGCTGGAGCTTTTTTAGGTGTTTCCTTTTTTGGCTCTGCTGCTTTCTTTACAGCCTTTTTAACAGGTTGTAGTTCTGCAACTTTTCGTTGAGCATCTTCAAGATCAGGATCAGGACCAAAAATTGGTATCCATATTCCATCTTCACCCTCTTGAAGAACTTTATATTGAGGTGGAAATTCACCTGTTTCTGAAATAATATATTTCATAATATCTCCGATTAATCAGAATATACTTTAACCATTTCTAAAACAATGGAATAAGTATCTCCTGAGCTATGACCCTTAGTAGTAAAAAGAATATCTCCAGTTTTACCACTCCCTGCATTATTTGAAAGTCCACCAAAATCTTGAAAGTCCATATGTCCATTACTACTTTCAGCTAGTTCCATAAGTAGAACATTGCTTGTAGCATCAAGAAACATTTGAACTGACATACCAACAATAGCATGACTCACTCGCATTACTCTAACTTCTGAGCATGAAACACCTTCAGAGTTAGCAGCTAAAGCAGATACATCTACTTTAGCTACTGCGGATTCGCCACTGCCATCACTGACATTGGTAAACTTCATAATACAGTTTCTTTCACCATCTATGATGGTTTGTGTAGTTACTGCATCAGCCATAATTTACTCCTAGCTAAAGCTATGAGAAACAGTGCCATCACCAAAGACATGACCATTAAGAAGCCATATGGCATCTGTAATAGCTACACATCTAATATGACCGCCAATAAAGCGACCATCAGTGTCAGCATCCATAGTTAATCTATAGTCAGCAGCAGCAGGAATATTCCAACCTGCAGTATCGATATCTTCATTAAGAGCTACTACGCTTCCTAATTCATCTTTATCAAGCTGAAATACCATTCCTTGAAAAGTATCTGCACTAGAAGCACCTTGTAAAATAAAAGAGCCTGTAAATGTAGTACCTATATGAAACTCATAAAATAATCCAGCAGCAGCAGCAGGTAAAGTTACTGTTACACCAGCAGCTCTATTTAAACTAAAGATAGTTCCAGATTGTGCTGTAGTTGGAGTAAGTGTTGAATCAGTAACGCTAGTAACAGATAGTAAATTATTTACTGTTCCTGTTGTACTAATATTACCACTTGTATCAACATCTAGATTAGTTGTTATTGCTCCAGTTGTTGAGTTTTTAGTGATTTGTTCAAAACCACCTTCGGACCTAACTGGTCCATTAAATGTTGTGTTAGCCATTTTTCCTCCTAAAGGAAAGCATCTATCATCTTGGCAAGTCTGCTAGGGCAGTTGATAGATAAATTAAAAAATTCCCTAGAATAAAAAAAAGGGGGAACATAAGCTCCCCCTTAAAAGTCCTTACGAACTACCTGGTGATCCGAAGATACCTAGTGGGTCAGATACTCCAAAGGAATATCTTTCTCTAGCTTTGTATCTAACATTACCAGTTTCAAAGTCACCATCCATTGAGGTGGTCATTGGTGCTCTGACAAAATGCTTCATGCCATCTGGAACATCAGTAGTGATAAAGAAAGCATTAGTATCAGTTAAATAATGATTAACTGAATAACCTTCTGGAATCACTCCATTAGTTTTAATAGCATTGATGTCATTGTCAGCAGTACCGACTCTATAGTCACTTTGTAAAAGTCTAGTAGCTACAAACTGAAGATCAGAAGGTACTATTAGCTTTTTAGGTCTAGCTGCAATTTTAAGACCTCTTTCATCAGTCCATTTGCCGATTTGAATGATCGCATCTTCTAAAGATGTTTCATTTAAGTCAGCTCCTGACGAAGGTCTATTGCTGTTAGTTCCACCGCTTACAAGTGGGTGAGCTGTGCTGAATAATGCAACACCATCACCTGAAGAGAAAGTAGTTGAGAACCCATTGTTTAATGGATACGCTGCTTTCACTTGTTTTGTATAAGCCATTGCACGAGCTAGTGCTTTGGTATATCTAGCTGATAAAGAAACATAAAGGTTATCCTCCATTGCTTCTTCGGTCACTGAATATCCCATAGCGATAGTTTCGTGTGTGTAACGAGCCACAAAAGATTCTTGAGCAGTATCATAGTTAATACTTGATCCTTCATCTTTTACTGGTGCTGCACCGAAGCCAGATAGTTTCAGTTCTTCCTCAAATGATCTTTCGGAATTTTCTGTAACATAAATTTCTTCATGCTCGTTTTCGTAGTTACCATACTCTTCACCAAACAAGGCGTTAAGTCCAGGTAATAATTGCTTAAGCTCATTAGCTCTTGATATAGCTGCCATTTATATACCCCTTAGCCTATGCCAGTTGTGTTGAGCAATTGATGCCCTACGTTAAACATTACTAATACATCTGTATAGGAATCACCAACTGCACTATCTGGACCATCAACAAAGTCGATGATTTTTAAAGGTAGTGTAGCAGTGGTTGCTACAGTAGATATATCTACCGAGTTTTTGCTAGTTCCAATTGCTGTACTACCTGCAGTTTGAACAACAGCACAATTCTTTCCAAGATCATCTTGGTCAGCAGCACCATCGCATTGCATTTGCATTACAATAAAAGGATCAGTAGCAACATACGCAACAATATCATCCGCAGCAGTTGAAGCTGGGAAATATTGGTTGGGTGTAAATTGACCTGTAGTTGGGTCAGTGTAAGCACATCCAAGAAATACACCTATTGGTGTACAAGCAGTAGTACCAGTGTCTTTTTGGACAGTGGTATTAGGGTTGTCATCACCCCATTTTACAAAATCGCCATAGAATATAGAAGTTCCATATGCATTTTTAATTTTATAATGGGTAACTTTTCCTTGGTAAGGGCTTCCAACGACTGTACCTGTAGGTCTTGCTCCATGTGGAGTAGCCGAACTTGACATAATTGTCTCCTTACTAAATTAATAAATTACAAAAGATTCTAGGAATCTTTCCCAAAAGTTGTTCTCGATTTGCGTTCAAACACTTGTTTGGTCGCCATTCGATTGTCTTGGTCTTTAAAATAAGTATTATCAACAGATTCCACTTGAGATGAAGCTAAGTCAGCAAAGTGTTTATCCCTTGCTTCTGCTCTCTCTTTAGGCATCTTACATAATAATTGTCCACCTATTTCAACATGACCTTTCTTTGCCCATTCTGAGTTATGATCCATCATATGTATTTGAAGCTCTGGATGATCTTCAAGTCGGACTGGTTGCCACCCTTCTCTCATTCTTCTAGAAACATTTGGATTGTCAGTTTGCCCTAAAAGAGCAGTTCTTACCCATCTAAATACCCATCCGTCTTGCGGATCAGGTTCTGGAAGATTACCTATAGTATCCCAACTCATTGGTCTTGAGTCGATTTCTCGACTTTCTACACTCCTTGGAGTACGCACTTGTTCGTTTTCGTTAGTTTCAGGAGAGTCAGTTTTAACTTCTTCTGATTTATTATTAGTTTCTTCTGACATATTAAATCTCCTTTAATAATTGATTTGCGTATTGCTCAGGACTAATTCCAAGTTGTCGTGCTAAACGAACTTGGGTCTGAGTCAAACGGATTTGCGAGGGTTTTTTATTTCCGCTATCCCTAGTGGCGGATGCAACAACTGTTGAAGGTTGTCGTTTTGGTGTATTAGTTTCATGGACTACATCTGCAGTCTCTTCTACTTGAACACCAAAGAAACTTGGATATTCTTTACGCATAGCTTTATCTACTTCTGCATAATATTTTTGTGCATCTTGTTCAGGAAGTATTCCCTGATTACGAAGTCTTGTATCAATGGTTAAAGCATATGAACTCATATCTTTATGTTCAGGTACTGTGCTCATAAACCAAGGATTTTTGCTTGACCATGCTTTCATATCAGGGTCTAGCTCTTGTGTTTGTTGTACTGGTTGTTCTACAGGTAATTTTTTTGCAATTTCTGCTTGAACGCTTTGTGCCATATTCATTGACTGTTGTTCTGCAAGAGTAGCTTTAGCTATCATCTCTTGTGCTTTAGTCATGCCTTCAGCATCGCCTTCATCGTAGGCTTTCTTAAATTCTGCTTGAGCATTTTGTTTTGCCCATAAAGCATTGTTATGTGCCTGTTTATTAAGAACTTCTCCACCTTGATCAACCATAGCTTGTAGTCTTTGGTTTTCAGACATCATTGTTTGCAGTCTTTGAACAGCTTCTTTTGATTCTCTTGTTGCTGCTTCTTTAGCTCTGCGTTCTTCGTGATATTCGTATTTAATTTTAGCTATACGATCTGCAGCTCTTTTGCTGTAATCAGCTATTTCTTTATCTACCACATCATCATCAACTTCAACTGGTGTATCTTCTGCTCTAGGTTTTTTACCTTGATCTTCTGCAGGAGTATCGTCAACAATAGTAACTTCTAGATCATCTGGTATTGTGTGATCTATTTCAGTTTGTTTGCCAAAAAATTGATCTTCTTTTGTTTGAACTGCTGGTTCATCAAAATTAGGTTCTTCATTAATTATTTCTGTTTTACTCATGCTCTTACTACTCCTGTTGGATCATCGACCACTGCTTCTACAGTGTCATCATTAATTAAACGAAATTCTTGTCCATACATTTTCATGCGAGTTCCTGAGTAAGCACGAAATACTACCCAATCACCTTGTTTGCACCAAGGTCCACTTGGAAATCTTTTTGAGTCGTTATAACATTCACTGCCTAGTTTTAGAACAAAACCACAGATATTACTTATTTCTTCATCTTTAAGAGTTGTAGTTGCTTTGATAATACCGCCATCAGTTTTTTCTTCAACTTTAGGCATCGCTATAAGAATCTTCCAACCTTTAGGTTCAGGAAGTTGACTTTTTACATCTTCTTCAACGATAGGAGTTTCAACACTTTCAGGTTCTGGAATGTTTACTTTTTCTTTTTTACTCATATTTTATGCACGACTTTAGGAGTCGAGTTCCTATTGTTTGAGAACCCTTTCGATATAATCTAGTAGCTCTCGTTCTGCAAGGGCAATGCCCTCGATAATACCAACCATTTTTTGATAGTCAGGAAAGTCTTTACAAGCTCCTGTAGCAATATGATCAGCGTGTTCATTCATCATATCACGATACTTTAACTTCAGATGTTCTGATAGTGATAGCTCCATGATTTCATTTGACATACTAATCGCTATCTTTAATCATATCCTTGGCTATGTCAACACCTGTTTTAAAATCTTCTATTGATTGTTTTTCTTTTTCAGCTTCTTTTGATAGCAAATCACTAGCAACTTGCTGTCCTATTTTAGCTCCAGCTATTTCACCTTCTTGTTTCAATCTAGCTTCTTGTAGCTGTTTATTGGATGCAGCTTTAGTTGCATCAAGCAATAGTCTGCCTTCATCTATATCCATTTTAGCTTTGGCTTGTGCTTCTTTAATTGCTACTTCTTTTTCTTTAGCTTGAATAAGTGGGTCTTTAAGTTGTTCTTGTACTCGTT
>Ga0098038_1001253_pt1 | contig 10988 bp, 16 predicted proteins | sample 5B_taG_FD_75051 | JGI IMG/M metagenome (GOLD analysis project Ga0098038, IMG submission 75051) | Marine viral communities from the Subarctic Pacific Ocean - 5B_ETSP_OMZ_AT15132_CsCl metaG | ecosystem: Environmental > Aquatic > Marine > Oceanic | place: Pacific Ocean | collected 2015-01-08 | reverse complement strand
TTGATATGGTTGTAAACTTTGGTATGCGAGGTGCTGCAAGAGTATTGCAACAAGCGTGTAATGGCAAGAACACCTATAAAATAAAAGTAGATGGCAGAGTAGGCGTTGCAACAATTAGTGCATCGAAGAATTTAGAACCAGACAGATTAAGAGCGTACAGAGTTTTAAAGTTTGCCAACATTGTAATAAAAAAGCCAACACAAGAGAAGTATTGGTTTGGTTGGTTTAGAAGGGCAATACGAGTGTGAACGTACCCGAAACCATAAGCCATATTAAAGAGATAGCAAATGAAATTGACTTGAACACACTACAAGACAATCCGGAGGCGTATTTTAGAGATTTGGTTGATTTAATTAGTATTATAAAAGATATGGATCAGCCAATGATTGTCAATATTAATGATTTAAATGACAGGATACACAAAGCATGAGTACATACGAAGCTACATATTGCGATACAAACACAGACTTGCAATATATCGTTCCGGATATTAATAACTACAATTTGAGACGTGTAGTGCCAAGCGATTGGGTTTCATCTGGAACAACAGACTTATATTATCTTTATTCTGCCGGATATGTGACACAACTATTCTATAATGGCGAAGAAATGACTTCGGTTACAGATACGCCAAACGCAAATAAAGAGTTTAATTATAACACAAGCACAGGGTTGTTAAGTTTCTTTTTAGAAAATTCTTCTACGTCACTTCTTAATAGTTCAGTAATAGAAGCCGGTAGGGATTGGTACGATACAAAAGTAGAAGCTGTACGAAAAGCAAGTGACCTTTGCAGAAACGTGTTACCTGTCCCAATATACCCTCGTAAAGGCGTTGGGACTGCAAGTGCCACAGGTAATGACTATCCAGAAATAATCGTGCGTTCTACGGCAATAATTGCGTGTGCTGATCTTGTTAGACCTTTTGACAAAGAAAAGGGCGATGAGCTTATGGCAATGGCTATGAATCCAGAAGGCACAGGATACTTGGATATGGTTCGCACAGGTCAAATCGCTTTATCGCAAGATGAAGGAATGGCAAAACATTCTGGTATAATACGAGAAGTATCTATTAATGCAAACTCAACAGGTAGTGTTATAGACGTAAGAGGCAGACCTTCAGTTGATTGGGATGTTATTAAGATTGTTATAAGCACAGCGGGAACTTTTACAAGTGGCTCCGCTTCTGGCGTGAAATACGATACATTTGTGAAAGATGATACAGGATTGAAGATTGATAAATCGAGCGATGCAGAATTCATTGATGGTGGTTTTCAAGACGTAGGTCATGGTATGCAAGTACGCTTTTCGCCCGGTGTCTATACAATAAACGATGAATGGGAACTCGAGATAAGTGGTATAGTTGATTCAAGAACAATGGCAGTCAAATACGCTGAAGCTGAAAGAATTTAATGGCTTTAAACATACAATCACCACTTTGGGCAGAATCGCATGAACTTTGGAATTCAGTAACAGGTACAACTTTTGCAACAGGCACAGATGATTCAGATAGCTACGCAAACGTAGTCTATGAAAACGTAATAGAATCCTTACAAGATATTATTCGTAAAGAGTTCCAGATTCCTGTGATTGATGAACACAAAGGCAATCAATCGATTGTAATTGATCCACAAGAAGATTCATTGATTGAGTATTTTGCTTCTGGTCAATCGAGAGCGTATGAAGTAGATATTATTTATACGTTAATGAAGGGTGGAGGATACAGAAGCGTAAAAACGCAATTAACAAGTACCGCAGAGCATTTAAAAAGATTAATACATAACAATTCACACTATTCTCCATCTGGTGTTTATAAGTATCACGATGGACGTGTTGAATCTGTTAATTACGAACAAGACGAAGATAATCTTGATATATGGAGAGCAAACGTGTCTTTTAATTGCACAGTTACGGAAATATACACATGAAGTATAAAATTAGTAAAAAAATTCAATCATTTTCTGCAATTAACGATTGGCAAGGTCTTGGAAAAGAAGTTGCTGAAAAGTTAGAAGATGGTAAAGAAGTAGAAATTAAGAATCCACCAAAACGTTTAGTTGATGGCGGGTACATCATAAAAAAGAAAAAGGAAACTAAATAATGGCAAGTTTAGACAAAACAGTCTATTCCGGAAAACAATTTGAATCTTATGTTTCAATACAATCAGATGCTTTAGGGACAAATGATGTATCCGGTACGCTGTATAAAATAAGAACACCAGAAATCAATGATATTGACACTTCTGCGGGTTCAGCTTTTGCTGATGCTGTACGATCTGGTCAAAGAGTACAAAGACCGACAGACCATATCGCAACATACAAAGGCGGAGTATTTAGATGGTCGTTTAGCGACTACGCAGTTGAAAACGAAGCAGCACTTCAAATGTTGCTTCAATTGGTATCTGAAGATGATAGCCCTTCTGGAACAGTAGCAATAACAGGAAATCAGGGAACAGTTGCGTATGAAGAAGGTGCTTCATCGGGTGAGTATGCGTGTGTTGTTATTTCATCACCAGATGCAGACGAAGATAAATTGATGCACAGTTCCATATTAGAAACGTTGACGCTTACACTAAATCCAACAGTAAACGGAGGAAGATTGACTGCTTCAGGTACGTTTTTTAGTGGCTATCAACCTGTAATTGGAACAGAAGGCACATCGGCAGACGCAACTGCTGTTGATTACACAAGAGGATTTTTTGATTGTACAACAATGAGCATTGGTGGCGATGACGTTGTAATCAATAATTTTGAAGTAACAATTAGTAATCCGGCTCAAAGAGTAGGCTACAAAACAGTCAATTCAGTAAGTCACGAACCTTCTGCTTATATGCGTGGAGGTATGATTGAAGTAACCGGTACGTTATCAGCGTTATTAGATGATAATGTTACAGATACAATTGACGATTTTAGAGATGGAACTTCTGTAAATATTAGCATTGGAAACGGAACAGAAATTGACTTTGATATACCAACAGCAAAGTACACAGGTTATACACATACGAACACAGATAGTGGAGTATTTATTGACCTACCATTTAAAGGTACTGCTGATGGTTCTAATGCATTAATAACAATAAAAGCAACTTAATAATTAGGGAGGCAAACATGATTGTAAAGGTTGGTAAAAAAGATTGGGACATAAAAGATTGTTCATACGCAGAAAGACGAGAACTGCACAAACTAAACGCAAAAGTATGGTGGGATGGCAAGATGGATGTAGAAGCGTATTATGAGGTACTTGAAAAGGTAGGTATAATAGCCGGTTTAGGAGAAAATGACTTTAAAGATATGAATATGCCAGAAGTAGATCAAGTATTACAAGCGGTATTTTTAGAATATCTTGGTATTGAACCGGCAAAAAAAGATTCAGGGGGTTGAGCCTTGCGGTTTGGTGTTTGCAATTTGGCACACCCGATCCGCGTGATATATATAGAAGCCTCCCCTATACTGTGGCGAAGCTCCCTGTTACTTACAAGCACGATGCAGTTCGTGTAGAAACGCTCGAGGATATATGGAACATAATAGATGAAATATGTAAACCAGACGGACATTATACAGACGGACAAATCTTATATCATTCCGTTCCATTTTTTGCAGATTGCAATCTTCTCATTGAGGATTGGATGATGCAGATGATTACCGAATACAATTACGTTACCAGATTTAATGTGTCGCTTGGTGAATTAGATAATATTTCATCTGACAGATTAGATTGTTTTACAATTATAGATAACGAAATAAACGCTTGTTCACAAGAAAAGGCAAAAAAAGAAAATGGCTGATAAAAATTTAAATATTAAAATTAGAACACCCGGTTCTAAAAAAGCCAAACAAGATATTAGTAGTGTCGATAACAGCATTAAATCTTTAGGTAAATCTGCGTTAAAAGCGGGTGCGGGTTTTTTTGCAGTTAGGGGATTAATAACAGGTTTACAAAAATCGATTGTTTTAGCGGGACAATTTGAAAAAGTAGAAAAAGGTTTTAAAAATTTAGCAACGCAATCTGGTTTCTCTACACAGGCATTATCTAAACTACAACGAGCAACAGACGGCACAGTTTCCTCAATGGAGTTAATGCGACAAGCTAATAACGCTATGCTTTTGGGTATTGCTGATTCAGAAGATCAAATGGCAGATATGTTTGATGTTGCACAACGGCTCGGTTCAGCATTAGGACAAGATACAACTTTTGCTGTTGAATCTTTAGTTACAGGTTTAGGAAGGCAATCAAAATTAATGCTTGATAATCTTGGTATTATGGTTGACGTAAACAAAGCTAATGAAGATTATGCGGAAGTTTTAGGAATTTCTGTAAATCAATTATCAGATCAAGAAAGAAAACAAGCGTTTGTAAATGCTGCAATGGCTTCAGCAAATAATTTAGTAGGACAGCTTGGAACAGAAACACTTTCAGCTTCTGACCATATACAGGTAATGAAAGCAGCTACCGAAGAACTTGCAATTACCTTTGGAACAGAGTTTGGCGGTGCAGTTGTTAGTGCTACTAAAAAAATTACTTCGTTTATAAAAAAATCTGCTGATTTATTTAATCAAACAAAATTGGCAACGCTTGGCAAAGATAATATAAAAATTTTGACTGATATGGCAGCAACAGCAAGAGAAATTGCCGGTAGTGGTGATTTATTAACAATACAGCAAAGTATAAAAGACTTAACAGAGTTAATTAACGATGTTCCTCGATCTGGTATACTTTTAATACCTGTACTAAACGAATTAAAAGATGCAGCACAACAATTAAAAAATGCATCAGTAAACACTTCAAAAATGATTGAAACAGTACAATTAACAGCAGACGAAGCACGAAGATTTGCGGAATTTACTGCACAAGCTGCAACGAGTTTAGCAACGTCTGCACTTATGGGCGATAGTGTTGGAGATGCCTTTAAAAGAATGTTAACGCAACAAATATTAATAACTGCACAAATGAAAATACAAAAAGGCATTCAGGAGGCGATGGCAGCAATGCAATTTGCAACTTCTGGGCCAATGGGATTTATAGCTACTGGATTAAAATTTTTATTTGGTGCATCACCAACACAAGCAACACCCTCTCCAAATGTAACAATAAATCAAAACTTTGGTGGTATGGGTGTTATAGATAGTAATTTTGCAGCTAACTCAATAATCCCCGCAATAAACAAAGCAGTATCGACAGGTCAAGCAAGGATTACTAAATAGATGTTATCGTTTGATGCTGACCTTACTAATGCGTTAAAAAACTCAAACACAACAGCATTTTGGGTACTTAAACTATATTATAATGATGAATCTGCATTTGTTGGCGTAAGCGACAGACACAGACAAGACGGAACAGATATTTATTATGGTATTGTTGCAACGTGGGGCGTGTATCGTCAATCATTAGACTTTTTTAACTTTACAACATCGACTGCAAATATGTCGGTTACATTGCTCAACAATGATAAGTCAATTAAAGGCGGAAGATTTACCGATTTATTCGCAACTAATAACTTTGAAAATCGCAAATGGGAATTATTTTTAAATACAAACGAAACAGCTACCCTTGACACACCGGCACGAATGATTGGCACAGGTGTTATTTCTGGTGAAGTGGACTATGATCGTAATAATATTGTTTTATCATTATTAGACAACAGCACAAAGTTTCATAAAAGACTGCCAACAGCAACAGTTGCAGAATCAACATATAGCGGAGTAAAGATAAAAAATGCCGGGAAACCTATACCAATGGCATTTGGTGATTTTCATGCTAAAACAGATATTGGAACTATTCCAACAGGTCATTTTGATAGGTTGCATAATTTTTATAAAGGAGCATTTCCCGCAATTATTGTAGATGAATGGGATGTGCAAGGACAAGAATCAAAAGCATTAGCAGATAATGAAGCAATACACACATTAGATGCAGAGAATATTTATACCTATATAGATGGTTTCTATGCAACACTTACAAACGCTAATAACGCAGTAAGCCTTCCAACTTCTGGAACATATAATGGTAAATCATTAATTGATTTTAGAGGCAAAGAGGCATCTGTATATCTTCCATTAAGCACGTCTAATTTAGCAGCAGAATCAGTAACAGGAAGCGGATCAGTAGCTAACGAGGAAAGAGTGGGAGATGGCTCTTTTTCGGCAGTTGCACAATGGTTGGCAAACGGAGCAACAACAAACAATTCTGTTACAAGTTTAACTTTTGCATTTCCAAAGATTAATAAATTAGGTACATACTCTGGCGTAAATTTATTAACAAAATGGGGAACTGTTACAGATTTCACAGCAGAAGGTGCAAGTGGTAATTTTACAATTACAGTTGGCTCAACAGGAATCGCAGAAACTAACGCTGTCACAAACGCAGAAACAGAACGAGATGCTTCAAGCTATTTCACATCAGCAAAAAGAGAAGCATGGGATTTTGAAGGCTCTATTGTTTACACATTAAATGCGGGAAGCGGTAACAATGATAATGCTGCACAAATATATGAATCTGGTTTACGAGTTGATTTTACATTAGACGACATTATTGAATACCAAGAAGAAGAAATATTTGAAGGTTACAGATACGCTCAAAGAATGCGAAACGATAACGAAAGAGTTGGTTATGAAGGTTATCAAGAATTTTATACGTATGTAATACAACCTTCAATCGTAGTTCCCGCAAAAATTGATTATGTATATTATTCTGGAAAAGGCAGAAAGTATGGTGCTTGGATTGATACGATAAATTCAAACGCAAGAAATTCTGAAAATGGTGGTTCTGCTGATCCCGGTTATGCTGCAAATGATTTGATTGAAAATCCTATTTATATTATTGAAAGCGTTTTGCGTGACGAATTAGGTCTTGATTCATCAACAACAGGGATTGAAATAGATGTTGAAACTTTTGATGCTTCTGGTAATACGACTAACGGAAATTTAGGTTCAGTATATGTTGATGCAGTTGCAGATATAAAGTTTGCTTTTTCACAATTTAAATTTATTGATTCACAAGACTTTGTAAATAAACTTGCAAAACTAACTTTTTCATATGTGTTTATGAGTGGTGACGGAAAGTTTAAAATCAAAACATTAAGAGCATCTGGCGATTATTCGTCTGTTGACGCAACAATAAATTTTGATGATATTAATTTAAATAAAGTTTCAAAGACAGCGTTAAGTCTTGTTAAGAATAAAATTGTTTTTAAATACAATTATGATTATGGAGCAAAGCAAACATTATCTGAAACAACATCGAGCGACTCAACTTCTCAAGGTTCAACAGTTAATGGTTTTAACCAACCCGCTACAATTGAAATTCTTGCAAGTCAAATAATAGATGACACAACAGCAACAAAGTTAGCTGCTGCATATAAAGATTTAATGAAAAGTAGAAAAAACATTTTAAGATTTTCAACAAACAGCCCAAAATATAATCATCTTGAAATTGGTGATATTGTAAACTTTACAAATTTTACAAATCCAAAAATTTACGGCACAGAGGTCAATGACGGAAGCACAAACAAGTTTTATATAATAACAGATATAAGTAAATCAATTACGTCAGCCGATATTGAATGTATACAAGTTGGCGATGTAGATGTTTAAGGAATTTAAATGGCAAATATGAACATAGGCACACCAAGATTTTATCCCGATCTACTTAATTATTTAATGAGTAGAGGTGTAGCACAAAACGGAAACTTTGATGTAACTGCAACAAACGCATCTAATAAGTTTATGGGAACTTTTACAACAGGATCAGAAGCAGAACTTTTTGATATGAATCCTTTAAACAAATGTACGTTTGATACAAGTGCAGACACAGACGGACACGTTTTAATTACAATTGATACACAAAGTACCACATTTAAAAAGTCATATATTGCAATATTAAATCATAATTTAGTTTCATCTGTTGGTAAAATAAGAGTATTTGCCGGAAACGAAGCATCTGATATAACTGCGTTAAATGGTGGCAATGCTGACACAGCAGATATTGCTTGGACAAATGACACTATGGTTGAGGTTGTTAATGGAGATACAACAATTGCTGCCGCAGATGATAAAGATGTTGTAATTGAACCGGCAACCGATGGAAGCACCATAATACGTTTTGCAGAAAACACGTTAAGATATTGGGCAATTCAATTTGAAGGCAACACAACCAATACAGGCGTAGCAGAAAACGGAACGTGGGGCAGTACAGATTTCTTTGTTGGTTGTATTATGATTGGCGAATACTTTGATATGCCTCATGCACCAGATTTAGAACTTACCAGAATGATTTCATATAATAGATTAAACGATTTACAAGAATCACATGGTGGGCAAAGATTTAGCAATTTAAAGTCGTTTGGTAGAACAGCAACAAGCACGTCTAAATCGCCGTTTACAACCGCATCTAATAGTTATGATATGTATGGTGGACGTATAATATATGATATGTCATTTAGCTTTTTAAATAATACAGAAATTATGCCAGATGAATACGATATTATCGCAGCAGATGATAACTTTGTATCTGATGTCTGGAACATGACAAACGGAAACCACTTGCCTTTTATTTTTTCAATAGATAAAGACTCTGAAGGCGATAACGCAGAGAGTGAGCATATATTTGGACGATTTGCTAACAACTCATTAGATATGACACAAGTCGCACCAGAGATTTATAATATTAAATTAACAGTAGAAGAAGAATTTTAATGAAGCATATACATATACGAATATCTGTGCCTTTTCTCAAAGTTTTAACAATAGGATTAATTGTGTTGGCTTTTAGTTTGTCTGCTTGTGAAGATATACGAGTTGGCAAATCAAGAGCAGAACTTGCTCAAGAGCAATGGCGTACAGATAGCTTATTAAAAACAATTCATTACCAGATGGATTCTGTGGCAATGGACTTTAATAGATTATATATAGATGCACAGCGTATTAATAATGGAAGTAAATAATGATTGAATTTATGTTTGGAATTATTTGCGGTATTTTTATTGGAATGAATGATAATGAGCCTGTACCCTATCAAACAATAACTTATACAGATAGCGGCAGAGTAGTTAAGGTTTACAGTACATCAGCTTTTAAATATCGTTATATGCCAGACAGCTACGCAATAGGATGGAATACAAATAATTACAACTATTGGGATACAAAAGATTTCATAAAACCCATTTACACTAAAAGCGTTGTAATCAATAGAAAACCAAAACCAAGACCTAAACAAAAGAATAAAGATGAAGAATAATTGTTGTTGTTGTTGTAGATGTAATAATTGCAAAGGAAATAAAAAATGAATGACAATTTTTTTATACCACAATTAGTTGCAATGCTATTCTTTGGTTATATGATATACGAGTTTAATAAAAAATGAATAAAGGTTTAAACGCAGACAGTCAAATTCACATATCCGTAGCCCTGTTAATAAAAGCCGGGTTTCTTATTTGTGTTGTAGTAGGAAGTTGGTATCAAGCACAGATGCGATTTGCTAATCATAAAATTAGAATAGATGATCTTGAAAATAAAATAGTTGTTTTAACTGCTTCAGTCGAAGGAATGGAGCAAGAACACATAAAATCACTACAATCAGCAAAAGTACAATTAGAAGAAGAAAATAAAAGTTTAATGCAAAAGTTAGGATTAAAAAAATGATGGAAACATACGCAGAGTATGGAGCAATTGGTGTAATTGTATTTTTATTTATAATGATGATTATGAACCTAATAAAAAGCCAAAAAATGCAAAACCAAGATTTAGATGATATACGTCAAGCTAACGCAAAACTTGAAACTAAAATGGGAAACGTAGAATCTATTGTCTTAAAAATGTTAGATCGTTGGAACAAATCCGATGATATTAGCCAACGACATCGTGAAGATATCGTACGTGAGTTAAATGATGTTACTGATGACCTTGCATATCTAAAGGGACGTATAAACGGAAAATCATAATTTAAAGTACACATACCAAAGTACCCTAAAAACCCTCATATTCGCTTTGTATGGGGGTTTTTTTATTTGTTTGTTTTATAACTTATTTAGTATTACAATTGGTTATGCTTAAATCGATTAAATCAAATTATTTACCGGCACGTCCATACAACAGGCACACGTCTGTGGTCGATTTAAGCACCGATTTTAGTGCCGGTAACATTTTAAAGAGGAATAATAAAATGATAAAAACAGGTGATATTTTTCAAGACTATTATAAAAAGGGTGTAGAGATTGCTGTAGAGAAAAGTATGGGTAAGTGGAAAACAGTATCTTTTAATTTAAAATCAATGAGTGCACATGAGGTTGGAACAAATAATACTTTAGAAAAACAAAAATCAATGAATTTGTCATCTTCAGATAAAATGAAGATAAAGAAGATTGTAAAAAACCCACAAGAAGCTGATTTTATAAATCAAGACGATTCAAATATGACAAAAAAAATATTAACTGTATTGAGATAATAAAATTAAAAAATTTAATAAAATAAAAACAGGAATTAAAAGAAATAACCACTTCGAAGGCCTTCCTCGCCTTGTAGTCATATGTCTTTCTTTGACCGGAGTGGTTAAATTAAAAGAGGTAAAATAATGAATACAAAATTATATAGATATGAAGTAATTAGTCGTAGCATATATATCGTTGATAGTTACGAGGTTGGATTTAACATATTTGACACACTTAAAGAAGCAAAAGATTTTGCTTATACTAATATGAGTGGAGTTAATCAAGCAGAATATGCTAATGTAAAAGAAAGAATAAGATTAATAACAAAACAAGAATTATTTGACAATCTGTTTGATAATTATAATGATTTACGGGAAGATTTTATTAATAGAATTTCATTGAATAAGGAGGAATTATGTCAGTAAAAATACATGGTAAAGAATACATTACAGTTGATGAACGTGTTGAATTGTTCCACGAATTATATCCTAATGGGATGATTGTGACAACACTTTTAAAGATTGAGAATGATCAGATAATGTTTAGAGCAACAGCAACACCAGACGTTGAA
>Ga0098038_1001252_pt1 | contig 10993 bp, 1 predicted proteins | sample 5B_taG_FD_75051 | JGI IMG/M metagenome (GOLD analysis project Ga0098038, IMG submission 75051) | Marine viral communities from the Subarctic Pacific Ocean - 5B_ETSP_OMZ_AT15132_CsCl metaG | ecosystem: Environmental > Aquatic > Marine > Oceanic | place: Pacific Ocean | collected 2015-01-08 | reverse complement strand
GCAGTTTTTTTATTGCTTTGCATTTTAGCTTTATCTTTGAAGGATAATATATGTGGTTGTCTGCTGTAACCTCTGAATCTATGTGGTCCTCTCGAATAATTTCAAAATGTTTCAAGAAGTCTGAATGCGAGTAAACCTTATAAAATTCCTTATTAATATCACTTGATGGACCGTCTTCTGTTGTTGCACTAGCAGTGTTGTCAAGTGTTGAGCCAACCAAATCCAAATATTTTAAATTAACAGGGGGCAACCCGCCAAATTTCCCATTTTGCAGTCCCTTATTTAGATAGTACTCCATGTGATCTGATATTTTGAATTCGGGTATTACAGTGTAGTCTTTTCCTATTCTCCTGATATCATTTGAGTATTCATCATATGAATCAAACCAAGGGTTTCTACTAGAAGTTAAATTAGCTGTCCACTCTGGTATTAATCCCATATGGGCGATTGTGTAATCCATAGAGTCTTGATTTGGATCGCTTCCAGAAAGAGAAAAATTCACATATTCATAACTCACAGAAGCTGTTGGGGGCGAAGATGAACTCAGAGTGGAAGGTTCACCATTGCCCAAGCCTTGAATTGGTACTCTGTACAAATTATAAATCCAATTATTATATGAAAGTTCTCCATTTCTTGATTTTAAATCTATCGTTGACGGCAGATTGAGAGATCCTTCACCCAGCCCAGTCGCATCTGCTGCCCCTATTGTTCCATCTCCTCCCGTAGGTGCAATGTCCACAACGGGATAATTTGCCTCTAAAGGCCAGCAGCTTAGATCAATGACATTTTCATAGGATGTCGTTTCAAATGTTCCAACTTCGATTGGACTGCCCAAAGAACTGGTTGCGGAACCGATGGATCTTAACCTATCATTTGGGTTATCTCTCCAGAAGGTTCTTGCTTTGCCAAGCGACCTATTGAATTCATCAGAGCCACTAGCTTCAGAGTAGTTTTCTCTCATTCTTGTTTTTTTCAAAAAGGTAAATGACTCTTTTGGGTATACAACTTCTCTGTAAGATATTAGAGATGCTTTTTTAACAGGGTTTAAGCCTAATAGAAATCCATCATTTTCGCTGTTTAAGTAAATTCTCTTAGTGTGATCATAAACTTGGCTCTCGTAGGCTGGATTGAAATCCAGAACTTCTGTCATGCTTCTTAATACGTTCTTAATCCCTCTTGTGTTTGATAGTGTGAAATACACCAAATTATTTCCATAACTACTCTTTATGTTAATTTTGTCTCCACCTAATCCTAGTCCAGTAGAGTCTTTGTAATTGAACAATTGTAGTTGCTGAAATACTGGTTTATATTTTGAACTGGCTGGTGGTTCTGTGTATGAATGGAGAACATTTTGTTCAAAAATTACAGTTTGTCCACTTTCTAATACATCCTTGCTTGAAGATACCTTTATTAAGGATATTCTGTTGTTCCTTTTCATATCCCTAACAATGGGATTATAAGATTGCCTTACCTGTACCCAAGAAGGATTACCCGCTGGACCATTTCCTCTTAGAAGTCCTGCGTTTAATACTGATGCTGGGGCTTGTGGTAGATAAGAAGCAACTGGTGCGAATGTATCATTCGATTCATATTGTATAGTATTCTCTGCCATTTGAGATTCAACTAATTTTAAGGCTTTATTCATCCCTGAGAAGTCTTGCGCTATAAACTGATTTTCTGGAACTTGGTAAGAATTAATTCCAAACTGTCTTGTTCCTCCGTTGTTCCATATTCCTACTTGACTTTGGCTAACAAAAGTAATATCTGTCGATGCCATAGAAGCATTTACAGGATTGGGCTGCGAATACCCAAAAGGAGAGGCTAATGCAGATGCAGTTATCCAAGCATATTGCAAATCACTTTGAGGTACCATATGCTGGACAAATGCATTATCAAAGGTAGATCCAGTCACCAAGTTTAAACCTAAGCCGTCATGAGATCCAACCACTGGTTCTCCATTGATTTTTAATCTTTTTGCTCCATTTCGTTGTGTCTTGTGGAATGATGCAGATGGCTCTCCTAAAACGCTATCATATCCGCCAAATGCAGAATGTTTTGTCAAAAGAGTTCTTAAGGGGCTTCGTACAGCCAAGTTTCTGTATGGCAATGCGTTATATACAGAGAAACTTTCGGATTCTACATCTAAATATCCAGCTCCAAGAGTGTCAGGACCTCCGGGAGCAGAAAATTTATTAACAAATACATACTTATTTTGCCCACGATCAGGGATAGCTCTATCAAATAATCCACTAATGTGATCTGATTCGACTGATGCTGTGCCTATGCCTGAGTTCTCAATAAAATATTTGTTGTTTATTGATCTGCCGGGGATTTGTGCAATTTCATAATCATGCGAATAGTTTCCAAGTGCAATTGAGCTTCCCAAGTCATTTGTTGTTCCTATGCCGGGGTTATTTGAGCTAGTTATATTTTTAATGTTCTTAATATTTACATAGCTCTTTGCTATATGATCTCTAGAGTATCCTGCTCTTGGATAGCCTGTAGCTATTGCAGATGGATTATAAATTATAAAATAGGTTTCTCCTAAGACTTCAGTTGTCGTTGTATACCACCCCTCTTGCCTAATAGAAGCAAGACCTATGTTTAGTCCTGTGTGCCTATATTGATATCCACCTACGTGCTGCTCCGTAAAAGGACCCTGCATGGGAACGTCTTTAGTTTCAGAGTAATAGTCTTGTAGATGCTGCCTTGTCCTAAAGTAACCAGTTGGATCTTCCTTTGGGTTTCCTGCTGATGAGCTGTAAAATACTACGGGTGATACCATTTGACCTTGGAATCTAGACCCTACAGTATCTCCCTCAACTTTAAACTGTGGCTTAAACTTAAATTGTGGATTTATTTTCCCCGTATCGTCACAATCTACTGGCTTACTAAAAGTTGTTGTATTGAATGATACATTTTCTCCTGTTGCGGGTGGAGTTTCTGCAAAAATAATTTGTCTCTTATTTAAATCTTGCCTAAGAGCTAGACGATCAACATTAAATCTTATTGGTGAACAAAATTTCCTATTTAGCACTTGGACAGAAGCAGAATGTATTAATCTCCTACTATCATCAACCCCTGCGTCTCCAGATGAGAGACCAGCTTCGTCTCTTAGTGCCCTTTTATTCCACCATAAGCAACTGTCATCTTGATTTGAGCTTTTGCCGCCAGAAAATCCAGAAACTTCTGTCTCATTCGTGTTTATAAAATTAAAAATTGTAGTATTGCTGGTGATTCCGGGTGTAACTTGAGTTAATGTTACAACTCCTGCGTCAACCGATATAGCTATTTTGCTATTTGCTGTGCCTGCGTTGTGCCCATTTGCATGATTTATTGCAGCTTGAAGTTCTAAAGCTACAGCGTTTCTTCCAGACTTTCCATGAAGCTGAACAAATATAAGTCCACCTCCAGTAGTAGTTCCTGTAGCGCCAGAATTATCAACATCAAGAAGATATGCCTTAAATGTGCCATCTGTCGATGTTATGTGTATTTGAGCAGCATCATAATTGGCTGAATTAACTGTGTCGCTTGTAAATGTCACTGTGCCCACAGCAGAGGTATCTACAGCTGACAACTGCTGAGTTACGACTCTCTCACCTCCTCCGCTATCGGCGTGATGAGTAATAACAGCAGTTATTGGGCCAGGAGCATGTCCATGTTCCCAGTCATACAATAGTTCATTAATTCCACGGGTACAACTCTCCGGGTCATCCAATTTGTTCTCCAGAGTTGGAAACTTGGTTTGATACTTTCCACCTCTGTCTAGCATATGTCCCTCGACAACGTTTCTAACTCCCGGTAGATTTGCTGAAGCTGGCACTAACTGCTCGACCATTTTAGAGATTGACTCATCAAGCCACTTATAGTAATTTAAATATTTTTCTAAATCTGGCGTATTGCCTATGGTATTGAAAAATAAATTCCTAACCTTTTCCATAGACTTATAATTCATTCTGTATCTGTTAACAGGGTCGCCAATTAAATTTTCTATTGAACTTGCCTCTTTGGATGCGAAAAAGAAATTTATCATTTCCTCCGAAACTGTCTGATACATGCTTTTTTCTAATGCAAATAGAAACTTTACTGGCAAAGTGTTTTTGGTAAAAGTCAAATCATCTGTAGTTGCAACATTCACCATGTTTGAATTATTGATGTTCTCTGGTAGTTGTTGCTTATACGCCTGCAAGTACTCACGAGAAACAGACCCGCTATCACTTATTTGAAACCCGAAACCTCTTGCATCATGATTTGCCTCCAGCAAGTTTTCTAGGTCTGCACTATTGTCCCAATTTTGGTACTTTTCGTCTTGGTTAATTGTATAACTGCTATCTTTAACAACAAAGTGACCACTGCCATCAGATCCCGTAACGGTGTCGAATTGCCAGTTTAAAGCCAATGTTTTTGATCGTGGAACTTGCATGGCAGGATTAAATTTTGTCACAAAAAGATACGCATTTTTTTCTGGATCTTTTACTCCATACGATAGGGGATCGATTGAGTGGGATTTTAATTCATCGCTATCTATGTTATCTGCCCAATATCTACACGAAGAAACCAAAACATCGGACAACTGTCTCACAGCGCCAGTGAAATTTGTCCTGTGAGCACCTGCATAAACCCTTTTCTTCTGTGTAATAAAATTCAAACCAGCAGTGTTTGATATTGACCCTGTTGCTAAAAAGTGATTTAAAACAATATCTGATATTGTACTGTACCCCTCAAATTCTACGTCGTATGTCTTTCCAGCGGCCCCAGTAATTACAGTGCTAACATTTGGATACCCGCTTGGCTTAACTCTAACGGCAAAATTCCATTTAGTATCTTGATATTGATCAAAATACAAGCTACTTGTCAACTCGGGTAAAACAGAGTTATAACTGTTTAGGGCGAATTTTATGCTTTTTGACGACTGTTGATCTTGTTTTGTAGTGTCTGCTAGAGCAAAAACTTGAAAATTAGCATAATCATTCGAGTCCCATGTCATCACGGTTTGGGCATCGCCATCTTTTTCTGGATCTGCCTTTGCAGAGTGTATACCAAATAATGAAGATGTCGGAAGACTAAAATAAGTTGTTTGATGATTTGGAGACCCCATTGGGGGTTTTTTTGGTAATATGACTTCTGCCTCAACTGTCATCGCCATTCCACGGTCAAATCCAGTGGATGTTTGCATACTGCCTGTTATAAATCCAGAATTATTAGCTTCTGAGCTGTTTTTATAGGAGTGAACTGTTGCTGAATTTCTATCGACATGGCTGAAATCCGCATATGTTTTTCTTATTGTCTTATCAACGAAATTATTATTTAATGTGTACTCTGCATTATCAGCATACATATTTATCTTGTATATTTCATCATCGACACCAAAACACCTGATTAAGTTTCTGATTGACTTTGTGGTGCCTTTTGACTTATTAATAAAAGTCAAATTATTATATATGTTTTGATAAATATAGTTTTTTACATCATATAGTTTTCTCTCAAATTCCCTGCTTTCATCACGGTGAGTTAAGGCAGCGACCACATCTGTGTCTGCAAATATTTCTGGTGCGATAAATCCTGCGTTTACTAGCAGCTTTGATGCAAATGGAAGTGGCTTTGGACCAATTCCAGAGTTAATACTGCTGCTTAAATACCTTACAGTTTTAGTTTTCTGCATCTCTTCAATTTGCAAATGGAGAGTATCAAAGTAGCTCGCCATAATTTGCGATAGAGTGTGAGCAGAACCCTCATCTTCATCCTGAATCCAAGATGGCAATGTCTGAAATAACAGTGTTGTATTTCTATAGTCCCACTCCTCGCCCTTTTCCATTGCGGTTGTCTTGTAGGTTGATACGCTGGGATGTGTGGGGTACAAAATTGGATCTTTAAATTCTCTATCGGCTGCCGAAGAGTTTACAATCGCCGATTCTGTTTCTCTCGTAGTGCTATCATATCCGTTGTATAAGCCGTTTGAAACACGACCAGAGTAATCAAGAACCACTTGGTCAATATTATTATCTCCTGTTATGCCTTCGTTAAACTTAAAGTAGAATCCTAAGCTTGTATTTGACACATCCGTGTTGGTTCCCGCTCCAACTTGTGTAAACCAATTTATTCCGATTTGCTCATCTGTTCTCGCTTCTTTCCAAAATCTAAATTCATCATATGAGGCAGAGGGATTACCATATCCATTAAAATCTGTTATTGACGGGCTCTCTGCTAAAGCGTCAGTTTTTACATCTTGATTAGGATAGTTTAAATATGAGCCAATATTTGCGTTTATTCCACCGACAGAGGATCCTGTGACCTCAGAAACAGACGATCCTGTTAATATATTTTGAATTAGCTTGCCGTCAAAGTATGACTTAATACTTAAACCTTTATCCGCAGTTTCATCCCCACTGTTTTTAATTGTTATTGCATAATGATTCCAAGCGCCAACAGTTGGTGCGCCGATAATTGAGACAGGGAACAGCGGGACTCTTTCAGCTCCTGAAGTTCCAGACATATATGTTACGTGAAGAAGTGATGCGTCAACTGGATTGCCTGAAGTTATTCTGTTTTCAAGTATTATTCTTCCGTAACTAGCACCACCAATATCGGTGTTTGCAGTATTGTTGTCATTCCATACATCAAATATAGCTTTTGTTACATTAAGATTGGCATTACCCTTAAACCAAAACTCTATGGTATTTCCGGCTGATCCATCAATTGTAATGTTTTTTGCTCTTTTATTCGAGACATCATAAAAATTTGCCTTGTGTTCAGGATCTTTGTAGTCAGTTGACTTTCCACTGTTCTTGTCATATAATGGAAGTTCAGCCTGATTTGGACCGCCTTTAACACTAACGTATTGGGGTGTATTTGCAATTTTGTACACCTCGGCACCAGAGCCGGGGTTACTGCTTACAGAATCAGCCTCGCCATCTTTTAGGTCTTGAAAATTGACATACCCATTGGTTCTTGGGTACTCGGTCTCAAAGATATAATTGTCTAAATATGATGAAGACAAAGACCATTGAAGTTTTTCTTTTTTTGACCCATCGTATGGATAAGTCTTGTATATTCTCTCAATCGATGTCTTGTAATATTCTTTGGCCGATCCATATTTTGCAAAGTTTTCTGGTCTAGAAAAGTCTACTGTTGGAACAACCCTATTTCTGTTTGATATTTCTTCCCTGATGTAATCAGCAGATTCTACTTCCGCTCCTAGAGAGTCCATACTAGAAGAAGGCAAAAACTTTGATGGATTTACACCTTGATTTTTGCCCTGCTCGAACAGAGAACCTAATCCGCTAACATTTTTGTCTCCATATTTTGCCATTAATCTTCAATCCTAAATTTAAATACCTCTGGTTGTTCATTATATCCGCCATTTGTGTAATAAGTTAATTTTACTCCATATGCGTATCCGCTTTCTAGCAAATCCATGTTCAAATCAAAATAATTTCCAGAAATATCATAGGATAATCTTGTATATGATCCCGCCGAGCCTGTTTGTTGGGGAGTGTCGGCGGAGCCAGTGCCATACGGAATTGCCTCTATATCATCAACAATTCTAAATACTTTAAAATAAGCATCTTCAACAATGTAATTTTCTATTTCTGTATTTGCAACAGTGTATACTGTAGGGTCCCAATTCCTCTCTCTAACATATAGTCTAAATCTAGCATTTTCTGATCTTGAATATGTACTTTTTAAGTTGGTTATCTTGCTAACATATTCCGGATTGGGGTTAGAATTAACATCATTAAAGCTCTTTACCGTTATCGCAGATCCTGTATGAAACTTAATTCCTGCTGCCCCACCTGCTGACACCGAATTTTGCCAGACTGGGAATATTATCGAAGTGGCTGGTGAGGCGTTGCTACTATCTGGAGCAGCTGGATATATCACACTTGCTGTATAAATTCCTGTGCTTATTTTACCGCCAGTAATTTTTGTATCGTCGAGACCAATGGATTGACCCTTGGTTCTAATGCTTAATTTTGCGGCATTTTCTTCAACTGCTGAATTGTCGAAATTGCCAGAATGAAATGTTACATATATAACATTATCAGCCAAATTCTCAATTGGAATATCTTTAAGCTGACCTCTGACATAGTTGTATAGATATATCGTGTTTACTTGGTCATCTTGGCTGGCGAAGTAACTAGCTCCATAAAAGTTGCCTGCTCTGTCTTTTTCAGTAGAATCCCATCTCGCCTCAAGTACAGGTCTTTTAAAGAAGTACTCGCTAGATCTGGAGAATAGTTTTTTAGTATAATATGAGAGAGATCCGGTTTCAAAACTGCCAGACAGCATGACGCCAAATCCATAATTTGGTATACCTGTCCCATTGCTGAATTGGGCTGTTATTGAAAAATTATCCCCACTGGACCCTGTTACATCTATGTTTCCTAAGCCGCCAGCGTCTGTAGCGTTACCAGCCAATCCTATGTCATCCATTGTCAATACTGTGATATCATCAGAACCTCCAGCTGTAGCTGTTATTCTTAAAATGCTAGTATTGTTAATTGCATCTCTAATCTTTGCGGCAACCGCATTGTTGGTTGATAAGCCACTTATTCCAATAATATTGCCAGAATTTGTTGATGTTGAAGTGCTAAGTCTATATGTAAAAGTAGTTCCTTGCGAATCGGTTAAGCTAAAGTGAGAATTGTTGTAATCATTAGGAATTGTTCCAGCTTCTGTACATCTTAAAGTGCCACCTGCTGCGACTCCGCCAGCCATCCAGTCCTCAACCATATCACTAACATCTATTGAAAGGTCCTCTGTGCCATCTGTGAATGCATCAGAGGCTACAGCAGGGGATAGCGAGCTGTCGGCAAAATCTCCACCCTCGGTTAGCCAATTAGAAAACCCATCTGCTTCAAGACCCTTTGAAATCCAATTTGAGCCCGGAATGACACCATAAGTTTGGTCTGTGTACTCATCCATGTCTAATCCCGTGCCTTCTTGCCAAGATCCAGATACCACCTTTGCGACCATCTTGAATCCCTTGGGTAGTGTGGACGCATGGGCTGCGTTGTACAACCTTAAATGCCACGAGACGCTTCCGCTTGCCGGGATTGTTCCGGCAGATCTATCTGAGCTTAGTGGATCCATATCAAACTGAACCAATACTCTTGACTTTTCTGAAGATACTCCCTCGGAAGAAGAAGCTTGACCAACTATATAAAATGTCTCCAAAATATCTGCTGCGCCCATGTTTGAGCCCGTACTTCTACCTACGAGATTTGATCTAAAGGCGTCTGCAATTGTGTTGTCAGCACTAGCTGTGTATCTATATAATCCCATTACCTAACTGTCCCCACAATATCTGAATCTGGGTATTTTATTTCAAATACCACATTTTCTTTTGCCAACAGGAGCCTTCCATCAGGAGATGTGTTGCCCTTTACATCATATGAAAATGTAGAATATAAAGCGCCAGTTTTTCTTTCAACTCCAATGCTAACAATATCTAAAATTCCATCTACGTTTTTTAAAACTGCAAACATATCACTAATTCTAACTGGTTCTCCTATGTCATATTTAATTCTTAATACTTCAAATTTTAACGCATCAACGGCGTTCTGTAAAACCTCGAATTTATTTTTTTCTTCCTGAGCTATTATATCTAAGTTGACTTGCAAATTAACAACTCTTGCATCCAATATATCAATAGTATCATTTATCATTTTATAGTTTGATATATAAGTTTTTAAATTTTGCTTTAGAGTATCGGTTGATTCAACTAAGTTTCCATCTGCGTCCTCGGATATTATATACAAATTTAAGTTTCTCTTAAATGAATCTTTATCTTGAACTATATTACATCGCTTTACCGCACCAAATTGAGGCGGCATAGAATAAATAACTGACTTGTAATCTTCTGAGGTTACTGCTCTATTTTGGGAAGAGAATGCGCCATATGCTCTATACTTTATTTCTTCATTTGTTGGCGCAGAAACGCCTCCAATGATTGGATTTTCGTTTTCAAACTCCATAGATGATATTACGCTGCCTATTTTTTGTTGAGATAAAGATGCAATATTTGCAAAGGCAAAATCAGTATCAGACACATTTGTTAGAGCGTTAGTAGCAATGTTGTTAATATTAATGCTATTTTTTCTGTATTTGATTGTGAGGGTTGTATTTGTTGGACAAACGCCCATTTTGTCTGTTTCAATAAGGTTCGTTGGATCAAAGCTTTCATCTGTAATATAATCTTTTCCATTAACTTGCATTACAACCTTATTTGGCTCACTAATAACCTCATTTGTTAGATTTGTTTCAGATCCATATCCAAATTGCAAATAATATTGGTTTGTCAATTGCTCAAATACGAATCTTCTTGGAACTTTTCTAGGTTTTAATATACTAGGAACTTTATCGCTGTCTGATTCTTTATTGATTATAGGAACATATACTACATCTTGTGTTAAATAATCTACTTCATAATATTCATTACCAGACGCATCAAATACCGATACTATTTCTGTGATAAATTCATCTTGAATCAGGACTTTTCTAAATCTTTCGAAATCTCCAACATCAATAGTTTGTGTTTTAACTTGACCCGAAATTATTTGCCCCTTGGTTTTGATAGCATACCCTGTTGGAACTCCAGTTGTTGAATCAACAGTTGCAACAACCACTTCATTACTAGTTAAAGAAAAATCAACATCTTCGTTTAAAGTAAAAGATCCTCCTTGACCACCAGCAGAGAAAACTGCGCCCTTTTTTAATATCGGAGCGTAGTCTAAGTCTGGCTGAACTCCGTTTGATGAGGCCGGGACGACAATATACATGGTTACCTCTCCAGAAGAAGCTGGGATTCCCTTGTATTTATACCCTAATTGCCTAGCGAGTTTTAATATGTTATTCTCTTCTATACTTGTCTCTAAGAATGATTCATTTACATTGTAGTCCATATAAAAAGACAGGATATCTCCAACATAGGCAACTGTATCAATCATGATTGAACCAAAAGATGCTTCGTTAAAGTCTTGGTATACGCTTG
>Ga0098038_1001251_pt1 | contig 11003 bp, 21 predicted proteins | sample 5B_taG_FD_75051 | JGI IMG/M metagenome (GOLD analysis project Ga0098038, IMG submission 75051) | Marine viral communities from the Subarctic Pacific Ocean - 5B_ETSP_OMZ_AT15132_CsCl metaG | ecosystem: Environmental > Aquatic > Marine > Oceanic | place: Pacific Ocean | collected 2015-01-08 | reverse complement strand
TGCGACCCGCCAAGCGCGGTCGAGGTCGTGGAGATGAGAACGGGAGATTCCGACACCGCGTCGCAATGGGTTCTTTCGTTAGCGACGACCCCGGTCGCCTCTATTGCTGGCGGTAGTTGGTCGGCGGCGACAAGTGGAAGTTATAGCGGATTAAAAGCGAACCTTTCTCTCTCGACGAAACAAATGCTCGCGGCGGTTGCTCGTGGCGTTTCCGACTTCGAGATTGCGATTAACCATTCCGGGCAAAACCTCCACCGTTCCCCGGTTAAGATTTCCGAAACCCTCGATCCGTCCGGCGCGGGTTCGTTGGCGATCACGACGCCGAACCTTTTTAGCCTCGGAGGGACGGACGTTCCGAAAGGGCAAGCGATCGCCCTCTCCGGCCTCGCATATGACGGAACAACGCTCTCGAGAGGAAGTTCCGACGTCGCGTCCGTGTTTGGACGTTCGGGCGCGGTAACAGCGACCTCGGGCGATTATACCGCCGCCCAAGTTACCAACGCCCTCGATAAAACAGGCGACTCGATGTCCGGCGCGTTAGCAATGGGGACGAACAAGATAACCGGACTCGGCGACGCGACGCTCGCTCAGGACGCGGTAACGAAAACGCAACTCGACGCGAAACAAGCGACAATCGATTCGTCGGCGCGTCTCGATGCTTCTTTGATCGGTTCGAACGGCGACGTTTCAAATGAGGAATACGGGTATCTCGACGGCGTTAATGACTACATTCAGTCACAAATCGACGCCAAGGCGTCGTCGTATGATTTGACAACCCACACGGGCGACTACTCGAACCCGCACTCGGTCACCGCTTCGGACGTTTCCGCCGTTCCTCTTTCCGGCGGCGTTACAATTAACGGCACTATCACAATGGGCGACACGCTCGATCTCGGGAGTAATTATTTATACTATGGAATATGGTATGGCGGGCAACTTTCCGGCGACCTTAACGCAAACTCGGCAAAACTCACGAGTTTAGCGGACGGAAGCGCGAGCGGCGATTCGGTTAACTATGGACAAGTAACAGGCGAACTTGCTCGCCAAGGAATAAACGAAGTAACCTCGACGACATACACAACCGTCGCGGGAGATGCTCGGAAGGTTGTTCGCGTCAACTCATCCGGCGACGCAACGATTACAATCCCCGCCGATGTCCACGAAGTCGGCGACGTGTTTACTATCTTCCGCAAGCAATCCGGAACCGTGACACTTGCGGAGGGTTCGGGGGTAACTCTTAACTCGGTCGGCGGCAAACTTAAGCTCGCCAGTCAATATTCCGCCGCGACTATTATTTGTGTAACAAAGGGAGCGTCGTCGGAGTTCGACGTTGTCGGAGATTTAACGACATGATTCCGGCGGGAGTTTTAGCGAGTTCGAAAACCCCTTACGGTTACGAATTTAAAGGAAATGAACCTCTTGCATGGTGGGACGCTACATTAACAGATACCCTCGACGTCGACGGGAGTTATAAAATATCGAACTGGCGTTCGCGTTGGACTCCTTCGAGTCTCGGCGAAGATTGGACATTGTCGCAATCGGTCGCCGCCGATCAACCTTATTATTATTCTCCCGGCGATCCGGACGGCGGCGGATCAAACACCTTTCACGCACATAATCGAAAGGTCGACGAATACGGAAGCTCGGCGGATGATCATTGTTTCACCGAGGGAATAATTGAGTTCAAGCGAGGAGGAACAAAAACGGGGTTGTTTTGCGGGAGCGACACAAATCGAGATATCGACTCGCCTCTTGTTTTGGTTGCGATGTATCAGACTACTTACGGAACGTCGCAAGGATTATGCGGACAAGCGGGCGATACTGATTGGGACACAGATAGACAATGGATTTTATATAATCTCAATCATTCGCCCCCAAAAGAAAACCGCTTAATTTGGGCATATCAACCGACCTCATCATATAAATATTCAACGAACTGGACAAGCGGAACTTATAACCAATACGACAACCCCGGCACAAATTACGATATCGTTTCCGGTTGCCGCATTCCTTCGGATACGAACAAACCGAGCTTATTTTTAAAAAGCGACCAAATGTCGACCGCCTCGACCGCTTACGCAAAAGCGACCGACGTAACCGCGCCTTTTTTCGTTGGTAATCATCCGCTCGAAACGAACGCCGTCGACGGGTATATTGCGGAAGTTATATTATTCGACGCGGACGAGGGCGCGTTCAGTAATTCAGACGTTCAAAATCTGATATTGCAAATGGCGAAGCGTCACAACATCGACGCGACAAGCGGAACGACCGGACTCGGTTATTAAAAAATGAACGAACCCGAAAACTTTTATCTTTATTATACCGGAGAGGATGCGCTCGCCGACGCGTTGTCCGCTTGCGAGCTTTGCCATCAACTCGCGAGTCGAGAGATCGGAGGCATCCAGGGTTACACCGCGACAAAATACGCCGACCCGATCAAGCATCCGGAGCGCGAGGAATATATCGTTCCCTTCGATGTCGAACGCGCCGCGATTGTTGAGATTCCGCAAGACATACAAGATCGACTTAATAGCCGAGCCAAACTATCAATCTCCGAAGTCGAGGCGGGCGGATGGTTTCCCGTCGACCTCAACGATCCAGCGAACGAAATTATCGAACCGGGGGTCGACCCTTGATACTCTTATTCTTACTCATAAGTTTTATATTCCATTCATTTATAGCGTATTTAATCGCGGTCGCCTTGATCCTTTTTTCTTTAACTAAGTCCGATGTCTCCTAATTTTTTAAGAAGTCGCCGCCGGGTTTCACGCCCTCGGAGTTACCCAATTATGAACGCATTAATCCGACCCCTAATGAAATTCGCCCATTCTAAAATTGGATGGTTCGTTAACAAAATCTCGATCGGCGTCTCCGGTTGGTTGCTCTCGGTTGGCATCGATTCGGGCGAAATCGTTTTACAGATAGTCGCCGGCATTGGCGCGTTATTGTTCCTCGCGATCGAGTTCGGCGTTAAGTTACTCGCCGACCGATTCGTTGACGACTTCCAACATAAACACGGCTTAACCGTCGACTCTTGGCCGGGACACAAAACAAGACTCGCGACCGGAGTCGAGAAAGCTCCCGTTTACATACAACCCGATTAAATATGAAATACATAATCTTGTTAATCCTTGTCGCGACTCTCTCGGCTTGCGGAATATCCGCCGATCTCGGTCGGCAAATCGGCGACCCTTCCGCCTCGTTTGTCGCCGGAGCGCGGCGCGGCGTTGGCGTCGAGGTAAAGACGCGGACACACGCCGCCGGAGGTATTGTGTTCATTCGCCGACTTAACGAAACGCTCGAAGTCGAGCCGGAATAAATGAGCGAGCTATTGCCAGCGGAACGCCCGCACCTCGGGCGAGAACTGGCGAGAGCTTGCGTGTTCCGCCATCTCGGCGAAGATGCCGACGACGAGGTTACGCTTTTGGGCGTTCGTGGGTATTATTTAAACTCGCTCGGTTCACCTGGTCGGAACGATCGCGGCCTTTACGACGACGCGTTTTTTATTCTTTCCCCTCATACGTTTACATCGTTTAACGGCAACACCGACCCGAGCGGAACACGAAAGGGAAGCGGAACGGGAAACAAAAAAGGGATGGCGGTTCTCGATGCGGGCGTGTGGCGATATAAGCCGGGATTACATCGCGGAAAATATAAAGCATTTCGACAGGCGGACGAGGTAACCGTTACCCGCGACGGCGATCCGCCTTATCAGTCGACCGGATGGTTCGGAATTAATATCCATCGCGGAGGGATTACGACCACCTCGAGCGCGGGTTGTCAAACACTACCGCCGAATCAGTGGGAACTATTTTGCGACGTGTTAAATCACGAACTCGCGCACCACGGGCAAAGCTCATTTAATTACTTGCTAGTTGAGGGGGCGGATTCGTGACGGTAAAAACCAACGGCGAAAACGTGGTAAAGCTTCCGCGATGGTTCGCGGTTACCATTCTCTCGGGCGCGGTTAGTTTTGCCGGGTTCGCCGTTTCGGTCATATCAAACAACGCCCGCGAATCTCTCGAGATTAAACGCAACGCCGCCCGCGTCGATACGAACTCCGCCCATTTATCAAAACACGCCGCCGATATTAACGACATCAAGACAGACGTCGCGGTTATACGAACGAAGCAAGAGGGAACCGACGAGGCTCTCGACCGAATCGAGGTTCGTCAAAACGCAATCCTCGAAAAGCTGGATTAATCTTTTTTTGTAACCTTACGAGGTTCGCCCGTTTCGAAGGTTGCGCCCTCTTTGAACCATTCGAAAATGATAGCGCGGAGATATTGGTTCCGGCTCATTCCGGCGTCGTCGGCGAGTTTCTCGAGGCGTTTCTTTTCGGCGGGAGGAAGCGTTACGGTTACATTTGTCTTATCTTGTGGAATTGGCATTTAAGGGAAGTCATTAACTTTTTTATTGTGGGTGTAATGATAATAGGTATCCCCCCCGGTTAAGCAATTACTTTTTACTTAATAAGAGCTTAACGTCGTTTATTTGCGACTGGACTTAATCGTTTTTATCAATTTACAAAAAAGTTTAAATATTGTTATTGATGCTCAGTCTCATTAAATGATAAGCGTTGTCATGAGCAAACCCCATCGACCGATAAAAATCGCCATTCCTTTCTCTCATTTTTCGAAGATTAAAGCCGAATCGAAAAAAATTGGCGTTTCGATTTCGGTTTTTTTGCGGAAAATAATCCGCTCGAAGCTCGATAAATAAAGGGTTCCAGCTAAGACGCCCGACGATCGGGTAAATTTAATTTGCATATCTTAATTAATTTATAGTTATTAGTGCTTAACTATTGCTTAACATTTAATTAGAAATGCAAAAAGACGAAAAAGTTCCGGTGCTCGTTTCGAAAGACGTAAGGCGGAAAATAAAACTTATCGCCGCCGACGAAGGTCGCCGGATGCCGGACGTCCTCCGCGACATCGTTCAGCTATACCTAGACGGAGATCGCAAGCTTAAAGCTCAACCCGATAAAGACCCGCCGTTCCTCGGTTATTAATATGAACGCTCGAACCATTGCCGAGGAAATCGTAACCCGGACTCGAGCCGGGATAAACCGCGTTTACAAACCTGTTCGGGTCGATCTAGGGATTCGGGAATATGACGCGTTGCGATCGATTTACACAAAGTCGAGTCCCAACACTCGACCCCACGTTCTCGGCCTTCCTGTCCATCCTTCGCCGTCCGTTTCGCTCGTTAAGGTTCGCGGGCGTCGAATCAACACCGGAAGCGGTCGAGCGAAAAACAAGCCGAAACAATGACTCGACTTTTAACCGTGGTCGAGGTCGGCGAATTGCTTCAAATCCCGCCGGAAAAAGTCCTCGTCTTTATCCGAAACCATCAACTCGCCGCCGTCCGACTGAGTCCGCAAACGATCCGCGTCGAACCCGCCGATCTCGAAAATTTCATTCAGAAAAAACGAACAATAAAAAACAATGCAAATAATAGACAAGATAAGAGAAGAACGGAAAACCGCCTCGAGGTTTTTCGATAAGTTCGACCACTATCGGAAACTTACCGCGATCGCTTTCGGCGGGTTCTTTGTAACTCTTCTCGTCGGATGGTGGCCGAATTGCTTATTCGTCGGCGCGGTTTCCTTTGTCCTCGCGTTTATCGCTAACCATTACGGAAACAAAAGTTTTTATCACTGGCGCAAAGCGCAAAACCTTGCGCGGGTTTTGGCTGAAAGAATCAAAGAAGCGCGACCGGAGTCGGGAATGCAATCGGAAGAGAGTTCCGAGGAGGGGCGACTTTTATGTGTGGCACGTCCTATTGACGAACACCCGACCCGGTTAGCGCGATAAATGACACCGGATAAAGAGGGCTTAAGGGTTCGCGGTTATCGAACGGAACCCCGGTATCGAGGCGCGGCGAAACACTTTCTCGTCATCGCCATTAACGGCGCGGGAGGTTTGCCGCTATCGATCTTCGAGATACATCTCGACGACTACCAAACCGACGCCCTCCAAAGGAAAGCAACTCTCGACAACGGCGCGGCGAACGTGATTCTCCGCAAGGTCACCAAAGGACAAATCGAAAAGGCGAAACAAGGCGAAACGCTACGCGCCTCGGAAATAATGAAGGAGGTCGGGGGATGATTGTAATAAAAGGTTGGTCGGAGAAATTCGAGTGCGCCGAATCTCGCAAGCGTGGCGACCTTCGTTGGTATTCTTGCCCGGTCGGATTGACCTCGACGGGTTACATGATTCTCGCCGGGATCGAGGGAGGGTTTGCCGCGTTCGGAATTTTCCAAGCGATTTGCCAGTTACACGCCGACAAATCACCCCGCGAACAACGCCTCGAGGGGATCGTTTCCCGAGGTGACGGAACGCCTCTTTCGCTCGAAATGATTCGCGTTCACCTTCGAGCCACTAAAAAGCAACTCGACGACGCGCTTAAGATTTTAACCTCGGAGGATGTCGGCTGGATCGCCCATAAAATAAAGGATTCCCACGAGACGCCCACGACGCGCCCAAGCGACGCCCAAGCAACGCCCAAGCAACGCCCAAGCAACGCCCGCCACAGTACAGTACAGTACAAGACAGTACAAGACATTACACAAACCGGGGTCGACGCCGACGCGGGTGTGTGTTTAAAGATTATCGAGGAAGTAAGCAAGGCTTATGGATCGCCATCGAGCCGGGTTAGTGCCGAGGCTAAGAGGGAATTGTGGGAAGCGAACAAGAGTCAAGCTTTCACCGACGACGACCTTACTCTCGTCGTCCGCTTCATCGAAAGCATCGCGCCGGGAAATTCGGCAATAACGCGCCGAAAATCGCTCAGAGCGCGTCGAGGGCGATCGCCGGGTTCGTTGAGCTTCTCGCCCGCGCCGAGGCGCACAAGGCCGACGTGGAGCCTTACAAAGCACCTCCGGCCATGAAGTCGCCGGAACCCGAAGAAATTTCCGAAGAGTCGAGGAAAGAGATCGCCGCCGAACTCAAACAATTAAAACACAAACTTAAGCAACCAAACGCCGAACCATTAAAAAAAGATGCAACGAACGCTTAATTTATTCGCTCCACCAATTCCACGAACCCGGAAGCTTGCTCGAGATCGGGCAAATTCTAGAAGGTCGCAAGTCGTCGAAAAGATACTCGCGGAGCTTGAGCGGAACCCCTCACAAACCGCCGACGAAATCGCCGCCGCTATCGACGAGAATTTTCTCTCGGTTCGTCCTCGCGTTTCCGAACTCCATCGAGGCGGGATTCTCGAGGCAACCGGAACAAGACGGAACGCGTCCGGCTCTCCGGCTAAAACATGGAGGGTTAGAGAATGATCGTTTTCGAAATCGACGCGAGAGCGATTTTCGCTTCGGCCTTTACCGCCGCCGGACTTCCGACCCGATCGTTCGACCGTTATTTCGAGTTACTCTTAAAGCATCGCGAACACGGTCAAGAGTTCAAGACATACATAACAACCAAACGCGCACACGAAGCGAACAAAGTCGCGGTCGAGTTTTGCCAAATTCTCAAAAAGTTTCGCGACTTCAATATCGATTTTTTAGACCAACTAAACCAAACCAAACCAAAAACCGAAAATGATTAGTTTATCCATCGACGTTACCGAACTCAGAAAAGACCGATTCCGGAAGCTCACAAACTCGAAGGGGAAGGAGTGCGTTTATCTCGATCTAACTTTGATCGATACGCCAAACTCGAAATATGGCGACCATTATTTCGCCGTTCAAAAGTCGAGCAAAGAGGAACGCGACAACGGACTTGATCTCCCGATTCTCGGGAACGCAAAAGACTGGACTCGCGTCGATCAAGAGCAAATGCAAACGACCCCACTTCCGGCTCTCGATCAAAGTCCGCCAGCAATCACGCCGACCGCCGCCGACGACGACATTCCGTTTTAATCCTAACCAATAAAAACCAATGAACAAAAACACACTCACCGAACCCGAAACCGTTTTCGCGGGCGACCTTGTGCGCGGCGGAAAATGGGTCGAGGTCGAAGTCGAAATCGCGAAAGTCTCGCCACCGGGAAAATTTAAATTCTCGAACGGAAAGACGGTCGACCGTCCTTGCATCGAGTTCACTTCGTCACCAAACGAGGGAACGATTCCGGGGCGAGAGAACGCGATTCGCTTCGTGCCTTGCTCAACTCAAGTTTTGCTCTTGCGCTTTATGTGGGATTCCGCAAGCGCGGCGGATTGGGTCGGGCGAAAAATCAAGCTTTACGTCGCCCGCGTTAAAGCTCCCGGTCGCGGACTTTCTCCCGCGATCCGAATCCGTTCCGTTGTGCCGATTAATAACCTCCCTTTCAAGATATGGAAACAACTCGGCGAAGACCTGACAGGAAGAAAAAACAGCGAATAAAAACCAATGAATAAAGAAAACCAAAAAACAAAACCGGAAGTCGTCGAGGATTTGCCTTTTAGCGAATACCAATCGCGACCGGGAATAAACAACTCGAGCCTCCACGACATCGACGGCGACCGTCGCGACGCTGGTTGTCCGGCCAAGTTTCATTTTAACCACGTCCTCGGGATGAAGGATCAATCGAACTCCGACTCCGAACCTCTCCGGTTTGGGCGGGCGTTGCATTCTTACGTTTTAACGCGGGAAGAGTTCGACGAGGAATATATTGTCGAGGATGAGGAACTCTATCAACGAATATTGAGCGAGGCGAACGCCGAACAAATCGAGCAAGGCCGAAAACCGTCGACCAAGTTCTCGAAGAACCTCGGCGCGTGGAAAGCGTTTAAAACATCGATCGCCGGAACGGGTAAGGAACTACTAAGTGCGGACGCATTCGAAACGATTCAACACATGAACCGGAGCGTCTCTGATCCAGTCCAAGCACTCGACCCGAGAACCGCCGAGGTTCTTAACAGCAATCTAAAAACCGAGCTTTCGTTATTTGCACAACTCGACGACGGGCGCGGGAACTTGATCGATTGCAAAGCGCGACTCGATGCGATCGACCTCGAGGGCGGCGTTATCTATGATCTTAAAAGCCTCGGCGAATGGAATCCGGGCAACTCGATTGCACAATGGTCTTGGTGGATGCAAGCCGCATTTTATTGTGACTTAACGAAAGCTTGCGGGTTGTGCGATGATCCGCGCTTCGGTTGGATATTCGTAAAGAAGTCGCCGCCTTACGAGTCTCAACTCCATTTTGCCGAGCGCGAGTTACTCAAGGCCGGACGGATTAAGTATCGCCAGCACCTCCAACAGATTCACGATTGCCGCGAGTCGGGCAAATGGGGCGGACATCGCCCGGTTATGTATCCGCGTTGGTTACAAGAGATAATCGATAATATATAATGAGATACGAAAAGCCCAACAAAGCGGAATCGCTTCTCGCCGATTGGGTCGGAGAGAATCGGCAAGGGGTCGCGAATCGAAAGCAACTCAACAACCGCAAATATTCAAACAAAGACGACGCGGAGATTCACAAACTCGGCGCACTCGGCGAGCTTATGTTCGCGAAGTTGTTCCGGTTATATCCCGATTCCTTTTTCGATGATTATTACGGGAAGCTTAAAGGATGGGACATAACCATCGAGTCGTTAATCGGGATCGACGTTAAGACCACGACAAGCGATCCCGGCGCGTTAATTGTCCCGCGCTATCGGAAGAACAACCCCGCGCCGTTTTACGCTCTCATGCTTAACCGGGGCGATCGGTTCTATTACGCCGGAGCGATCAAGGGCGAGGACGTGTTCACCGACGAAAGGCTCGACGAATACATTTACCGGGTTCCGCTTCAAGACCTCAAGGCCGGGAGGATTTGGGATTTTAAGGGCAACTAAAGGGCAACTGATAAGATGAAACCGCTTAAACCCTTACAAAATAAAGGATTGCTACTTTCCGATACAGCCGGTCGGAAGGGTAAGGAACGACAAGGAATCCCTCATAAAATAAGGGAACCCAAACGGCGACGGGTTGCAACGGATTGCAACGGGTCGAATCGAGAGGGCAACTTAAGGGCAACCGGGAAGGGGACGGGATGAAGTTCTTTTCGTGCTTTAGCGGGATCGAGGCCGCGAGCGTTGCGTTCGATCCTCTCGGGTTCGAATGCGTCGGGTTCTCCGAAATCGATCCGTTTTGTTGCGAGCTATTAAAAACCCGATTTCCGACCGTTCAAAATTATGGAGACATCGAACAACATAAACAATGGGACATCGAACCCGGATCAATTAGATTTCTTTGCGGGGGGAGTCCTTGTCAAAGCTACTCCACCAGCGGAAACCGGGAAGGCTTGGAAGACCCTCGCGGAAACCTCGCGCTCGTGTATTTTGGATTTCTTGAACGACTCCGCCCCCGTTGGTTACTTCTCGAAAACGTCCCCGGTATCCTGTCGAGTAACGGAGGGCGGGACTTTGGAACCTTGCTCGGGAAATTGGCAAAACTCGGGTATGGGTTCGCCTATTGCATTCTTGACGCTCAAAACTTCGGAGTCCCGCAACGCCGGAGACGAGTGTTCCTTGTCGGACATTCTGGAGGCGACTGGCGACGTCCCGCGTCGGTATTATTTAACCGCGAAAGCGTGTTCGGGAATCTTGAGGCGGGCGGATTCCAGGGGGAAGGCACTCCCGCCGAAACTTCGGGAAGCACTCGAAAACGGGACGTCGTCGGAGCGTTAACCGCCTCGCCCAAAAATCACGCGGGAAGCTACACGGGGCAAGACGCATACCAAAACAAATTGATTCCGGTAAGAACACCGAACCATTGGGACGCGGAAAACAAACCGCATCCGGCATTAACTCAATCGTCCTCGAGTGGTTTACCGGGTTATAGTAATCAAGAGTTATTCTCCCAACGCGGCGCGGGTTTAGTTGAGGCAAATAGATTTTACAATGAAAATCGGCGCGAAGGCACAGTAAAATCTGAAAAAGTGGCTCAAACCTTACTAGGACAAGCTGGAACCGGGGGGGGTAATCTTCCTATAGTTATTCCCATTCACAACCAAGCAACACGCCACCAAGGAAACGACGGACTCGGCAAGGGTAACGGACTCGGCGTCGGAAATGCCGGCGATCC
>Ga0098038_1001249_pt1 | contig 11019 bp, 5 predicted proteins | sample 5B_taG_FD_75051 | JGI IMG/M metagenome (GOLD analysis project Ga0098038, IMG submission 75051) | Marine viral communities from the Subarctic Pacific Ocean - 5B_ETSP_OMZ_AT15132_CsCl metaG | ecosystem: Environmental > Aquatic > Marine > Oceanic | place: Pacific Ocean | collected 2015-01-08 | reverse complement strand
TATTATATAAACGTCCTCCTAATTGAAAATAAGTTTTTTCTTTAAAGTTAATTTTACTATCTGTACATGCAGCATCCTGCGATATTAAAGGTGCCGAACCAAATCTTATGGTTGGTGTTAAAGTATGATCTGTAACACTAGCTGATCCTGAATCCGTAGGTAATACTTCTAATAATGAAAAAGTAGTAGTAGTATTATCTGTAGGAAATTCTAATTGTCTTATAGTAAAATTAATACCCTCATCGGGTGTAAAAGTATTACTAGTATCTAAATCTATTAAAGGATTATTAAATCCTGAACCAGATGTGTGGGTTGAATTATTTGAACCAGCAGTACTTCTTTGTATAAATGTTCCTCTAGATCCATTAGCACCACCTTTTATAGTAATATTTAAATCTTCCGATATTCCTTTTGAACACCATGCACCCGTTACAGGACAATCACTATAATCATAAGTAAATACTTCAGAAGAACTTATAAAATTAAGACTATTACCTCTAAGACTTTTAATTTCTACCTCCATATCCGAAGATAAATTGTTAACAAATCTAATGTTTACATTGCCTTTATTTTCGGGTGTATTAATTTCATCATATATAAAATTTAATGGTGCTGAAAATATTGATGGATCCGGGCTAGTTCCACTACCTGATAGTATGGCCCTAAAAAATACTGTGCCACTAACAAAAGATGAACTTATTGGTAATGGGCTAGCTACTGAGGAAGAAAATATTTCCTGATCAGCGAATGTTTCTTTTTGTGATACTGAAGCTGTTATATTTAAATATCCTTTTTCAAAAGATTCAGATACAAAACTTAAATTAAAAAATCCTCTTTGTGAGCCTGTAATTACACTAGTTAATATAGGAGCGGGAGGTGTGTTAAAACCTTCTTTACAATCTATGGGACTAAACGATCTATTATAAAAAGTTTGTTCGTCAACTGATGATGAGAATGATGAAGTGGATTAATTTACAGTATAAGTGTTATCTACTACATCACCAAATGAAGGTCCATTATCAAATATTTGATTTATATTTTGTATTATTTTATATCCGGTCTTAGGCATAATTATCTATTACATTATCTATAAAAAATTTTCCTATTGCTATAGCTCTATTATCTACATCTTCTTGTATAACAGAACTAGAATTAAATACATTTATCTGTCCTCCCATGTTTGAATGATTTATACAATAATAATATAATGTACTAGGGGCATCTGCGGGAAGGTTAATACTTAATTCACCACTAGAGCCAGCTGTACCCTTATAACTAATACCATTATTAGAACCCGTATAAGCTACTCCACCACCATGTGTACCATTTGGTGTTACAGATAACCTTATAGGGTGACCATCATTACTAGCATCACTTTGTACTAATGAAGCACTTACACCTCTTCTTAGGATTATTGAACCTGTTTTAACTCCATCTATATTATATCTATTTCCTTCAGTATATGCTTCAACTGTTACATTAAATGAACTAGTATGATTATTAATAAACGAAGGTCCTACTTCAGGTGATGAAAATAAATAATATATTCTATTTATATCTTTAGTAAGTTGTAATCTTCTACTAAATATTTCTCCACCTCCTAATCCAGAAGGTAAATTCATATTTACATCTTCATCTTCTCTAGTAATCATAACATACATTAAATCATTTTCCATAGCCTGGGATCCAGCATATATAGTATGATTTTTATATGTAACGGGGTTTAAATTGGTTCTAGGTGATAAAGGATCGGAATCAAAGAAACTTGCACTAGTAAATGAAGATGCTTCAAAAAAATCAACACTATCTACATCAAATGCCGCCATAAACATTTTATCAGCTCTTTGAGTTACGTAATAAACATCATTTGAATCTTGTGTACCCAATGCACTAGCAGATACTGATCCGCTAAATATTTTTCCATTAGTATATAATATATTAGTACCTAAATTAGTATTCATTATATTACCAAAGGGGTAATTATCTCTAAATAAATCCCTATTAGGACCAAAATAACTACCTGTATTACCATATATTTCATTAATAAATTCATCATTTCTAGCTATAAAATTAGAACCACTATTATTACTACCTGTTGTTGATAATAATGTAGCGCTTCCTGTAAAATTATCTCTAATTTTAGCTAACTGAATTTGTTTATCAAATTTAAAATTAATTGTAGTAGGTACTAATTCAAAATTAACTTTAGATGCTGTAATATGTGCTGTAGGGGTAGAGTAATTTAAACCAAATGGTAAAGATACATCCCTATTATCCGCAAAATCATCCAATCTTAAACTACCAGTTATTATAGCTGAATTAGTTATTTCACTTCCAGTTACATTAGCTATAGTTCCACTTACGTCTCCCGAACCACTATATTCTCTTCTAACAGAAAAAGCATGTGATGAACCTGTTTGTATATCTATATAAATTGTATCATTGTTAGTCCATGCAAAACTACCTGTTGCACTACCTGATGTAACAAACTCTACTGGGGTTTCACTACCGGATCTAACTAATACTTTTACAAAAGCAGAACCAGTATAAGAATAAAAATTAAGAGTTCTTTTAGAAGGTAAATTACTACCTGTAGTATTTTCACAAAATGATTGACTTATTTCCCATCTTCTAGCATAATATTCCAAACTAGCAGATGTTCCTATTATTGCAGAACTGGAATTAGAACCACTTAAATTTATGTTTTCTATAGAGGCTGAGAATAAACTAGCACTGGTAGCATCCTGGATAAAAATACTAGCCGATCCTGATGAAAGTTGTGCCGCATCTAGTTCTATAGTTGAATTTCCTGATGAAGCTGTTAAAAAATAATTTGATTGTAGAGTGGATGCCGTAATATTATATGGATTTACACCACCTCCTAAGTTAGTTATTTTAATTGAACTACTTAAAGAACTACTATAATCAATAGATGCGGTATAGGTTAATATAGTAGGTGATAATAAATCAAAATCAAAACTATAGGTTGCACTATTTGCGTCAAATACATCTAAGGTATAAGTACCTGAAGGAGCATTTACGGCATCAACAGAATTAGTAGTAAATCCAGTAGAACCTGACCAACTCCATGTTAATGGTAATCTTCCTCCCTCTATTGGTAAATCTCTTCTTTGTATAAAACTACCATCTGAAGCACTAAAGGCTGAAGCGTTATTTACAGTGTAACTAGCTGTTACGGGTTGTATTTTATCTATTACTACAGAAGATGTATCCGTACACCCATTACTATCTTTAAAAAATACTTGATATGATCCTGTTACTAAATCTCCAAATTCAATTAAAGGTATACCTAATGTAGAAGTAGAATCATACACATTTACTTGACCACCCATATTTGAATGATTTATACAATAATAATATAAAACATCAGGGGCATCATCAGGTAAGGTTATGCTTAATTCTCCATCTGTCCCTGCAGTTCCATTATAAGTTACCCCATTATTTGATCCTGTATAAGCTACTCCACCACCATGTGTACCATTTGGTGTTGTAGATAATCTAATAGGATGACCATCATTGCTACTATTTATTTGAATAAGAGATGAACTAATTCCTCTTCTTAAATTTATAGAACCTGTTTTGGTTCCATTTATATGGTACCTATTACCCTCAGAATGAGATACTACTGTAATGTCAAATGAGCTAGTATTAGCCGGAGTTATTCTTGAGCTTGAAAATGATGATGATAATGAAGCTGATATTGCACCATTAGAACCATCTGAACTAATTATTATTTTTCCATCATTGGTATCATTAAAGGATACTGGGCTTGGATATACATTTCTATTAATAGAAGGTAAAGAAGTATTTATAGATTGTGTGTAAAGAGTAGATTCTGCATCCTTAACTGTTAATACTAAAGATCTAGTAGGTAAAATAGATGCAGATACAACAGGTTGATATAAATCATTAGATGATGTACTTAAAGCCCTAAAATCCGAAAATCCATCTACATTTAAAGAATAACTGTAAGGAGGAACTCCTTGATCAAATGAAAAAGTTACGGAAGCAGAATTATTACTTCCAAAACATGATTGAGTTAAATTTACTATACTAGAAGATAAAGGTAATGTAGTTAAAGTTAAATCTATAGAAGCAGTATTACTAGGTAATCCCGAGGTATTATTTACAGTATAATTTATTTTATAATTTCCGGGTTGTGAACCTGATAAATTAGGAGTAATTATTAAATCTCCTTGAGCACTAATACTAGTATCAGGGAAACTACTATTAGGATCATTATGTAAAGTAATAGATCCCGTATCAATTCCTGAACAATCATCAAAGTCACTGTCTAAAAGTGCTATTGTTTTATTTCTTTGTGTATTAGTAACAGTAATATAATCATTTCTAGCTACTGGGTTAGTAGCAGAAAAACAAAAATAATCTTCATTAGATATAACTGCTACACCATGAGAATAAAATATATTTCCTACATATACTTTTGAACCTGAATTATAATAAGTTGCTTCAGGGTCGGAATATTTTGCAGAGGCATAATCATCCTCAAAATCACTGTAATCAAACAAATTACCTAATCCATCATCTCTTATAATATATCCTGAACCCGAAAGTTCAAATGTATGTGGTTGTAACCCATTACCAAATATATTTTGTGGTATAGTTACTACTCTTATTTTAGCATTATTTTCAGCAAAATAAGTAGTTAAATCATAGATTGATGAACCTGATGTATCGTAATTAGTAAAGGAAGAAGTAAAATAAGGTATTTTTCTTATAGTAGCATCAAACGAACCCGATGCTAAAGTATTTTGTGAGTAATTATCATAGGATGATGAATGCCAAAATTGATTAGTATTGGCCGGATAAGGATTTTGAGCCGAAGATTCTGTTACATAGTTAGAATAATATAAATGTACTACAGAATCAAATATTAATCTTCTATAATTACCATCAATATCTTTATTATCATTTATAGGGTCAAAATCTAGGTTATTTATAGGAATATATTCACCCACGTAAATTTTAACACCTAAATCATCATAAGATGAGGAGGGAATATCATATAACTTATTAGCTACATACGGAGTTGACGAAAAGTCAGACGGTTTTAATTTTTTGTATGCAAAGCTCATTCATTAAAAATCTAATTTTACTCTTACAAGAGCTTCCTTAGTAAAATCTTTAACGAGTGGTTTGGATAATTTAGCTACTGATAATAACTCATTAGCGTCATTATATAATCCTACTGTTGTAATAAATGTTTGAGGGTTATTAATTAAACTTGAGTGAACAAATTCTCCACTACCACTAATCATAGATGGGTTAGTTGAATAATTGAAGTCTGTATTTCTTACTCTAACAAACACAAAATCAGAAGTAATAGTTTCTTCCGAATTAAGTGAAAAAGTTTGGGCTAATTTTATACTTTCAAATAAATTACTATTGTTGGCTATCATTGCCGTATCAGTCAGATCATCATTAATTGTTAATCCTACTCCTCCTAATGATTGGGATAATGCCAATGCCCTTGGGTTTAATACTATTAATCCTACATCTGGTAAAAATTTACCATATGATCCTGATGGAGTAAGTCCTGCAGTAATACCTCCCGTTACAGCTGTAGATACAGCACTACCATTAGTTCCACTTACAATATCAAATACCCTACCTGCATCAGTAAATGTTAAAGATGTAACGTCTTTTGAGTTATCTGTTAATTGTATTCTAGCGGGATTAGTACCATCTGAACCAGATAATACTAAATTAAATGTTCCTGGGAATATTTTTTCTTTATATCTTGCTCTATTAATATTTAAAACATAAATATCTCTAGAATCTGTATTTCCTGTTCCAAAACTAAAATTAGTATTTTCATCTCCATTAACTAAAGTTCTATATTGTCCATAAGATACTTTAGAGGGAGAACTTCCTGTTACTAAATTATTAAATGGAGCCGAACCCGAACCTTCTACCTCTCCATAGGCAATTGAAAATTGTACTTCAGAATCTGATCTTACAGAACTAGTTTGGAATACATCTAAAAAGAAATTAAATGAAGATGTAGCTGAAGATGTAAAAAAATTATTTAATGTAGGTACTCCTCCTGTCCATAACGTAGAAGTTATGGAATCTGCGCTAACTACAAAATCACTGCTATTTAAACTTACAAAGCTCATATTATATTATTTTATGTAGTTACTTTAGTTATGTTAACTGGGATTGTTAATCTAGCTCCGGAATCTCTACCAGTAACAGTTAATATTGTATTTAATGTGGCCGAAGTTCCAAATAATGTATTAACAGTTGTAGCTGTCAAGTTTATTGTAGTACCAATTACTGTTCTAGAAACATTTGTTCCTATAGTACTAGTTGTATTTAAATCTGCTGCATCTGCTGTATTTACACCTACACCTTCAAAGGTTTGTAATGTTCTTGAATCACCTATAGTTGCAGTATAACCACTGGCTTCAAATGTTGAATCCGTACCTAGATAATTTAATGTTTGTGGTGTTAACGATAATGAAGCTCCTTGTTTTAATGTAATAGTTGTAAATCCTAGTTCTAAAACAGGTAACTTAGCAGTACCTCTTGGTAAAGTAAGTAATTTATATTTCATTATTTGTGTTTCATCCGGAAATGCCTCTATAACGGGCATATTTTCTATAGCTTCTCCATAAAAGGCAGAACCAGATGGATGGTTTGGATTATATAATGTATAATCTATTTCATCATCACCTAAAGAGAATTGTGTAATTTGGAAAGAGCCATCGTTTCGTGCTAATAATTCACGTCCTTTTTTTGTTAGGATGGCATCTACAGTAACTGTAATATTATTTAAGTATCCCATGGTTTATTCTTGTTATATATAAATATAGTATTTTTCTTTTTTATGAAATTAAGTTTTGTGCTTTTAGTTCCTTAACTATATTACCTGCTTTATCCTTTAAAACTTTAGGTGTATCACTAGATAATATGATTCCTGAAGATGTTTTTCCAGGTTGTTTAGGAAAATCTAAAACAATATTAGTTTCATCTTCAACTTTTTTAAGTATTATAAATCTTTTTATTTGGCGAGCATTTTCACCATTAGCTGCTGTTGTGAAATCTTCACAAGCTCTAGCAGGTATATCTTTATCAAATTCAATTGTTATTCTTCTAGTATTAGTTACTTCGTCCCTAAATACAGTATTTATTCTTTTTACTTGTCTTTCAAATTCTCTAGGAAATATACCACTACCTGTACCCGCTGAACCCGCTTTTTTATCTACAAATTTAAAAATATCTCCCTCTTCTACAAAAAATTCCTCATCTACTATACCAAATGAATCCGATTGAGAAACAAATATAGAAGATGACTGTTGGAAGTTACCAAAATAATATGACATAGACACGGAAGCTGTTAAAATATTAAATGATCCCGTATTATTTCTTAAAAAGAAAGCACCTCCATTATCAGCATCACCACCATCCGTAATACTACCAGTTATACTAACAATAGGATCCGATGGATAATAATAAGTTTGTTTAGGTACTGAATATTTTGCTGATTGTAATCCTATTTCTAATGATGAGCTTCCTATTAGTGGATTAGTATCCGAAGTTTGAAATACTCCTCCTAATGCTGAATCTGAATATTCTAGCAATGCATTAGTGGAATCTGTATTTTTAGGTATAACTGCAGAATTACTAACATAGTAAACCGCCTTAATAATAGCTGATTCACCTAAATCTATAGAAGATGATTGTAATGGTGATGTACCATTAAAAGGATTCCATCTTAGATCATCAAATGAAGCAGAAGGATTTTTAGGTATAGTTAATTTAAATTCTAATTCTCCTTCTACATTTATTAATAAATCATTATCCCACCAAATAGAATCTCTATTTACAGGTGTGTTTCTTGTTAAATTAATAGAAGGTGTTCCGGCTACAGAAACAAAATTACTACCACTAATAACTTGAATATCTCCTAATTCATAATTACCTATTTGTACATAGTTTCCTTCTAAACTATCAGGTAATGGTAAAATATCACCTTGATCTTCAGTTTCTATAGACCCAGTAGTAAATTTATATACTAAAGTACTGCTACCAGTTGGGTTTTGTAACATTGGTAAATAACTAAATCCACCAGCATATATAGGTTTTACACCATCTAAATATTTTTGTTCAGAAAATTCTATATTATTATCCAGTGATATATCTAATTGTTTCTTTTGGTTAAATATATTTTGTATTTCAAATATAAATTCATTTTCCCTAGTTAATTCTACTACATTCGATCTACCATCTATTAAATACTTTAAATAGATATTAGCTCTTTCTGGGAATGCAGAGCCTGTTTCTACAATTTCTGAAAAATAAGCAAATTTTAAGGAATTTAAATCTATAGATGGAGAAGATCCATAGGATTCATCTCCTTCATTATACACATTATATTCTTTAGATATTGTTTTAGATCCTAAATATCTAGGTCTTAAATATCTTTGTAAAGAATAATTACTATCTTGTATAGGGGCATCTAAAAATGGACTATCTACCTCAGTAATATCTCCAAAAGATCTACTTGTTATGAATCCTATATTTACAGGAGTTATAATATTAGTAGAATAATCTACATCCATAAATTGGGTTGATTTTCTAGGTTCAATTACGTTATTTAGTTCGGGGTTAAAGGGTACTAATGAAAATGATGCCGCTGTAGTAGTATCAGGACCCACCCTAAATAAACTTTTTTCTGTTACTGTACTAGTAAGAGGTTGTGTATAAGCAACAAACTCACTACCACTAAATTCTCCGGTTATAGGTTCTCTATTATCTGTAAAATTAAAAGTTACTCCAGAAGCAGTAATAGTATTAGCTGAACTAGAAGGTATAAGAATTTCTCCCGTATAGCTAGTATCTAAGTTTTGACCCATAGGATTAGATCCTGTAATACTAGGTACAGTTAATGAACCACTAAAATCTACAAATGTAATTGTAGGATCAAATCTTTGAGTTTTATTTCTTTCTAATAGATGGGATTTTATTAAAAATCCTGTTGTAAATTCCGCCTTAGCAGGGACAAAATCTCTTAACATTTTAAATAGTGAACTATCAAAATATGATAATAGTTGTACTATATCAGTTATATTTTGTTTTCTAAAGTATTTATCAAAATAGAATTTTTTAACATGGTCTAACCCATCATAAGATGATGATAGGGCTAATTTAGGATCACCTATAAACTCATCTACATTGAAATAACCTAATTGTTCTGTAATATCCTTATTTATACTATCCTGTGGTGAAATAGCTACTTCTACATCGTTTACATCTAAAGTAAATTGATCTGGTGGAAATGAATAGTCCTGAACTGAAATGTAGGGTGATAATGTCGAACCTGAAACAGTATTATGTTTTTTATTTATTATTTTATCGTCTACCGGATTATAGGCGCCTAAATTAGGTGATTCTACTAGGGCGAAGTACTCCGTTGGTTGGTAGCTTGAACCAGTAAAATTCGTTATTATTCCATGAGAAACGGTAGATGAACCGGTTCCAAGGAAGAAAGATGCTGTAGGTACAAATGAACCCGTTATAGATGGGTGTACTGAGTTTACTTTATTATTTCCAAATGACCCTGAAATTTGTAGGTCATTTCCTAATGGTAATCTAAATATTAGGTCAAACATTGAAGAAGTTACTTCATTAGATCTTATGGATCTAGGATCTAATACATGTTGATTAAATACCGATTCACTTAATACTGTTGACCACATTCTTGCTTCTTGGAATGATCCATCAAATACTACACCATTAGGTGATAATACATTATTACTTCCTGTACCTCCTAAGTGACCATCTAATACTAAGTTACCCGAAGCATATCTAAAGTCATGCCAAGAACCATTATAAGATGCGGATGTTGTTCCATTAATATGTAAACTTTGTGATTCTTGATATTTTATAAAAGTACCATCTTTACCATTATAATCAGTACTTTTTACTGTTAAGGTATAATCCTGATTTGAACCACTATCAAATATAAATCTACTTCCTGTTTCTCTATTAAGTTTTAATGACCACCAACTACCTGAAAAGAAAGGAGCATATATAGGTTGTGTTTTAACATACCCTTGAGATCCAGATAAGAAAAATCTTAATTCCCCATATACTGAAAATCTATCATTTAGTACGGGGCTATTATAAGAAGCATTGGAAGCTGAGGGGTATAATAATTGTACACCAAATTTAGTATCTGAATCCTGTCTTATTTGGAATAATGATTGGCTATAATAGGATGAAGAAGGTATACCATTAGTTTTAAATCTAAACTCTATAGTATCCGGGGTAGAACTTGCGGCTTTAGGACCATTCCAAACACCTTCTATAGTATTCCAATCTACATTTACTGATTGCCATTCATCAGAAAAGTTTGTTACAAAAGGTAACCAAGGAATATTTATTACACTTGATGATATAGATGAGGTTAAATGTAAGGGATTAGTATTTAAAGAATATGCAAATCTGTCTATTACTTGATTTACAGTAGGTACATTCTTTTGATCACCCCCATATTCATTTACTTTTAAAATTGTTTCAGGAATACCAAAACAATTAATTAATGCCCTTAATCCCGTTCTTGTACCTCTAGTTTTTAATAAATAAGGTAAATTATTATATATTCTTTTATATACTTCTTTATTTAAGGTATCAGTTGTATTAGCATCATTAGATACTGAAACATAACTTTCAACTCTTTGAGAGCCCGTATCTGGGGTAGCTGATCCAGAAGGAGATAATCCTAATAGGTCCTGAAATAGGTTTTCATTAGTTCTATTAGAAGTATAAAGTTTTATACCTAAGGATCTTAAAGTATCCGCTACTAAATCTTTTGATATACCTTTATCTATTCTATTATCATTATCTTTTATATCACCTATTGCCCTGGTATATGTCCATAAAGTATCAAAATGTTGGCCTAACATAGAAGATAAAAGTTCTAAATTAGTATTTTGAGGATCTTCTTTTATATAAGCGGGTAAAGTATTC
>Ga0098038_1001245_pt1 | contig 11030 bp, 26 predicted proteins | sample 5B_taG_FD_75051 | JGI IMG/M metagenome (GOLD analysis project Ga0098038, IMG submission 75051) | Marine viral communities from the Subarctic Pacific Ocean - 5B_ETSP_OMZ_AT15132_CsCl metaG | ecosystem: Environmental > Aquatic > Marine > Oceanic | place: Pacific Ocean | collected 2015-01-08 | reverse complement strand
TGACTCGGAAGAAGCTCAGCAACAGATCGACGCAGAGGTTAGATTCCAAGAGAACGTAACAGAGCGCTGGAAAGCTGACATGGGCAGTGATGTAAAGTTAGCTAAACTCATACGCCCTGTTACGCTTATATGTCTCATGGGGATGTTTATGGTGACTATGTTTATCGACAGTATGGATAACGTAGCATTTAATGTAAAGGACTCTTACGTTTCTCTACTTGAGCTACTTATGCTTACAGCATTTGGTGCATACTTTGCTGGTAGAACTATCGAGAAGAAGGCTAAGAATTAATCTTCCTCTACGTAGCCTTCGTACACACCGTTATACAAAGTATTTAACTTTCTAGCTGTGTGTGTGACAGTTTTAGGCTTTGTTCTGTCTGTAATGATTTTGTATAGTGCTTTTAGCTCAGGCTTGTAAAACCCTACCTCATCCTTATACCAGTCAAGCTTACTAGTTAATGCTTCTTGCCTTAACTCTAGATACTTTACTTTTTCTTCTAGAGCTTGGATCATCATGTTCTTCTCTGACACTATTGTAATTAACTTTTTGTTTGAAGCATCTTCTCTTATATGATTAGCATTACCAATAGCTTCTAAGAATTTACTCTTGCAGAATAAATACTTTTCTTTTAGCTCTGCATCACATTCTATTAGAGATGGTGCGTCTTTACAATGATGAAGAATAGTAGCGTGATTCTTTAGCATAAATCTAGCTATATCGGAATATGTGTAGCCACTTTCACGTAGAATATAACTATACACCTTCCTAGCATCAACTACATTTCTATACCTTCTACCGTGCAGGATATCGTCTTCAAATACTTTTGTCACAATACCGTATAGTATATTGGCATCTCTGTTCATATGATCGTGGTACATATTATACCCGTCAAGTTTTCTTTTTGCTATTAATTTCATTATACTTTATTTAATTCACCTTCTGGGGTTACGTACTCCATGCAGTAAGGTATTATACTATAACTTTTTAACTCTCTAAGATCACTAAGCATTAACCTAGTTATTTTGTCTTGTCTACCCTTGCGCTGGTATATCTTCCTATAAGCCTTTAGTTTACTGCGTACAATCTCTGGTGATACATTCTCGTAACACCACATAAGCAGCTCTTCTCTTTCTACTCGGATAAAGCCACCTACTTCGGACATATCAAAGGCTATCCACTTAGCAGCACCTTTGGTCCACCCTGGCTTACCGTTGACGTTAGCAAACTCCACCCAGATCTCATCGGGTAGGTTGTTTCCCTTTACATCAACTCCGTCATCTCTGAGCTCCCCTTCAGGGGTTATATACTCATGCCAGAAGTCTACATGAAGGTTTATGTCTTCGTATTTATTTGATTGTCTTGCGTCAGGACAAGCTCTCTTGTACCTAGTAGCAGCTATGTTGCCGTCCCTCCAAGATTGATTATATCTCTTTTGAGTTACGACATTAGAATGGTTTGTCGTTTTCATATTCTTTACACGCTTCTCTGACTAGATCTATTTCTATGTTTACCCAGTCTCGGAAGTCTTTTATTTTATTTAATACTTCATTAAACTCTGTTACAGCATTACCGTCATCATTATGTAAGGACTCATACAGCATATCTGCTGCATCATGAATCCTTTCACATGCTATGAAGTAAGTTTCGCTTACTTTATTCTTATTCATTACTTATGGATTTTTTAATCTCTAGGATGGCCTGATCGACTTGTTTTTTATTCTTAGCCAAATATACGTCATAACCTAGGTTATTATCCAAAATATGCTTTAAAAAAAGCTTCCACCTCATAGGGAAATCATGGTGAGATGGTAGATATCCCTTTGTTTCTATAATCCATTTAGAATCCTTACCTACAAAATCAGGTGTGTATCTAATTGGTTGCTGGACAGAGTTAGTCCTATCGGACATTTCTTTTTTCTTAGCAGTCATTTTAAAATACTTATGTGGGAACCTAAAGGACTCCATTAAAACAAACTGCTGTTCTTCATAAGAGAAAGCTATCCCAGATTCACGTAACGAGTCTGAACAATACTTCTCTATCGCTGACTTAAACTTGCCTAGCGATTTTTTTTTAGATTTAGTTTTACGTTTACCTCTTTTCATAAAGCGAAGTTACACGCCATGTAAGTCTCAATCCAAATTTATTTTGATAAAAAATCAGAGAAATTTATAGCTGATTGCGTATCTCCTTGAAAATCAATATTTTCGAATAAAGGTTTTTTACCTAACCAAGATAGAAATCCTGTGTGAGAGGTGTTCATTACCATCCTGTATGGATCTTCAAGCGGTGTTGGATAGCCTCCAGTCTCTACTTCACGAACTTTACGTACGTGTAACTCACTCATTTTCCGTATAGTATGGTCTGGTGATTGAACCTTTCGATGAAGTGTAAGGAAGCAATCAGATCTGTTAACGAATTTACCACCTCCCTCTGTATCCTCAGCATACGGGGCAACTGGGAGGCCATCATCACCTTTACGTCTCTGAGCCTCTGTGAAGGCGTGCATGTTCAACCAGACAGCAACTTCATTTGCTTTTGAGAACGTAAGGAACTGACTAGCAGCTTCATAGTGGTAGTCATGTACACCAATACTTGAACCAGACATATCTAAACGTAGTGAGTTATAAGGATCTACGAACACAGCGTCTAATGTTTGCTGACGCATCACCTTCTCCATGAATAAGATTATATCTGAGTAACTGTATATACCGTTGTTGTTGATCAGGGTAAAGTGTTCCTGCACCCACTTGTAAGCTTGCTTACGTTGAGCGTATGTCATGTTCTCTACCTTACGATCAGCAGCAAACTGCATCAAGTGCATCTTAACTGACGCTGTTCTATTCTCTGATGAATATATCAACCACTTCCATCCATGACGTATAGCAGCATTTGCTATAAGGTATAAAGCCATGGTAGTCTTACCTACATTACTGTGGCCGTTAATGATTACAAACTCCTTCTTGTACCTAAAGTATTCATCTAGAGTGGTATCTCCTGTATCCAACCCGATCTCTATGTTACCCTGTGAGTAATCGTCAATCCACCTGAAGTCCTCATCGTCTGATGATATGAATGACATATCACCGTCGTTAATTAAGAGCTCTCTTTGTACTGACTTCTCGCTATCTATGATATCTTTTATCGGTAAGGCTTTACCCTTCTCTATACCGCTTATAATCGTTTGCTTAGCGTGATCATCAGAATCTATATCCCTCTTCTCTATCTCTCTAAAAAGGACTCTTAGAACCTCCTCCTCTTCCATACGACCTGCAGAGATGTAACCACCACATAGGATAGCTGCTTTGTTTAGTGTAGCCCACTTCTCTCCGTCCTTAGCATTACGTATCATACGTGCAGCTAAGTTTAGCTTCATGTAATCCGTATACGAGTACGCATCATTGGTAGGGACCTGAGCTTCAGCATGCTCGGTAGTAAAATGACCAAACCTCTTGTAGTCATCTTTAATAATTATGTCAGGATCATAAGACTCAAAGCAGGCCCTAGATTCGTTTATTCCAGTCTCATCGACTTCTAAACCATGCTGACGGCTTAAGTACGCTGTAAGCGCTCTGAAATGGTCTCTATGGCGCTCTGGATTGGTGATACGAACAAGCGCTTTAATACCATCGCCACTCGGTGACACCCAACAAGCATAAATATAGTCATCTGTAGCCAGCGCCGTCTTCGTTGCCTCAACATTAACGTGATCGAAATCCAGAACAATGTATCCCGAATGTTCGAATAACGCCTCATCAGCTCTAGACGAAAACTCCCCGCTGAAACATACAACAGGGAGCTCAAGCTTCTTCTCTTTATTTCCTTCTCGGACCTCATGTATCAGATCCTTGCTCTTCCCCCGTTGGATACGAGAGAGTGCTGTTGCCAGCTGTATGTGATGTGGTGCTTTGGTGGACTTTACGTCCTTGAATATAGTTACTTTCATTATCTTTTGCAATCATTAAAAGGATTAGATACCCAGCTAAATCCATAACCGTATCCTCTGTTTCATCATTTATACCTTTATTCTCAATCCTCTTAAGTTTATCATCTATCCTGATCTTGATAGCTTCAACAGAAGAGAGATTCGAAAATACATTCGCAGGAACGAGAGCTGAATCGCCGTAAGAATTATTCTTCTCCAGCAATAGTGTTTCAACCTGCTTACACTTTTGTTTTATTTTGTCTCTGGTGCTCATCTATAGTTAAGTTTGAGTAGTTTAGAAAAATAACGTCATTCACTTCTCTTATAATAACCTGTTTATTTTTAGCCTTGCTATTCTTACCATAAGCCTCATTTGTCAAGCGATACATGGTCCTTTTATCGTGCTCCATTATCTCTGCAGGATTATTATATATAGAGACTATCCACGATGAACGCTCAGAAATACTTTTATTTTTCTTAAAAGCAAACCGAGCGTTCATATAGTAGATAGGGGCCTTATTAGAACGGCATGTCATCCGTTACAGCCTCAGTAGCTGCAGCTTTTGCAGCACGTCTCTCCTTGGCAGCCTCACTGTTTGGGTCGAACACCGAACAACAAGCCTTACCAGTTTTAGACATGAACAACTTAAGGTAGACGTTACCGCCTTGACCTTCTGCGTTACGCGAAGTCGCGTACTTGTCGATCATCTCTTTTAGCTCTGTGTCCTTAAGACGAACACTCCAGCTAGACAACTCTCCCTCGTACATACGAGGCTCATCCGTGTACCCTACGAGTACCGAATCATACTTTTTATCATCAGTCATGATATAAAAATTTAAAGGTTAAATAAAAAATATATGGTATACACAGGTATATCCTACCCATACGCTAAAACAATACAATAATGTTTCAAGTACGAATCCTATGATATCACACAATAAACGAAGCATAGCAATTAAGTTCTGGTGCTTCCTTATCTAAGTGTTTGTGTATATTCTCCAGGGCTTGATGAAACTTCATCTCTCCCTTGAACAGGGTTTCCTCCGAGCATTTAACTTCTGCTGGGTAGTATGGGTATGTCTTCTCTTGGACCACCCAATAGTAGTCCTTGATTCCGAATACCGTTGTATAGATATATGCTTGGATGTCATAGCACCAGCTATTAACATCGTATCTGAACTTATCTACACTTCTCGCACTTTTGCTATCAGTAATGTAACCATCACCTAAGCAATCTAAAAATCCTTTAAGGGGTACACCGTTGATATCTTCATTGAATTCAACCTGGTACTTTCCTTTTAATCTTTTCTGTAATAGACCGCAGTTAGCTAGTCTGTCGATCATGTCATTCGCTTTCTTCCAGTCCTCCGAGCTAACGAGCGTTTTCTCTGGATTTTCTTCAGCAGCTTCTGCCTTCCACTCTTTGTACTTCTTAGTATTCCTAGGGTACTTCCCACCGATCTTAGCCACGATCTCATCATCGTTAAGCACGTAGTATTTATCATAAGCTTTATCTCTTTCGAATAATAACATATCGTACAGAGTACCAAACGTCAATGCATCACTCTCCTTCCTTAGCTGCCCCTTCATGTACATCTCCCAGAGACGCATGTCTCCGAGAGCGTACTTGATGGAAGAGTAAGAAAGATGTGGTTTGCCAGTGGCTTCTTCTAGTCTTTCTCTTAATGTCATTTTTTCTTAGGGAATCTAATGTTATCTAACTGATTACTAGCTATTTGAGCTATCTCATCTAAAGCTTTACTTTGATCTTCATTAACTTTAGTTAACTGCTGGATCATGTATACTCTGTCTCTTATGTCGTGCCAAGTTTGTAATGGTGTAAGAGACGATATATATTCTCTAGTTTTCTTAGCCTCATCCATAGCTTTTGGTATATCTACTTCTTTAAACATTACCTTACGAATTTATAAAGACCTTTTACTTGCTTTTCAGTAAGCTGATCTTTGTATTTAGCCATAAGTTGATCAAAAGCCTTATGCTTATCAGTAGCAGACTTTAGGTAAGCTACAGACTTCTCCATGATATTGTCGACTGGACTAGCTGATGATAGTGTTCCGTTTGTTGATCCACCACCTTGTTTAGCAATAGCATCCTCAACTTCATTAGCTGACGCTATAGAGGTGTCGATACCAATACCCATCATGGCTAAGGCTCTACCTATAGCTGATGTTTCACAGTTCTCTACATAGCTTGTCTTGTTGATATGACTACCAGCTCTCTCTTCATGTGCGTGTCCACTAGCTACTACACGTTGATTCGTGTCAGCGATAACAGCTTTGCATACACACATCTCTGAATCCATAGCCGTGAATTCTGTTGAGATAGTCCAGTTCTTGTACTCGTCCTCTTGACGGAAGAATTTAATACGCTCGTTTACTTCGACGTATTGCTTGCCACGTATGTTCGTGGTCTTGAATTTGTAATTAGACATTATATTAAATTAAATTAGGATTGACAAATATAAGCAAGTGTTTGTTAAAAACCAAACTTCCTTGCATCTTCATATAGTTTATGCATAGAATTCTCAAACTGCAATGGTGTTTGATGTGTGTCTCTGCAGATCAACATAAACCTATCCATTAAGTGGATAGCATCTAAGTGATGAGGCTTTAGTTCAAGGGTTGCCCCTAGCATATGTTCTTTTGTTTTACTCATAATGTATTGATTGTTAATTAGTTAGCGAATGTTATATTAAGCTTTAGTTTATGTACCCAAACCTCTGTGATCCAGTCCATAGCTTCATGATCTTGTTGATCATAGAATAGCATGTAAGCTTCAGCTAGCTCTTCTAGACTGCAATCTCTGAAAGGGTTCTGTTCATACATCATCTCTGTTGCATTGATAGGTTAAATAGATAGCAACTACTGCATAGAATAGTGCTATTGGTATTAGTATATTCATGTTAATTAAATTAGATAATAAGAAAGGAGGGGTAGCCAGTTCAAAAGCTCAGCAAAAGTTTCTAAATAACTACCCCATCCCTACTACTGGACCATCCAGCAGTGCGTCAATATGTTTGCTTAGTCCCATACCTAGATGGGTTTGTAGCTGATTGTTTAGATATATACTCAGCTCGTTGTTTCTCAGCCTTACCTGAATGACTGTGTAGAATTTGTATACTCTCTTCAATAGCGTATACTCTAGCTCTAGTGTTAATGTCATCCATGATCTCGTAAAGAGATTTGTTTGATTCTAAAAGAGTGCGTAACTCTTTAACTCCTATTAGTCTTTTCATGTGAACTTCTGCGTTTTAATTATTTCATTCTTGTTAGCTACGCTGTGTTTGTCACCGATGTAGTAGTTCCAGTACGCTTCGACTGAACAGTCTGACTTGTACTGATCAGGCATGCACTGAGGCGGTTGCGTTAGGTATCCACCTGCAGGCATTCCAACAGGCGGTTGCTCCAAAGCATCTTTACACTTAGTAATAGTTAGATGTTCTTTGCCATACCTCCTAGTGTACTCCTCACCTAACGCTAGCATGTGGTTGTACAGCCAATAGTAATTCCATTGGTTATCTCTAACCCACACAGTTGAAGGGTGGTTGTAGTGTGCTTTCTTGTATGGTACGTTGTCGCCATTACCGTAATGGTGGTGTGCTGTGCATAGCATCTGTGCTGATTCAAGTATCATCTTTACTACATGCTTGTCGTACATGTAGCTAGCAGCTACAGCTGGATCTTCGTGCAAATAAAATATATTCATTTTTATTCATCGTATTTATCGTATTCTTTGTAGTTAGGTTCTTCAAAGTCTTCGTTAGCTAACTCTTGCATACAGCTACAGAAGTTTTTATCGTCCAACAAGAAGGACATATCGTGCTTGTTTTTACCGTACCCATAGTATACGTGGTCTATGTCTACACTAAGACCTTCAGGGTAATCTACAACATGGTAAACTAGCGTAGCTTCAATGCCATAGTCTAATTCAAATAATACTTCTCGTTTATCCATCTTTACTTTCTTTTAGTTTATCTAATTCTTCTTTATATTGCTGTGCTATAAGCTCCCAAGCCATAGCCTTCTTAAGTAGCTCTGTCTTAGTGTGTGCTTTAAGCACGATCTTTCTATCTTCTTTTGATATAAGATCTAGTGGGTTAAATTCTTGTTCTTTACTCATATTCATCTGCTTTTATACCCCATAACATATCACGTGGCATCTCATCGAATACCACCATGCTATTCTTTTCATTGGGTGCGTTTTGTACTAAGGTCATTGCCTGTTCTCTTGTTAGTGAGTGGAATAGGATATCCTTCTTAAAGTCATCCTTGTACACTCGGTATACTGCATAATTATTCATTGTCGTTTTCTTTTTCATCAGCGTATTCACACGCATCATTGTATAAATTACTATTGCATTGTAGTATGTACTCCGCAAAGTTATCATACCACTCTAGTGCTTTGTCCTTATCCATTGTTATTTATATGTATGTGTTTCCCTCTACATCGGTGTAAGGTGGATGAGGCCATTCTTTAATAAATTCTACTACTGCATTGTAAACATCTCCTAAGCACCTTGTAGATAATGCATCCTCAATGCTTTGTATGCGTTCACGTTGTAGGTGGTCAATCTGTTCTATTACAGGCATCAACCAATCCCATGATTTGTCATAAGGTAGGTAGGGTTCTTCAACCTCAATACCCATAGGAAACATATCATCTACATCAGTATAGTAACACACTCCTTCTTTGATTGATAGCCCCATAAATTCTGCTATTAGTTTATTGTTCTCCATCGTTGTGCTCTTTAATAAATTCTACTACTGCGTCATACAGTCTGTTGATATCTGCATCAATTACCGCATCAATTAATAGTGTTCTAAGTTGGTCGTCGCCTGAGAAGTTAGGTGTGAACATACACTTCTTATGTACAGGCATCAACCAATCCCAAGAGCAGTGGTAGTTTGATTCGTGATAGTATTGGTAAATTTCTTTACCCATAAATTCTGCTATTAGTTTATTGTCTTTCATTTTATTTATATTTAATTCCGTTTGCTCTTGCTACATCTAATATCTCATCGTCTGAAAAGTATTCTCTGTTAGGATTTTGGTCGTGAAGTTCTTCTGATATATCGTCCCAGCATCCACCATATAGTATCATGCCGTCACATTCGTACCAGTAATCATCGCCCTCGTTGAATGGGTATTTTTTATTGTTATCCATTGTTATATCTATTAAAATTATCTACTACTATTTGACATGCGTTATCTATTATACGTCTTGATCCTGTACTATCCTCTAGGTAAGTTCTTAAGTCTTCTTGTATCTGTTCTCTTAATTCTTCTAATTTCATTCTACTACAAATTTTATGTCTTTAATAATATCTTCTTTTCTATCGCTTCGTAATAGCATACCAACCAGATACTCTATCTCGTCTAGTGGTGAACAGCATTGCTCTAACACCCATGTTGCGTACTCTTGTACTTCTTGTTCTTCTAATTTCATTTTATTTTATTTTAATGCATTACTAATCCCACTTTGTTTGAATCATTGAACCACTTGGTAGCCATAAGATCGCTTTCCATAGCATTGACATACCCTGCCTGATTCATAGCATCGTAGTCATCGAATATTCTAGCATGTCGGTGTGCAGTGTAGTCGATAAGATCGTCACGAGTACCGCCTTCGCTAAATATAATATCGTAGTTGTCGGGGATATCTAAGTCCAGGAAGAGAGGGATAGACTTCGTGTACGAGTAGAACCTCACATTGGGTAGTCGCTTGGCAATAGTCAGCCATTTGTCTATGTACCTCCTAGAGTAGTAGTCGCCTGAGTCATGTACTCTGAGTATATCTACACGTTTCTTGACTAACTCTGCTGTCATTTTATCTACGAATGAATCGCATTTAGTTGCTAGGTATCTGAACTGAAATGCTGGGGATACGTTACTCCATACGTACGCACCCTTTTGTGCATAACAGAACTTAGCACACGCACCTGCGAATGGGCAGGTACGCTTACCGTCTGAATCTTGGAAAGCAGGTATACCGAAGTTGTATACCCGAAGTCCTGTAAGCTTGCTAGTCTTTTTAAGCTTACCGTTTTGTGTTATTAGTTGTGGCATAACTATTATAATTAGATTGAAATAAGTTTATAATTTCTCTACCTGCTCTAGTATGAAATCCATAGCTGTGTGTATAGAAATCGCTGATAGGTTTGTTCTCTAGTACTAGTTGGAGTACGTCCCAGGGAGTACTCTCTATCTCCATAGCTGTGTGCTTAGACGCACTAGCTAATGATTCACAGCAGTGTCTAGGTTGTTTCCCTAGATCTTCTCTGATGTATTGTTCTACTTCTTGCTTATTCATCGTACTTATCGTATTCTCGGTGGTTAGGTTCTTCAAAGTCCTCGTTAGCTAACTCCTGCATGTAACTATAGAATATCTTGTTATCTAACAGAAAGTTCATGTCGTGCTTGTTCTTACCATACCCATAGTATACGTGGTCTATATCTACCCCAACACCTTCGGGGTATTCTACTACACAGTACACGAGCGTAGCTTCAACACCATGCTCTAATTCAAATTCTACTTCTCTTGTATCCATGATTAATTGTTATTTACTGTTACACTTCCATCTGCATGTAAGAAGTATATAAACTCCTCACCTGCATCGTCATCTATTGGTAGTATTCCCCAACCCGTATACTTATTAGGGTCTAAGCCATACACCTTCGCATCTCTAGCACTACTACGTAGCAGTTGAGCTATCTTATACTCTGGGTCATCACCTCTGTCATCGGTAAAGTCTTTATTAAAAACTTGTAACCATTCTAATGTACTTTCAGGAGCACCATCCCAATGCTTGTACACTTTTACTGTGTCGATACCATCGACAATAATTGAACATCTTGTTGCCATAACTATTTAAGCTGAAATCTTTTTCTTCAAACTTATAATTGACACTAGATTTTTTAGCTACCTTGGATGTTCTAAAGAACCTTGCAGCTTTACTCATTTTACTTTTTACAGTTTCAATAGCTTCCTGCAGCTCTTGAATTATTGGTGTTGCTCCAATCTCATCTGCTAGATTTTTTTCTGCTATCTCAACTGCATCCGCCTCGATCGATTTTAGTTTCA
>Ga0098038_1001242_pt1 | contig 11046 bp, 1 predicted proteins | sample 5B_taG_FD_75051 | JGI IMG/M metagenome (GOLD analysis project Ga0098038, IMG submission 75051) | Marine viral communities from the Subarctic Pacific Ocean - 5B_ETSP_OMZ_AT15132_CsCl metaG | ecosystem: Environmental > Aquatic > Marine > Oceanic | place: Pacific Ocean | collected 2015-01-08 | reverse complement strand
ATCTGCTTCTGAAATATTTACAGTTGATAACGAAGATGCTACGGTATTAAAGGTTAATAAGTATTTGTTAGGCACAGGATATAGTGCAGTAACACACGATGGTGGTGATGATGCAATTTGGATTACTAGTGCTGATGATGCAACAGTTGGAATTGATATGCAGTTTGATGACGATGAGGCAGACTTGATTGAAGGTCATATGAAAAAATTGAGAGAAATAAAGTATAATAACTTAACTGATATTGATAAAGCTAAGTTAGCACAGAAGTTAAAAAAGACAGTGACTAATAAGAAAGGAGCAATAGATACATCAGGATATTAATTATTAAATTAGTGTCTTCAAAGACACTTAGATAAATAGCTATGAACGAACAGGCATTTGAAGATTTATATAACCTATTTGTAGGTTCAGGATACCAAAAATCCAAGGAAGATTTTGTATTGTTAATGAATGAGAACGGTAATGCATACAACGATGCGTTTGAATTATTTAAGAAGGCAGGATATCAGAAAGGAGAGGATGAGTTCGCTACTTTAATTGGTATAGAGAATCCATTAAAAAAAAAAGAACAGACAACACAGCCAAGCGTTCAAAGCGGTTCTACGGATTTGTCTTCGGAAGATGGTTCTTCGGTTTCAGCAGAATCTCTTAAGAAGCAGCAGAAAGATAGAGAGGATAGGGAGGCTATGTTGGCTAAAATAAATGCTCCTATGTCTGAGGAGGAGTATACTGCCGGTCTTGGAGAAGCAATAGAAGAAGATACTAAGAGAAAGCAACTAGAGCAGTGGGAGAAAGAGCGAGAAGTACGAGAGCTAAAGGAAAGAGAATTTAACAGACAATTTATAGTAGACAAAGGTGTTATTAGACAAAGAACTTTTGACGAATTAGCAGAAGTAGCAAGAGATTACAGAACAGATGAGTACCAAGATGAGGCGGCAGAGCTTTTAAAATTAATTCCGGGAGGAAAAAGAGACATTAATATGAACGCCGATGGTTCTTACTATAACCAACAAGCGCAAGACCGCCTTTTTACTGAGAAACAAATGGAAAAAGAGCTACCTGCTCTACAGGCTAAGCAGAATGCTGAGGCAGCTGCTAAGAGCGAGATGAAGGATATAGAGGAGCAGGTTCGTTTAGGTAATATAGAGGACGAAGGTTTTCAGTTTGCCTTATCTACGATAGAACCGAAGCTTGTAGAGAATGACCCAAAGGTTGTTATAGAAAATTTAAGAAAGCAGTTTGCGGGATATGGTTTTGTATTCCAAGATGCAAATGTAGGTAACATTATGATTGTTGCTGCACCCAACGGAAACACAACCCTAGTAAATCTAAGCTCTTGGTTTGACTCAACAAATATATCTGAGTCTAAAAAGCTTAGGGATTTTATGGTGGTTAACTCCACGCATAAACCTGCGGATGCACCCACAGGACTTGTCATTAACTCTATGAGAGCTAAGCAGCTTAGAGATGTTGCTAGAGATAATGGAGATGGCTCAGTGTCTACTGTTCTTTTTACATCCTTTGACGAGGATGGTAAGTACAAGGTTATACCAACACTATTCCCTAAGGACCCTGAGACCTACACAGCAAAACCTGCTGATTGGATGGAGCTTCCATTTGAGGAGGCAAGAGAGGTAGCGGAAAAAAGAGGAGAGGTATTTGTTTTTGACACGCAGGAAGAGGCAGAGGATTTTGCTCAAGGGAATTGGAAGGATGTCAGCACTCACGAGGCAGAGGCACTAGACTTCTACCGAAAGAGGGGTATGGATTACGAGAGCGAGAAGCAGGTATACGATAAGTATATGGATGCAACCGATATAATGTTCTTCTTAGACCCTGATAGGGATGGAAGTGCAAATCTATTTGGAGAAGATAGAGCACCATTTAATCAAGAGAACCTAACCGATAAGCAGGTAGGTATGCTAGGGAACAATGTGGATAAGCTATACATAGATGGTAAGCTAAGGCAGGATGCACAGCAGCTGCTTGAGGATGCGGAGAAGGTATCTGATAAATTATCTCCTATTTTTTTAGCAGAGGAGTCACAGCTAGCAAGGGAAGAGTTCGACCTGTACCTATATGAAAGACACAAAACTGAAATTAAACCCGCTGTTGATATGCTTACTGAAGCTAAAGAAGCAGAAAAGATTATTGTGGAGGATGCTCTAAAAAACTTTAACCTAACACCTGATGAGCTAGTGGGTATTGATTTTGAGGACCCAATTAAAAACGAAAAGGCAAGGCTACTATCACAGGCATTTGATGAAGCTCAGGTATATAAGTCAATAGCAGCTGATAAGTACTATAATGCTATGACTTATTTTGATATGAAACATAATAAGGCAGCATCAAAAGAGTACGCTGATAACTTAGAGTCATTTACAACAGAGTGGTCAGGTGGTTTATCAAGAGGTCAGGCAGGTGATGTAATACTTGCGGGTGCTATGTATCCTGAGATACTAGGCGGATTTGATTTGAATGACCCCGAGTCCACACAGAAGATGGCTGAGAAGCTTGTTATGTATCTGCAGCAGGAACCCGAGAAGATATCTAGGGTGATGTCAAGATACAGTCAGGCAAGAACATCTGATGAGATAGCTAATGTTATATTTAGTGACCCCCTTGAGTGGGCGACAAGCTTAGCTGCAGGTAGCTTATCTCAGATGCTTCCGTACGGATGGAAGATTATGGCAACCACTGTTCCTGCAGGTGTAGGTACAGGTGCTGCGATTGGAGCAACAGGTTTTGTTTCAGGTCCGGGGGGTGTTGTTACTACCGCAGGTGGTGCAGCAACAGGTTTTGCTTGGGGAGTAAGAACAGGATTCGCGGCTACGAGCTTTGCTATGGAGTACACCAATGAGATGATAGAGGCTATACGTGAGTTCTGTGAAGAGAACGGAAGCACAATAAACGACCCCGAGATGGTGGCACTTGCTCTACAGAATCAAAGCGTATGGGACAAAGGAAGAGAGCGTGGAATAGATAGAGGTGTACCTATTTTCTTCGCTGATATGCTTGGGGGAGCTCTTGCAGGTAAGATTTTTGTGCCATCAAGGCTAGCGGGTAAGGGTAGCAGGGTGGCAGGAATGGTTGCCGAGAGGTTCGCAGTTGACCCTGCTTTTGAAGGTCTTGGTGAGCTACTTGCTCAAATAAATGTTGGTGATGATATAGATTGGAAGGAGATTTATGCTGAGGCAGGTGGTGCGGGAGGTAACCAAACATCCAATATGTTTATTAACCTACTTCTAAACTCTAGGAAAACAAGCAACATAGAGAAGGCTGCCGAACTGACTAGGATTAATGATATAATAAATGAGTCAGCTAGTGACTCAAGAATATCTGAGTGGGCAAACAATATGGAGAGGCTAGGTCAGATTAGTCCTGAGGAGAACAAACGTATTCAGGATAATGTTGGTCTAAGAAAAACAGCTAACGAGCTTTTGAATACAGGAAGGCTACAGAGAAGGCTTCAGGGTAAAAAGGACAAGGCTCTTACTGAAAGAGTTATGCAGCTGCTTGCTGCAAAGGCAGAGCTGTCATCCACAACAAATAGAAAGGAGCTGTTCGGTAAAAAGATTGGAGAGATTAACGATGAGCTTAATGATATAATTACAACCAAGAAGCTTAAGCCAAAGGATAAGCAGACAATGCTAGAGGGCACAGGAGTTTTGTTCTCAGGAGAGCAAGCTTCGACAGCTGATATAAGAAAGGCTATGCCGACCTACAAGCTAAAGACCAATAAGTTTAAGAGAGCTAGGCAGGTGACAAGGCAGGAGATGCTTAACTATATTGAGAGCTCAACACCTGAGAAGCTAAACAACACACTTCTGATTAAGGTGAGTAATGACAGCGATGTTAACAATGCCCTTGTTAAAAAAATGATGCAGGGTAAGCTTGAGGATAAGCTAGCTGAGACACAGGCAGAGGTAGCAGATGCTGAATCAATATCTGTTGTTGAGGGTGAGGTTGATGTTGATGCTACTGAAACGGTATCTAAGAAAGTTGAAGGTGAGCAAGAAGCTACAGAGGTAGAAGCTAAGAAAGCTGAAATAGAAGAATGGGAAAATCGTGTACCATTTAAAATTGCTAAACAAAAAGCAAGACCAGATTCAGAAATAGAAAATGACTTTGACCCTTTTGATATTATTACTGATATTTCTGAAGAACAATTTAATAATGCTAAAGAATCAGGTCAACCTATAAAATTAATAGATAGAAATAAGAATGAGTTTATTCCGGAAACATATAAAGAATATATTAATTACATATCGTTTGAGAAAAAAATGTTATCTGCTAAAATAGAACAAGCTATAAAGGCAAAAGATGAACAAAAAGGAATAGAAAATTTGGTTATAGATTTAAGTAAGAGTTATGGCTATGATATGGGAGACGTAGCTCAGATAAAAAGATTTGTAAAAGCTCGTAGGTCAGGTAAAACTAATGCATCAACTGCTGAGTGGTTATTAGGTCCTCTTGCTAAAACTAATGAGCAAGAAGCTAAGAAAAAAGAAATAGCAAAACAAGAAAAGAAGTTTAAGTCTACTCAAGAAGAAGTTACAGAGGATGTAGAGGCTCCTAAAGAGAGTGTAGAAAAGATTAAGAAAGGAACATATCAAGACAAACTTAGCAACAACTATATTGAAAAGAAGAATGGAAAGTGGGTTGTATCTACAGAAACAGAAGGGGAAGAGGTTCATACAGCAAAGTCATTAAAAGAAGCTAAAGAATGGCAACGAAATGACAATATTGAAGCTGGTAGGCTTGAAGAAAGAGTTGAAGAAGTTACAGAGGATGTAGTAGAAGAAGTTACAGAAGAAGAAGTTACAGAGGATGTTACTCCTAAAAAAACAGGACAAAAGATTGGTGTATACGTAAAGAGAAATGGTGACTTAGGAAAATCACCAAACCCTCAATCAGCAGCCCACAATATTGAGCTAAGAGACGATGGAACAGCAGAAATTAATTCTATTTCGGATAAATCAATGGAGACGCCACAGTATTATATAGACCCTGTGTTTGACAAATACGATAATATGGAAGGAGATAATCCAATAGTTATTGAACCTGCTGAATTTAAAATAAATAAGGAAGGAGATGGTTGGGTTTTAGTGAAAAAGGGTAAAGTTGCTTCTACTCCTAGAGGTTTAGAAACTTTTAAAGAGTTTTCACAAGAAGAACAACAACAATCTACACAAGAAGCTACAGAAGAAGAAGTTACAGAGGGTGTATCAGAAGAGGAGCAATCAGATATTGACAACTTCTTTGATGAGGAAAACGAAAGTTCGGAAGTTAAAGGTCAAAACTTAGTTATTAATAATTCAGAAAATGCAGGTAAACAAAACACAAATCCATTTAGAAGTAGTGTTGTTAAGACTGCAGAGTTAAGTGCTAAAGCAATATCAAAAATATTGCCTAAAGTAAAAATAGTAATGCACGAAACCAACGAGCAGTATTTAAAATATGCAAAGCTTGGTGAGGGTAGAGCAGAATATAATCCTGACAATACAACTATTCATATTAACTTATCTAAAGCAACAAAGACTACGGTCCCACACGAAATTTTCCACGCAGTATTAATGGAGAAAGTTAAGAGCGACCCTGCTATTGCTAGAGCAGCAGAACAAATGGTACTGTCTGTACAAAAAATTGTATCAAAAGATAGTGACCTTGGTCAACGTATTGAGAAATTCGCTAAAAGCTATGAGGGTGAGTTTCAAAATGAAGAAAGACTAGCTGAGTTAGTTGGTATACTTTCATCTGAATACAGACAACTTGATAAGCCATCTAAGAATGTAATTATAAAGTTCTTAAAAGGTATTGCTAGAAAGTTTGGTATTGATATAGGTAGTGACTTCGGTACAAAAGATGCTGATGTTATTGACCTACTGAATGTTATATCAAGAAAAACTAGAACAGGTGAAGTGATAACAGAAGCTGATGTTAAAACATTAGAGGAGTTAGATAACGGAACGAACCCGATTGGTTCACCTACTACTATTGTAAAGCCATCAGGTAAACAACAAGTAGATGAAATTGTATTTAAAGATACCTATAAAAACTCATTAGTCAGCCAAGAGAAAAAAGTAGATTTTGATGCACTCATAGATGAGATAGTAGAAAACGACCAAAAGGTTTGGTTTTGGGTAGCTGACCAATTAGGAATAGACGAAGAGATGGGAATAGATGGTGGACCAAGTTTCGCACATCAAAATCCTAACGACATTTGGGCAAGTAGTATGGCGGTAAAAGGTATTGAAAACAATATATCAAAAACTGATTACCTATTTATTATAAGTGGTTCACCTACTGTAAGTAAACTATTTAATAAAAGTGCATACGATTTTCTAACTTCAAAGCTAGGAGATTTTAATACATTTAAAGCAAAAGCTTTAGAGGCAAAACCTATAAAAGTTATAAGAGAAACTCTTGAAAATTATGATTCTTGGCAAGAGTTAAGAGAGACAACAGATAGAAAACCTTTCTTGATAGCGTTAAACAATTCTCAAAATACACCTAACACTGATTTTACTCAGTATGTAGAATCTATTAATGGATATACAGACTTGAATACAATGAGAGATGGTTTCTATGCTGAGAATGGATTTGAACAGAATGACATTATGTTAATTCTTAAACCAACCGGTGTAAGAGCAGGGTCTAATCATTCAACCTACGAAAACACAGTAGAGGGAGAAGTAATTGGTGTACCTAACATAAAGGTTAATGCACTAGATATTATGCCTGAAGATATGAAGGCGAAGTATACAGAGTCTGCTAGGTCACAGGCATCTCAAGCTATAGCACCATATGGTTCAGGAAGAAGAAGTGTGAGTAAAAGAACTAAGACTACCGATACCAAAAGTAAGCCAAAGGTTAGACAACAAAAATCTATAGAGGAGATTGCTAGGTATTATAATATGAATACTTCAGGATTCCTTCCTAATCAGGTTGACGTATATAGATTAAAAAAGTTATTACCTCCGGGATTTAGTGTTAAGCAATCTAAGTTTGACTCATATGGTAGAGGTGGTTCTTACTATATAGTAAACGCAAAAGGTTATAAGGTAAACCCTTATAAAAATAAAGGAAGACAACAAAAAGATATTGAAGATTATATTATTCAGGCTAGACAAAATAACTTTAAAGAAAATCAAATAAGAGACTTCTTAGTTAGAACTAAAAAGTTTCCTGCTAAGTTGGTGGATAAATTAATGAAGATTAATGCAAATCTATTTGACGAACTTCCTAAAAGTTTCGGCAGCATAAAAGGTGGTATCGAAGCAGGTATAAAGCTATATAGTAAAGTAGAAAAGTTTAGAGCCAAAGAAACCAAACTAAATAGTAAAAGAAAAAATAAACTATCTGAACAACAGATTGTAGACAAGACAATTGAGTTCTTAGAAAAGCAACCTGAATATATTGCAGAGTCAGAATTTTATAATACAGGAAGTAAAAGGAAAGGTACTCAAGAAACAAAAAGAAGAGTAGCTATTACTCAGCAACAAGCTAGAATGTTGGCAGACCTTCAAGCTAGTATTAGTGTTAGACCAACACAGAATATGGGTATGAAGATAGCAGCAGCTAGATTGTTTTTAAGACAAGCTAGAAAAGCTAGAATGGATTTACAAAAGCTTCAGTCGCAAGTCAGAAACTTGATTCGTAAAACCTTACCTAAAGAACTATATGAAAAGAAAGATGTCCTTAGACTTATTGATACTGTTAATGAATCAACGGAAGAGTCTATTGAAAACACTTTACAGGAGGTTGTTGATTTTGTAATTGAAACAAACGTAAAATCTTTAGAGAAAAAGATTAGTGATATTCTTAATGATAAGTATCAGGAGGTTGACAAGAATAACAAACTAAAACCAAAGAAAATAGTAGATGAAATTAAGAAAAGAATTGATTTTATAAAGGCTAATATACTAGGGAAAAAAGCAACCAAAGAACAGATAGGAGATGCTAACTTAGAACTACTAACAAGGTTTAATGAGTTGATGGATATTCAACAACAGACCGAAGAGGAACAAACTGAAATGGTAGACATTCAATTAGCTATGCAGTACAACAATGCAATGCTGATGGATAACGACAATCCTAATAAAGTTACAGAGCTAGATGGCATCAATATTACTTTAGGTGAGATGATAAACTTTGGAAGGTCTTTATTAAAAGAAGAACTTTTACAACAACATCAATACTACAACAGACAATTCACACAGGGATATGAGGCTATTACAGGAGACAAAATAGATATGTCTGACCCTGATGCTAAAACTCAGTTGAATAATAGAAAGAAACAAAGAGCAGCAGATGAAAGAAGAAAGGCTTTAACGCAATCTGTTATAAGAAGATTCTTCTCAGAAATGTTTACTAAGATTTCAAACTATACGTTTGGAACTGCAGAAGCAATGGATGGGTTAATGATGAGAATTGACAAACTTCCGGGTGAAATGTTTGGAGGTAGATTAAACAAAATGTTTACAGACAGAGTCGATGAATCATCTATAATATTTAAAGGAAGAATGCTAGAGGTTGAATCAATACTTGCAGAATACTTATATGAAACTTTGGGTAAAAATTGGAAAAAGATTTCTAGAAAAAATCGAATGCAAGTAGAATGGGGAATAGAGTTGAACGATGGTATTATGCTAGAGCCTTTAAGCCAAGACCAAATTGCTTACTTATATAATATGTATAAAGACCCTGCTAACAGAGCCTCTTTTTCTAATCCAAAAATGTGGGGAGTTGAAATCATAAACAAAGATGATACTGCCATAGAAAAGAAAAGAAAGCAAAAGCTAAATGAGGCTAATGCAAAGAGGATAATGAGTGAACTAGAAACTAAGTTGGACCCGAAAGTAAAAGAGATTGCCAATTGGCAGGTTGAGGTATTATATCCTGCATTGTATCCACAGTACAATAAGACCTATAAAAAACTATATAGAACTGACTTGCCTTTGAATAAGTTTTATGGTGGTACAATATATAGGGATGGTGTTACAGAACAGGATACAGATGTATTCAATGTGTTGGGTCAAGGTAATATGTATAAGACTGCAGTTGGTGCTAATGCTACAAAGGTTAGACAGAAGAGCAATCTACCTATAAAACCTATGAATCAAATGGATGTGTTAAATACATACATTAATAATATGGAATACTTTGCTGCGTATGGAGAGACCATTAGAGATATGGATAAGTTCTTTTCTAATGAGTATGTGAAAGGTGCTATAAAAGAAATACACGGTAATGAAATAAATGTCTTCATAAAAGATATGATTACCAAAGTTGCTCAACAGGGTCAGCATTCCGGAATGAAAGCTAAAGTAATTAATGGAATGAATAATACGTTTATTCTTTCAAGACTTGCTTTGAGTCCTGTGATTGCAATTAAGCAGTTAATATCTCTTTTCACATATGCAAATGATATTGGACCATTGAATTGGTTGAAGTACGCTGCTAAAAATAAAACGGAACAATTAAAAGTTTGGAAAGAGGTTACAGAAAACTCTATCTATTTGAAAGATAGAAACAATAAAAGTATAATGAGAGCAATCGAAACGTATACTGATTCTAAAATGAAGGAGTTTGTCCCTAGACCAACTAAAGATTTTATTATAAACTTTATGATGTACACCACAAAGATTGGTGATAGGGGTGCTATACTTCTAGGTGGTTTACCAAACTATTCTTACTACAAAGCGAATGCTATTAAAAAAGGTAAGACTGAAGAGGAGGCTATACAAATTGCCATTAAAAAATTTGATAGAGATACAAAAAGAACTCAGCAGTCCCCAGACCAACAAGATAAAGATTATCTACAAACAGGTGAGCCTATTACAAGAGCAATGAATATGTTTTTGACTACACCTAAACAATACCTTAGAAAAGAAATCATAGCTGTTAGAGAACTATACAGAAAACTCGCAGCTTGGGACAGTAAAGCAGGTAAAGGAACAGTAGGTCAGAACCTTAGAACTTTTGCTACGTATCATTTCTTTATGCCTTTGTTATTCCAATATGTAGCAATGGGATTGCCGGGTATTGCAAGAGGATTTAGAGATGACGATGACGAGGATTTATTGAGAGCAGCAGTTATAGGAAACCTTAATGCTTTATTTATTATTGGAGAACTTGTTCAGACTGCAGGTGATGCATTTACAGACAAACCTTGGGCAGGGAGCCAAGCTAAAACAGTTGGTCTTATACAAATTGCGAATGGTATAACAAAAGACTTCATAAAGGCATCGAATTATAAAGACCCTGAGAAAAAAGCAAAAGCATATAGAGATGCTTACTTTGAACTCACAACTTTAACAGGTCTTCCAATGCCAACCATCGCTAAGTTCTTTGATGGTTATAGTAAACTAGATTCAGAGCCTGATGTTGGTAAAATAATATTAAGGTTACTTAACTATTCAAACTATCAAATAGAAGGACCTCCAAAAAAAGGGTCAAGCAAGAAGAAGAAGAAGAAGAAGACAGAAGCTCAGCAGATGAAGGAGCTTAAGATTATTGATGAGGATTTGTATAATGAAATGTACGGACCGGGCACTGAATACTATGAAGATAAGCAGGAGTTAAAAAGAATTAAAAAAGAACAAGACGAAGAGTTAAAAAACTTAGAGGATTTATTTTAATAAGTGTCTTTGAAGACACAATAAATATATAGCTATGCCATTTAAGAAGGTAGGAAGAAATAAGAATGTAAGTCCAAGTGGTAGGGTGTTTACCGATAAGCAGGTGAAGATGTACTATGCCACTGATGGATTTAAGAAAGGGAAGTCTAAGCTAACTAAGAGGAAGAAGAGAAAGTAGGTCAATGCCCTGACTGATGTTAAGGTATGTGACATCCTTCTCTATCTTTGGACCATTCCAATTAGTTGTCTTGGGAAGATATTTTTTTGACCAATCGTATTCCTTTCTTAGTAGATAGAATGCCCACACACCGAAGGGTGTAGAGTTCACATACACAGGCAGCATACCTAAAGTATCGCTACGCTCTAGTATAGACTCGTACTTCTTCTTCTCTAGCATCAGCT
>Ga0098038_1001240_pt1 | contig 11070 bp, 9 predicted proteins | sample 5B_taG_FD_75051 | JGI IMG/M metagenome (GOLD analysis project Ga0098038, IMG submission 75051) | Marine viral communities from the Subarctic Pacific Ocean - 5B_ETSP_OMZ_AT15132_CsCl metaG | ecosystem: Environmental > Aquatic > Marine > Oceanic | place: Pacific Ocean | collected 2015-01-08 | reverse complement strand
TTTTCTGAATCTTCATTGTAAAAGTAGCCTTTACCTCTTTTAGCGTTAAGCACTCTATCTACTTTAGCTTCTGATATATCGTACTTCTTATCAGGTTCGGTTTCTAAAATATCTCTAAGCACAATACCTCTATCTTCAGGTTGTTCTACTCCGGGTATATTGGTCCAGTAGTATCTCAATCTGTTTTGTGCGCTAACTAAAGCACTATTTATTAAGATAGGTTCTACTCCAACTTGTTCTGAGATGACATCTAAGAATTCTTTCTTCATCTTTACGTTCTCTAAAAGAAAGTATTTAGGCTTTACCTCTTTTAAGATCCTGACGAACTCAAAAAACAACGCAGAACGTGGGTCATCAAAAGCCAATTGATTGCCTGCAAAAGAAAATCCTTGGCATGGAGATCCTGCAAGTACAAGATCTATGTCTGGGTAGTCCTCTCCTTTAACATCACAAACATCTCCTATCTGGATAATGTCTGGATAGTTAGCTGAAGAGACTTGAATAGCGTATTTGTCTATTTCAGAAGCATAATATTTGTCGACCTTAATTCCTAGACGGTCAAGAGCAAGTCGACCACAACTCATTCCGTCAAATAAACTTAATATATTCATAATTATGTTAAGTGTATCACGATATATACGACAGATACAATAAAAGTTACATTAACAGCAATTAAAATAAGCTCGGTTTTCAGCCTTGCCCCCTGTATCTTTTTCTGGTCCCCTTCATTTTAGAGTTCCGGGACTGACCTTGCGTGGTCTTTTTGGATTTTTTCTTGGACTCATCATAAGAGGTTCCGCGTTTGTCGCGTAAACTTCTCGGTGGACTCTTCCTCATAGATATTACTTATGATATACTATACATATTACTTATGAATAACCTTTTTGCCCAGATCCGTTTTATACTTACCGTGACGTTTCCGATATTTTGCGTCGCAATCCTTCAGTATAGTTCAACAATCGTTCTGTAACTTCACTAGCAATTCTTGAATACCTAGGTCCTTCGATCCAGGCTTCATTAACGTGTGGAGTAGAAGGATCGTCAGCTTTGAACTGGCCTTCTGTTGTGCGCGCTCTTTTTCTAGTTGTTTTCGACATATAGTCCTCTCTTAATTAATTGCTCTCTATTCTTACGATGTTCTGCAATTATTTCTTCTTTACTTTGTCCATAATAGGCTACTGCATGGTTTTCATCAACCATCTTCACATTGATATTTACCCCATCAATAATAACTTCACCTAACACTCTGCCAAACTTACCTCTAGAGTCTTTAAGTTTTGTTTGAATGACTATTTGTTTTCCACAATCTACGGCCTCTTTTAAGAAAGCCGTAGCCAACTTTCCTCTAGCCTTCTCATCAAGATTACGAGTCCGTGACTCGGGAGTATCAATACCATATAAACGAACGCGAGACTTATAAAGAATATCAAAGCCAAGATCCAACACAACGTCGACAGTATCTCCATCGACAACTCTTTCCACCTTACAACTGTATTCATACATTTATCTATAACTCCTTCCATAGTCACCGTAGTTCATGCTGTAGCCAGCCCCTTGGGCCTTCGTCACTAAACCACCTTTTTTATACCCTTTAAATCCTTTAAATACTCCTGCTAAGATTAACTGTCTCAGTGGTCTTATGTCCAATGCAAAATAAGGACCCCCAGCAATACTTTTTGACTTAGGTAATTCTTTTAATAAATCATCCGCTTTTAAATCAGCTCTATAACTAGCTATTACTTTTGATATTTTTTTAAGTTCTGCTTTTTGTGCTATGTACACAGATGGTGGAGCTCCTCCATATCCTTTAGTGCTTATAAAAATAAAATTATCCCCATCATCTACCGCCTTCGCTACCATTCTTCTTACATTCATAGCTGGCCAGTTTTCTTTCATTGGGAAATCTGGAACTACGTTTCTTTCTGAAGTTTTTCGATCTTTTTCGTAGTCCTGGAAGGTTTTAACTTCATCTGCCGTAGGATAATTAGCCGCTTCAGCTAACAAAGGTGTCACTGTTCTGTATTTATTTGCCAAAACAGGAACATAATTTTTTACAAGTTCTTTTCTATCGGTTGCGTACTGTTCTTCTATTGCATCGTCTGGGTTAAAAGCCATATCCACTACGTCATCGTGTATGTTTCCAAGTTCATTAGCGGAGTCTTCAAACCTAGCAGCTTCAATGTCGAAGTCATGATAAAATCTTAAATAATCGAAAACTAATTCTTTTCTGCCCTTTCCGTCTTTGGCGTTAAAAATGTTCTGAGGAGTATCAACATAGTTTTGAAATTCTCTTTCGTTTATTGTAATACCTATTGTTTCAAAAGGTTGTTGTTCAGAAATTTTGTCTACAAGGGCAAATGCTATGTTTTTATTGTAGTCGCCATTTAATTTACCATTTCTTTCAGCAAATTCACTTGAAAGACTCGTAAGTTCGCTTTCAACAAAATTACTAACATTATATAGTGATTGGTCTTGAAGAACATCTTCAAGAACATCTTCTATTAAAAGATTAGCCACATCTTTAGCATCGTTAGGAGTCATATTCCTCCAATTTTGTTTCTCCTTTACTTCTTCTACAAATTCTTCCCTTGCATATCTAAACCTACTTAGTTTATTTTTTGTATCTTCTAGTTCTGGTGAAGCTTCTTCTAAAGAAGTTATTTTGGAAAGATATGTTTCTTTTTTATTGGGGTCAGTATCTTGTGCGTGCCCATGTAATTTAGACTGGCTTTCTGCAAGTAACTTTCCAGATCCCAATCCTTCTGGGTGTTGTACGTTATAACCGCGCATCCACATAAGTGCTCCATCGCCATGTGGACTGTGCATCTGGTCCCCACCGTCACGATGTTGATAGACACTATCACTTAAAATTTCATTTTCTGGAAATATAGGTTCGTAATGCAGCCAAGATTCCCAATAATTATCTTCTACATTGTCAATATCAGGAAATAGACGCTCTAAACCTTCGCTTCTAAATGTATGCCCACCACTATGTTGTGTGTCGTATCCTTTTGTATCAAAATCATAGTAACGGTTAAGAGAATTATAAAGAACGTTTTCTATTTCTTCTTTAGTTACCATTTCGCCAGCGTCTTTTTTAGCTTTTAAAAATGGGGCTATTTCTAAATTAATTGCTTCATCGGCAATAGCTTTGTTACCTTGTTTTTCACGGTTAATTACTTCAAACCAATTATCATCTGTTTCTCGAATACCTAATTGTTGCAATACCGTTTCTGGGTTCATTGGTTTTTTAGGATCTTTTGCTAAACGTTGTTCTAATATTCTGTCTTGCACCAAAATTGATTGAGTCATGTACATAGGATCAATTCCACGTTCTAAAGTCGTAATGCCTGTTCTTCTGTACGAGGGTTTTTCATATACTTGTTCTTTAGCTTGAGGATCCAAAACAGCAGCGTTTTCTCCAATAAAACGTGGATCTATGTCACCTTTAGCCCCACTTAAATCTGCTTGGTCTGTATATCTTTCTCCTTCAGTTCTAATCGTTTGTGCAATTCTTTGGACAATTTGTTGAGGGTTGTTGTCTGGATTTCTAGGATCAAAAAGTTCAAAATGATCTTTTATGTATCGTTGAGCATCAACAAAAATATTAAATCTAGTGTCACTGTCTAATCTATGCCCAAAATTTGTTTCAATTAAATTTTTTACATAACGTTCTTGGGAAGATAAAAACTCTTGGACATTTTCGCTAGTAAATCCAACACCACTGGGATTTACTGACGCTGTCTCTTCAAATTCTGCAAGACCTTCTAATGCAAGACCAACAGAATCTTCTGGATTCACTTCTGTGGGTAGCTCATCCTCCACAATAGCAAGATTAGGATTAATTGTTTCATCCATTTGATCTACCGCTTCGTCAGGTGTGGGCTGCTCTAACATTGCATTTTTTATACTGCTATCAACTATTTCTTCTTGCAAGTTCCCTAAAGCTTGTGCACCAGCTATCGGTGCTTGGATTGAGGTTCCAGAACTTGTGCCAATTAGTCCTTCTCCTATGGCTGCTTTAGGATCTATTTGTAATCCAGCAGCAGTTAAGCCTGTGCCACCTATTTGTTCTGTAAAACCTTGACCTGTTTCCGTTACTCCTTCTCTTGCTCCTGCTTTAAGCGTTTTACCTACAGTGCTATTTAAAAGACCTATGTTCTTTATGCCTATAGCATTCAACACACCAGAAAACCCGGCAGTTCCCAATGCACCTGCCCAATCTTCCGCGTTAGGTTCTTCTCTACCATTATTTCTCGCACGTTCAAAAGCTACTGGTCCAGCTACTTGTACCGCTTCAAATAATGTTGGCCCAAGAAATGCGCCTATTATCCCACCAATTGCAGTACCCCCCGGTCCAACGAGTGAGCCTGCACCAGCTCCGATACCAGCTCCACCTATTCTAGAGAGTATAGAGCCTCCTAACTGTCCTGCTTGTTCTACTGTAGCTAAAGGTAATTCACTCCAATTGTAGTCATACCATTCCCCCTCTGGGTTTATAAATCTAGCTGCTGCTGATTCATAATCTTCAGGGGCTTCTATAAGATCGCGGAGTTCTTTTGCTTGTGTATCAAAACCTAAAGCTTCTAGCGTTGTTGCTACATTTTCAGTCGGTTGATCTATGCCATAACGAAAGGCTTTTTGAAAATCATTTGCCATTTTAATTTAACAAAGGATTTTTGTTCTCCTCTTTAATAACGTCAAGTTGGTCTTGTAAGTAACCTATTTCTTTTTGCAAAGCAATAATTTTATTATTTGACTCATTTGATGTTTCGGCAATAACTTTTAACGAAGGATTAATACCTTCATCAATACTTTTATTAATGTAATTAACAGAAGTTTCAATAGATGCAAACCGTTCTTCAATTGCTTGTTGAGCGTTTTCAGTTTCCCCAATACCACCGATTTCTGCTTCTAAATTTTCAAGTCTATTTATGTAAGTAGCCCCGGTATAACCAAAACCAGCTAACGTGCCGACAATAGACACTAATGCTATTAGTTGTGTTGTTTTGTTTTCAAACCATTCCATTTTCACTCCTAATTAATAAGTATTATATATCTGGTTGTAAGTTTATCATGTCTCCAAGGCTATTCAAATTGACTTTAGCCAATTGATAAAAGGCCTCAGTATTATCAGACATAACAGAATCAGCATATATAGCTCTAGGTTCGTACCAAGTATCTTGCGTAGGTAATTGTATTTCTCTGTACGCATCAAACCCTACGACGTAACCTAGATAAGCTACTAAAGTTGATTGGTCTCCATATTCTCCTGTTTCTTGTTGTTCCGTTTCAGCTTGTTCTTGTTGTGCTTCTATGTTTTGGGCTACTATTTGTTCAGCTATTTGATCTGCTTCACTAGCTGTCATAACTCCTGATACTGCTGTATCTATTTCACCTTGCATGTCTTGAACTTGAACATCTGCCATAGCTACTTGAGGTGTACCGTCAACATCGGGCAAAACATTTATTGTTATTGTTGTCCCCCCAGATGTGCCTGTATCTGAACTCATAGACAATATTTGTTGTGTTTGTGCAGAAGCAGAAGCGAATTGGTCGGATAAACTAGGAGAACTTGTTGTACTTACGCCCCCAGTTGATGACATAGATGCACCAGATGAACTGCTTGTAACCGTAGAAACATTAGATCCTCCACTAGACCCCCCAGAGTATATTGAACTATTTCCCCCTACAGAATTTGCACTAGAAGAATAACTATTTCTAGCTGTTTGCATTGTCCCGGCAACAACATCTAAAGCAGATATTCTTACTGAACTTCTTTGTTCTCCTACTTCTTCTTCGTTTTCGGCGAAGACTTCTTCGATTTCGTTTTCGGACTCAATTTCTTCTTCGATGCTTTCTTCGGTTTCGGCAAGAAGCTCTTCACGACTTTCTGTAATCTCGAAGACTTCATCAGTTTCTTGAATTTCGTCCATCGTTTCTTCAAACCACTCTTCCAAGTCTTCAATAGACTCGAACTCTTCAATCCTTTCTTCTTCATTTTCTAGTTCCTCTCTAATTATTGTTTCAAATTCAAATATATCTATAAGTTCATCGGTTCTAATTATATCTAAAACAGCCAACGGCTCATCAATACGTTCAAATATTACATACTCTTCTTCAATTATATTAAAATCAGGAAGTGGATCAACATCGCCGATACTATATTCTTCAAATAACATTTCTTCTTCCTCCCACCCAAATATGTCATCACCACCAAAAGTTATTAATATTTCTTCATATTCTTCTTCATACCCAACGTAGTTAAACTCTTCAAATGGCTCTTCAAACCATTCTTCTTCCATATAGTAATCATCGTAGTTTGTTTCTTCTCCATAACCATAATCAAATTCTTCTTCAATGTAATATGCTACTGAAGCTTCTTGTGTATAACCCGCACAAAACGGAGCATACTGTGGATCTTCATTACATTGTTGGTCATCGTAAGCTTCCCAATATAAAGGACATGAGGTGCTGTGCAACGAATCTAATCCACATTGTTGAGCTAAATATGCAGCAGCGTACCCAGAACAACTTGAACTATTTAAAGGGTCGCTACAGTCAACTGCATTACCTGAACCTTCTCCATATAAACTGCCACCATTTTCTAACAATGTATTAAATGAAGTATTATTAAAATTAGTATTTACACATGTGCCAGCAACATTAGTTGTACCTGTGCTACATTCATCGTGAAAAAGGTACGTATAGATCTCTGTCGCGCTTCCTTGTTCTCCTATTAATACGTCATGGTTAGTTATATTCAACCCACCATATCTATATTCAAACGTATCATTAGTCCAAAGTATAACTTCAAAACTATTGTCAGTATTATTACGGCCATACTCTTTCATGTTGTACCAACCAAAAACAGACTTATCAGTAAAATTTTTAGCTAACATTTTTGAACCGTTATCTCTAATTAAGTCAGTCCAAAAAGGATATAAAGTATAAGTGGTATGAGGTAACGGATCAGGTGTGTAGTCACCACAATAGTTATTATAATTTACATTTCCTGTACCTAAACCAAAATGTAGACATCCATTAGTGGCCATCCTTGCAGATGTAAAATCTTCTCCGTATAAAGTAAAAGTAAAATCTAAATTAAAAGCCCCTGCTAATTGGTCATCGCCAGTATTAAAATTAGTTGTCCCGGTAAGATTAGTTAAATTAAAAAGATCTTGATTAGCTTCGTATATATACTCAGCTTTTAGTTGATTAACCCCTAATGCAAATAGCCCTGATAAAAGTAAACTACTTATAAAACACCATATATTAGCTTTAGTAGTTATTAAACTCTTCATTACAAGTACGCTTTGACTTCCATTTTCCGCTTTCTCCCCTAGTGTTTTTACACTGTTTCATGAATTCACTTTTATATTGTTTAGCGTCTGGTCTTTTAGAAGGGTTTTCTTTCCAATATTTACTGGCTTCTTTACCTATCTTTCCATACGCTGGACAAGGAGTGCCTGCCATTTCCATTGCTTGAAAAACACGGGAGTCTTGGCAAAGGATACCTACTGAAGCAACTTTCATCCCAGTATCATATAAATATTTAGACAACTTTAATCTTTCACAATTCTCATCTCTTACAGTTCTACCTGTTGAAATACCAAATACTTGCCCTTGAAAGGCTCCAGATCTACCAACAGTACACAAGTCCTGACTATAACTCATGATTGAAGGAGCTATAGCAGAAGCTGGTGGGGCTTCGGTTTTAATATTTTGGTTAATAGTTTGCTCTGATTTACTTTCATTTATATTTCTATTTGTGTTGTCAGACGTAGTATTACTTTCATTAATGTTAGTGTTTTTATTATCAGTAGTTACGTTTGACTCAGATGTGGATTGGTTAATATTCGTATTGTTGTTTGTATTGTTATTCGTGTTTGTATTATTAGACGTACTTGTAGAAGTATTAGTGTTGTTTGTTGTGGTTGTATTAGTGACGTTTTGATCCACACTTGAATTAACTGTACTTGTAGAAGTATTTACATTCGTGTTGGTACTGTTATTAGTATTAGTAGCCGTACTCGTATTTACGTTCGTGTTCGTATTATTGTTCGTGTTCGTATTGGTATTTGTATTGGTATTTGTATTGGTATTTGTATTGGTATTCGTGTTCGTACTGGTATTTGTATTAGTGTTTGTATTAGTATTTGTATTGGTATTAGTGTTCGTATTGGTATTTGTATTGGTATTGTTCGTAGTTGTAGTGTTAGTTGTTTCTAAACTATTCTGCTCACAATACTGCTCCCCAGCTGTACAGTCACCTGTTTGGTCTCCATAAGTTGTACTAAGGAATAGAACTCCTAAAGCCATTAGTAATAGTTTTTTGTGCATTGGCTGTCTCCGCAATAGCCGTTTTATTTTTTATAAAATCAATCTATAGATTGTAATATTTCTTGGGCTTTAGGTATAGAGAAAGAAACTATTTTTACTAATTTAATGTCTTTTAATAGAGGGCAAAGGAATAATTTCGCCAAATTGAGTAGTATAGGCTTCTGTAGTGTCCAATAAAAAAGCTAAAAAATTAACTAATACTCTTTTGTCCATATCATTTTGAACAGCAATATTAGAAACTAAAATAGTTAAAGCCGTAGTTACTTCCCAAGGTGTTAGTTCTTCGGTAACTTCTTCTAAGATAGGATAAATTTCACTTACTAAATTAGCTATTGCAGACTCTACTTCACTTTGTTTTAGATAATCATCAAAAGAAGACATATTTTAATTATACATCATTCAAACCAACTGCGAACCTCTCCTAGAACTTCGTTACTAATCTTAACTTTGTTTAATAAATTCTTTAGTATCTGTTCATCTACTGTGCCTTCTGAAACCAAATCAATATATGTGCAACTGTGTTCCTGACCAATTCTGTGAATACGATCTTCAGCTTGTACTCTTAATTCCAAATCATAGGAGTTAGAATAAAAGATCATTGTACTTGCTTCAGTTAAAGTAATACCTCTGCCACCTGTCTGTGGGTTAGACACAAAATATCTAAGTTCGTTCTCCGGGTCTTGAAACTTTTCAATAATATTATGACGTTCGTCTTGAGGTGTCTTACCGTAATAAGAAGCTACAGCACCTTCTCCATATTTATTGGCTATGGCTTTTTCTAATTCTTGTATGTCGGTTTGGAATACTGCAAAGATTACAACTTTTCCAGATGTCTCTTCTAGTAGATCCAATACAGTTTGTATTCTGTTGTTCTTTAAAACAATAGTTTCCCCTTCTTCATTACGCAGACTACCAGCTACCACTTGTTGTAACCGCATTAGTTGAGTAAGCATATTCATTGTGGAAAAAAGTTCGTCATTAAGGATCATTAAGGCTTCTCGCTTCATGGTTCCGTATGCTCGTTTTTGTTCATCGGTTAATTCAACGTGTCTTCTAACATATACTTTCTCCGGGAGATCTAAACATTCATCTTTAATTTTCCTAATAGAAAAATCTTTGATTGATTCTTGGAGCTCTTCTAGTTTTTGAAACCCAACTATCTGCTGGAAAGCATGGCTACCCATTTGTCTTCTTTGTGTTATGGCGTATCTTGCTTGAAAAGCATAAAAACTACTGAAGCCTAAAAGATTCGGAGAAAGAAAATAACATTGTGAATATAAATCGAGAGGTGCTTTGGTGATAGGAAACCCAGTTAAGATTCTTCTGTAGTCAGCTAGTGGAGCCAACTTAATCAGATGCTTTGTTCGTTTAGCTTTTGGATTCTTAATAGTAGTTGATTCATCTACGGCCATCATTACGTCATGTGTAACTAAAAACTCCTCAACAAATTTACATGCTTTGACTGTAGCAAAAGCTTCAACGTTAACTAGAAAAATATTTAAAGTCCCTTCACTTGGTTCAGTTACCATTTTCTTATATTCATATAACCATTTTTGAGTGTGGTTGGGTTGCCACACCAAAACATTTCTTTGTATACGTTCTGGCAGATGCTTATTAATTTCATTAACATCCCAATTTCGTAAATTACCTTTCGGCGAAACAATTAACAGTCCTGATATTTTACCTTCCTCGAATAATATACCTGCGTTGTCTAAAAGTATTTTAGATTTGCCGAGTCCCATTTCCAAAAATAGTGCAAATAGGTTACGATATGCACTTGACTGAAGAGTTTCTAACTGATGCTTGTATGGTTCGCTTTTAAATTTGTAGTCGTTTAATTTCATAAGTTCTGTCCTTTATTCTTCGTTATATATTCAAACACATCTTTAAGTGTTGCAATTCATTATATAGATGATATGATGCTCATGCAACTTTGAGTTGATGATGAAAGAAAGAAAAGAAAACGGACGAATAACTAGACTACAAATCGAAGTCTTTTACGATAATTCCTCAGAAGAATTTTTCATCGATATTACCGATCCTACCAATCGTATCACTCCCTACACTATAGGAGCCTTTGCTACTTTAGATGAGGCATTAAGATATACCTACACAACACTGGACCAACCAATTGGCATTGTTGAAGTAGTTGGATTGTCGACTGGTAATATTACATTTACTTTAGAGCCGTTAAAATCTTCTCCATGGCCCGAAGTTGCTAAGAAAGATAACGTAGTAGATATAAGGAGTAAAAATGGAAAAGATAAATGAACTATTTGAAGAGAGTACAACAAAAGCTGTTGAAGAAATTTCTGATGATTCTATTGGAGACCTTAGTGCCCTCTGCCAAAAATTACTTAGAGTTCAGGCAGATATTGGAAATGCAGAAGAAAGATTAAAAAGAAAGAAAGAACAGGAGAGGGAACTTTCTGAACAACTCATACCAGACAAGTTAGCACAACTTGGCGTAACAGACATTAAACTAAATGACGGATCTCGCATTTCTGCGGATCCTTTTTACAGTGCTCGTATTTCTGCTGACAATGCAGAAGCAGCTCACGCATGGCTACGAGAACAAGGACATGGAGACATCATAAAAAACACAATGACACTTTCGTTTGGTCAAGGTGAAGATGATCTCGCAAAAGAATTGGTTGCATCGCTTACTAAACAAGGGTTTATACCCGAGGAAAAGGAAGCGGTTCACCCAAGCACTCTGAGGGCATT
>Ga0098038_1001238_pt1 | contig 11099 bp, 17 predicted proteins | sample 5B_taG_FD_75051 | JGI IMG/M metagenome (GOLD analysis project Ga0098038, IMG submission 75051) | Marine viral communities from the Subarctic Pacific Ocean - 5B_ETSP_OMZ_AT15132_CsCl metaG | ecosystem: Environmental > Aquatic > Marine > Oceanic | place: Pacific Ocean | collected 2015-01-08 | reverse complement strand
TGTATAGTAACTACCAGCAACTCTTGGAACAAAATACTTATCATCTGCAAGGTATACATCCACACCCATTTTGTTAAGTTCTGTGATGATACCATCAATTTCTTCCTTATATTCCGAATAATCAGCGTTAAGTATTGCTTTTAGGGTATCAGAACTATTAACTTTGACAACTCTTTCCATACATTCTCTGGTCAACATACATCCCATAGAGTGATGTGTCTTCCATTTTGTAATAGGGGGATCTTGTGCAAATACTGGAGTTGTGAGACTCACAGTTGCCAACAAACTCATGAATAGTTTTTTCATTTCAAATTCTCATATCGTTATATGTATCACATTGATGCCATACTTGCCACAGTCTCTTGTTGTTTCAAATATAGTTTGATATACAACTTCAGAAGATTACGAAGAACCTCTGGGTCTTCACACTTATCCAGATCTCTCGATAGTTTCTCAAACTGAAACATTCTGGATGTTGTAGTGAGTTCGATCTCATTGTGATCCGTCATCGTGGAAATCCCTCCTGGACTTAACGTATTGAAGTTGATGCCAGCTCCAATGATGACATACAACTAGTGTGTGTATTTTACAATGTTTGCTTCTCTTAGTATACTCACAATGTGGTTTATCTTTAACTCCAATTTCAATAGAGATATATTCTTCATCAACAAAATACACCCACCCCTCTAGTGGTGCAGTTTGATGATGCCAGATGACATAATCATGAAGTTTAGGCACATAAGGATGTGCCATTCGATCTTTTCTGGTTTCCATATTATATGAATGCTGCCATGAGTGGATTGAGGTTGAGAGGCATGGCCGTCCATGGTGTAGTTTTACTCAAATCTACTTCTTTACCGACCTTTTTGGAGTTTATAGGTGCATAGAACTTACCAGTCTTTGGTTTGTAGAAACCCCATACAGTTGATGGGTAGGAATCATCTTCTGTGTAATTAAACTGAAACCGTCGATTCTGTAGCCAGATCCGTTTGAGTCCACTCTTGAAGTCATCACACCAGTATTCTGTGCCATCAGGTGCACGATGGAATAGAAGTTCCATACCGTCTAGGATCAGTGTATTCATAAAGCAGTTTAGAGGTGAGTAACTCAATCAACAGGAATGATGGCTGTATCTTTACAACCTCTATCTAACATAATTTTCTCCCACCAAATGGCATCTTCGATGTCAATGAATGTGGCACGTTGTGTAGCAAACCCTTTCTTCTTGGGTTTGTCATACTGAAGTAGAAATTTCATCTTGAAAATGGCAATAACGATGCATTTGTTCGTTGATTTCATCTTTAGTGAAACCAATAGAAATCAACCACTGAATATAGTGATCAAAGTATTTCTTCAATGATGAACCACCATCAAAGGAAGACCTGATTGTTTTTTGAGTTGTGGTTTGTGGGTACATTATATCATAGTTTCCAAAGACCATTTCTTCTTCTTCAAAAACAAATTCAGCTTTTCTCATATTCGTATAGCACATTAAGAATCTTTTCTCTCCACTCCATCAATTCATGGTAACACTCTTGATTGTGTGCACAACTTCGAAGTTTAGAATCTGGTTTCCATACTGACTCGATCATGAGACCGAGAGCGTCTTTCTGTTTCTGATTCATTCGTCGAATACCTTACACATAGGAGAACCTGGGTGAGTATCACAATACTCATCTAGTACCTTGTCACGATGACGTGTCTGTGGATCAGCAATTTTACCTTCTGTTGTAGGATCCCACTCATCAGGCTTATGTTCCTCATTTGCATGGAAATCTACTTTGTATTCATTCCACTTATCAGTTGGATCATACAGAGGATCGGATGGGTCACGGAGTCGGGCTGAAGACATTGTTTTCTGTGTAAATGACCTAGTGTATCTATATTAGTGAGAACTTGACTGGTTGTCAAGTAAAGAAAGTTGTCGTTTCAACTCATACTTGACGTTTGACAACTTTGGATACATGTAACTGTACCATTGGTTATCTTCAAGTAAAGAAATGAGATTCTCGACTTGAATGAGTCCCAGTTGAAGTTTCTCTTCAGGCTTCATACTCATAATACTTTACCACTTCTTTGTACAAGTCATCCCATTGTTCTCCAGGACCATCTGCAAGTCTATTACGATAGGGTACATCAGTCTCTGCTACTTTCAATACTGTGTTATTCCATGCTCTTTTACTTGCCTTATCATAATGACTGATATATGTGGGAAGATAAGAGGAAAGTGCCTTAGAGATATTTCGAACCTCTTCAAGATCACCTCTGTTTGATGCTGCTTCTAGATCACTGACTAGTGATTCGATAGTGACGATTCTGTTGAATGATTCTTCAAGGTCATTCATTACTTCCCACGTCTTCTGATAGTCCATAAGTCTCCTTTAAGTGCTTAGCGCGTTCTTGATTAACGGTGACAAACCTGATTCTACTCCTTATTCATATACTTGTCAAGTAACTCTATTTCCATGTGATAAGTTTCATACTCATTTGTATTCCCATCTTCTATGTATTGAGTTACGTGGTAAAGTTCGTGCAAGAGTACTTGTATAAAGTCATATTCGAGGTTAGTATCTATCTGAATAGTGAAACGAGTATCTGACTCACGAATACACCACCCATCCACACCCTCCTCAGAGAGGTCTTTCTCCTCTATTGTGAGGGATACATTCTTATCATGTAGATACTCCTTCAGAAACCACTCTGACACACTCCAGGCAGTGCTTCTGGTTCCTTCTGTCAGTTCAATATAATGCATTGATAGCCTCCTGTGTCACTCTGACTCCCCAGTTCATCGTCAGTAAGAATGATGTTATGAAAATCAACTTATCTAGACCAGAATACTTCATAGAGTTTGTGTGTGTATAGGCATAATAAAACCCCACCAGGAGTTCTGGCAGGGTCTGTGGACGGTTTAAAAAGTGTTCAAAAATGAATCTCGTAATTATTTTTTCTCTCAATTGGTGTGGATAATGCAGTAATCTCACTTATGAAGAATATCTGAGTCAATCTTGGTTCAGTATCACTAGCACAAAAGTTAGATTCTCTATGAGGATATTGTGTTCCGTAAAAAGACAATCTATTGTAAGTGTTTTTTATTTCTAAAGTTTTATCGTATGCATTAGTATTTTTTTGTTTTTCTTGCAGATACCTCTCCCTATCAACTTGTTTACCTTTATAAAGATCATCTCTAAGACTCCAATCACATTTATAATTTGGACTTATACCACGAAAAAAGGATGTTCCTGCATCTGGATTAGAATTAGGATTTAAGTATATTACTCCAGCAGCAATATGATCGTCAGAATCTTTGTGAATCCATCCTTCATTCATTAAAGAATTTTTATCTTGTTCATAAGGATAAATTTTCTGAAAGTAAGATTCTACAACCCACTCAACCTTTTCTCTTTGAAATTGATAAAATAATGAGAACAACCTTGAACAAAAAGAATTAAAAAAGTTCTCATTAATTAAATGTAACTGTTTTGTTCTCTCACCAGGAAAATCTCCAACTTCTGCACCAAATCTTTGAGAAAGTGCAAACTCTCTTACTTCATCTGGGTTAGAGTAAAAATCATCTACACATATTATAGGAAAGTACATTACAAGTTTAACTCCATAGAGACGGTTCGCGGACAACGTCGTAAAAGGAACACCATCCAGTAATAATATATTTTATTTCCGTATTGGATACGATCCCATGATGGCTATGAGTCCATCCGGAAGGCCAAATTAGAAGAGATCCAGATTTTGATTTAGATTTGAACTTTTGTTGTGGCCAATAAGTTCCTCCTCCATCTTTGATGTCATTTAGATAAATCATCCATGCAATAACTCTTTTTTTATCCCATTCATTTGGACCATGCTCCGCATGCTCCTCACCATATGATTTCCCAGGAAGATATCTTTGTAAATTACATTCAGTGTTTACTCCCCACCATGAATCGATACTGTGTATAAATTTATATTTTGATTTATATTTGGATAAATTAGTTTGAATTGCTTTAACTAAAATAGGTTCTTGGCTCAGGTTGAGGTTTATTCCTAGATAATTTCCAACAGAAAACCCATTCTTAACATGATCTGGAGAAGATTCAAATTTTTTTATATAGTACTCACAATTCTCCTTTGTTAACACATTATTGTACTTGCGAATATAATTATCACCAAAAATAGATATCATATAAATTTACCTCCATATCTCATAATTACTATACTTTTGTATCACATAATCAGATAGGATATCTTCTGGTTTTGTAGATGTTCTGCTTATATTAGGTCTAATCTTATGTAAGTTTTCAATTCCATAAAACTCATGATTGATTTCATCAGAATTGCTTAGGTTTTCAAATGAGTGATCAAAGTATTTTATTTCCAAGAAATCATAGATATTCCTAATGGTCTTCTCTGTATTATACACCAAATCATCATATTCTACAAGATGAAACAAACCATCATAGTTTTTATGTTGACTCAGGGAAAATAATGCTTTATCTGTTGGACCATTTGGCATCATAATTTCATCACATCTAACATCATCTATTGGTCTATAAATTAACCGATTATTTGAATAGATGTTATTGTCCATAAGACCACCAGACCCACTTGCATGAAACAATTTTATAAATGAAGCAAGTATTTCTAAAATAGGTCTTACGGGACAGATAATTTTAATATCTTCAGTAATATATTTCTTAATTAAATCTAAGTTATATGGTGTACCCCAAGTTCTGCACTTATCAATAATATACTTTTCAGATCGATGAGAGTAAAAATTTTGTATGATAGATGTTAAAATTTTATCTTTTCCAGATTCATTAGTCCAAGATTGATACTCTTCAGAATTATTAAAATATTGTTCATTCTGATATAAAAAATCACAAACTAAAGACTGTTCAGGACTACAGTAAATATCTGGATTTTGATTTAAAATAGATGATAGTAAAGTAGAACCACCTCTCGGTAGTCCCGAAAGAAAGAAATATGTTTTCGACATTTTATCCTATAAAGTCCAATTTTCAACGTCTGGTGCTGGACTTTCTGGTTTTTTAATTTCTTCCTTGACAGAATCTATTAGTTTAATCCAATTTCCATTTTGTAAATTTCCAGATTTTATGTCATGATACAACATATCCAACTGATCTCCAATATCCCCATACAATTCTTCTCTTTTTCTGGCATATTCATAATATTCCCAAGTGGCAAAGTCTTTCCGAACTTGTAAACTCAACTCTTCCCATGACGGTGGATCACTTCCTGTTGGATCCTCCCACATAAGAAATTTTGCAGTTCCGTCTTTTTGATAAAGGTCCCAATGTTTTACATTGGGACGTAAATATGTAACAGCCTCGTTCACTGAAGGTATTCTAAGTTTCATTTAATAAAATTTCAAAAATACATTTTATTTATTTTACATGAAACATATTCATGTTCTTCTTCAATCAACTTATCCTACTCAAGGGCGTGGATAAGAAACAATAACAATTCCACTACCACCAAGACCGCCAGCGTTGCCACCGCCACCTTGGCCTCCACCTCCACCTCCGCTACCTGAGAATATCTGACCATATGAACTGGGAGCAGTAGGTCCTGAGTATGGAGCTCTACCATTGCCTCCGCCACCATTTCCACCGTATCCGAATTTACCACCGTTGGCGCCGTTCCGTCCTCCACCGCCACCACCACAACGAACTTCGCCATGGCCACTTATCGAATTATAAGTGCCACTTCCTCCGTTTCCAGCTGGAATGTAAGGATTATTTCCTGCATTAGAACTCGGTGGAGCATTGTTGCCACTTACTCCAGAACCACCGCCACCGCCACCGGAAAGGTTATAACCATTTCCGCCGCTGTTTCCTTGTCCGGATGTACCACTTCCTCCAGAAGTAGATCCATAAGTATTTCCACCGCCGCCTCCACCGGAACCTCCAGGACTTCCAGAACCTGCTCCAGCACCTCCCTTACCTCCACCTGTACATGGATACGATGGTCCAAATGTAGATCCACCACCATTTGAGTTTGATCCACCACCAGCACCAACACTTACTGTGTATGATCCTGTAGACATTGGTATGTTACCTGATCGGTGGCCACCAGCGCCACCGCCACCTCCAGTACTGGGCCCACCGCCACCGCCACCAGCCACGACAAGATACTCCACTGAAGGTAGTGTTGTATTTACCGTAAAGACTCCCGATGATGTAAAAGTATGAATGAACCGATTTGGAGTCTGAGAAACACCTCCACCACTTGCTTTTGGAGTACCTGCTGTACCACTAGGAAGAGGTACCCAAGAACTTCCATTCCAAACTTCAACTGATCCTGTAGATGAATTGTAGATTAAATCCCCAGTAGAAGCACTAGGCCTATTTCCTGGATTATAAACTCCAATATTAACACTAGTAAAAATTCCTTTTCTACTATTATTTACTACATCTGTTCCTGAAATTTTAATTGACATAATCTGTTCCTGAAATTTGAATTGACGTAATAATTAATTAACCTTGTGGTACCCAAGAAGATCCATTATATACAAGTAGCTTATTTTGGGAGGAATTATAATATATATCACCAGTTGATGGTGACCCAGGATTCGAAGATGATACTCCTGGATTCATGCTAGCAAAAATTCCTTTTCTGCTATTGTTAATTACATCTGTTCCTGAAATTTTAAATGACATTTTTTAAAGTGGTAGATTAAGGTTTGGCAGGTAGTTCCCAACTATTAGTAGATTCATTCCAAAAATATGGGAGGTCTTCATTAGGGATTGGTACAGGAGGGTTCCAATCATAAGTTTCTGTATTTAAAACCCAAGAATCAAATGGTTTTGGTGGAATAAACGCACCTACATCTCTATCATAAAAGTCACCTATTCCAGCAAACTTATATCTAAATTTTGAATTATATGAAGTTTGAACCCATTCTGTTTCTTCTCCATATAGGGTTTTGCAAAAATCTATACCCAATTGTTCAACTTCTTCTTCATTTTCAGTATCAAAGACTTCTGCACTAGAAATTACAACGACTCGTTGTACTATGTTGTTTTCATCTATTTCTGCAAAATGTGCCATTGTTTGATTAAATCATTTTACTTATATTTATACCAATTAATATAAACAAGAAACAACAATTTCAATTCTAAAATTATTACTTATTTTAGAATATGATTGCGTCATTTGCATAATGTGATCGTTCTCCATCAGCAAGAACATAATGGAAGAAGATTTGATGATAGTACAGTCCATCCTTCTCTATCTTTTTGAACCACTTTTTTGTATATTCCGTAGGCATTGCTTCACGCCAGTGTGGTCTTTCACATCCTTTGTATAACAATCCATCACCAGGTTCTAGTGACAATGATCTCTCTTCACCAGGAACTAATACTACATTTTTATGTTTGTCGGTATATGTGTCGGGTGTTTTAATCTTGAATGGCCACTTAGCATTCTCACCTGTTAGGTTTGTACCAATATGAATTGACACTGAAATCTCACATGAAGGTCGATCTGTGTGCTTAGTCAATTCCTGGCCAGGAAAATAAAATCGATCATAATAATATGTGTTATAGAGTTTGCGTCCAATCGATTTTTCAAGTTTCTTACGAACACCAGAATGAATTGAACGATATTGAGGATGCCAATAACAGGCAAGAGACCCTTCTACTTGTTGCTCTAATGCAGAATAAGTAAATTGATCTAATTTAGTTCCCCAGTAATTAATCTGTCCTCTTTCTTCAGGAACTGGACGATAAAGTTCTTGAGGATCCCACAGATTTTTAATCACAAGGTATCCATTTTTTTCAAAAAATTCATTATGAGTCCAAGAAGTTCCAGTATTAAATCTTTCTTGGAAAAAAGTTTCATCTTCTATCATTTGATTTGTCATAATCATTTCCAACGGGGGCCCACTACCCAACCAACAAGAGATTTTCTTGTGCCTTTTGTAACTTTGAGAACACGATGTTGTGTTCGAGAATCAAAAACAATTACAGTTCCTCTTTTTCTTGGAGCAAAATATGACTTACCCTCCTCCGGAAGAAGTTGAAGATTGCCCCCTTCATAATCATCAGGATCTGAAAGTTGCACCACAAATGAAAGTTTTCTTACTAATTCTAATTTCTCACTCAAATAATCTTGTGCTCTTCCTTCATCATGATTACCTACACTTGCTGGTTTATAGTAACCAGAAACACCAGCATCATTATGCCAATTATAAAATTCACCTACATCATATTGAGTGAATTGCATACTTTCGTTATCAATATTTCTTATATCATAAAGAAAGTTTTCGCGATTTGCTCTTTCGATATAATTCCAAACAAATCCAGCAGTCCAGTGAGTTGATGGAACCCATGCATTTTTTGAATTTCTTCTATCACGATTGAGAGCATCTCCATGCAACTTGGAGTCTCCCATTCCTTCTTGGAACTTATCTGTCAAATCATGTTCTACCATTTCTACAACTTTTTCAGGTATATCTGAAAAATACCAAATACTCTGAAATGCCATACTATGATCACATACTGCAATTTTATTATATATCAGTTATATTCTACATGTCAAATCATTTCCTTTTCAAATTTTCTACTTCTGTGGAAAGTTCCTTTACAGCTTCAATAAGCACAGGAATTAACTGCTGGTAAGACACCGTCTTCATCCCATCTACATCTTCATCAACCATATCAGGATAAATCTTCTCAATCTCTTGAGCAATTACACCGAGTTGGTGATATCTTTTCTCACCATTCATTCTAAAATCAATTCTATCATACTCAACACCGCGGAGTTGTTTAATTTTGTCCAGTGAACCTTCCAGTGTCTCAATATTATCCTTCAGACGAACATCAGAACTAGAGCTGATATCACCAGTTGCGGTGAAGTGTCCTGCATCATCAAAGGTGAAACGAGTGGTCGTACCATCACGAATATAAAAGTTACCAATGCCACTATTCAGGTCAAGATAGAGGTGTGAACCATTACAAAATAACTCGGCATCATCACCACTACCAAGTCTCAGAATGTCATTATCAGCGAGGTCAATAGCGCCTCTGACATTTAGTGTTGAGGATATCTCCACATTTGTGAAATATCCAGTGCTCCAATAATAAGACGATGTACCTAAGGTATAAGTATTATTAGATGATGGGTGTAAGTTACCACTACCATCAATTCTTATTCGATCAGTGCCATTTTCGCGGAATATAAATCCGCCACTGCCTCCAGATATATAGAGGACGTTGCTGTGTAGTTGAATTTTCCCGCCAGTGGTATCGCCGGTCCAATTGCCATTAGAAAAACGAATATCGCTACCACCATTTACGGTGATTGCACCACCACCACCACTAAAAAATATATCTGCAGTGCATGTATCAGCAGTATCAGACCTGAGGAATGAACCACTATCAATACCATCTAGTGTTCCAGCGTTGGTGGCGTTGGATGCTGTTGTTGCATTACCACTAAAGGTTGTAGCAAATAGTGTATTGGATGATGGGTTCCATCTTAGTGCAGTATCACTATTCAATCTCTGGTTACCAGAGTCACCACCAGTGAAAACAACATAGTGAGAGGAATTTGTTGAGTTATCTACATCAACTCTACAGTTGGTGGCATTTGTTGCAGTACCACTCAGTGTGGCTGTAACAGTTCCAGCTGAGAAGTTACCACTACCATCACGAGCAACAACCTTACCTCCACTGTTTGTTGTTGTAGCATCAACTGCCCAGGTTCTAGCTGTAGAACCATTATAGTTACTACCAGTCAGATAAGAACCACGAGTCAGTGTAGCCAGGTTAGAACCAAGAGATATACCAGAGATAGTGGAGTTATCTAATGCTCCATTGGGAATACTCGTCAGAGATGCTCCACTACCACTGAATGAACCAGAGAATGATGATGCTGTTACAGTACCAGTAAGTGTAGCGGAGCCGTTGCTAAAAAACTCGACAGTGTTTGTCCCCACAGAATTTTTAATTCTGAAGTGCGGAGACGTACTTGAATTGTCGGTTGCCGATATACCAATAAAACCAGTTGGAGTGATTCTTACGCCTTCAGAAGTGCTGTCACCAGAATCATCATAACTGCCTATTTCGACATTGCTCGCAAATGTAGCGGAGCCGTCTGCAAAAACTTGGGCTTTGGTAGCAGCAGATCCTCCAATATTTGACCTTAACTGCAAAAGGCTGTCGGTAGCTGTACTAGTGCCGCGATAAGATCTTATACTGCCATTATTGAAAAGATCTATTTGAGCAACTCCAGGATTCGACATTATAACATTGCCCGCAAATGTAGCGGCTCCAGTTGATGCATTCAATGTAATCTTATCAGTACCTAACAACAACTCAGAAGTAGATGCGTTGAATGCCACATCAGCATCTGTGGAAGATGCTGTCATCGTTCCACTAGTGAGGTTTGTAAATACAACTCTCTCAGTTCCAGATGTTGCACTCAGAGTAGAACCAGTGTTGGTTAGGTTTGCACCATTACCAGAGAAATTAGTACAGGAGAGTGTATCTGTGGTTGGGTTATATGTCAGTGTAGATGTAGTACCACTGGAAACCATTGTGTTACCAGTAGCAATACCTGTGGTGACCAGTCTTTCTGTTGAATCGATACCTTCCAGAGTAGAACCAGTGTTGGTTAGGTTTGCACCATTACCATAAAACTCGGTAGCAGTGATACGACCTGTTGGGTTGTTGATAACAACAGAACCAAAGGTGCCAACACCAGGATTGCTAGCTAATACATTTTCACAAACGATAGTCTTACCTTGGAAGTTACCAGAGGTATCAATGCCTGTAAGTTGAGAACCATCACCAAAATATTGGAGAGCATATACCTTATCAACACCAATAGAGGTTGCACCAGTTAGAATACCAAGAGTAGAAATACCAGTAACAACTAGAGTATCAGCGTTGATGTTATCTGTTTTCGCTAAACCAGTGATGGTTACTGTTCCGGTACCACCACTGATGTTGATATTTTCACCAGCAACAAGAGTAGTAACAATACCAGAAAGAGAACTACCATCACCAGTGTAGTTGTTAGCACCAATGACACCAGAAGCAGTGATGCCCCCAGTGATATTAATTCCTCTACCAGTT
>Ga0098038_1001237_pt1 | contig 11100 bp, 23 predicted proteins | sample 5B_taG_FD_75051 | JGI IMG/M metagenome (GOLD analysis project Ga0098038, IMG submission 75051) | Marine viral communities from the Subarctic Pacific Ocean - 5B_ETSP_OMZ_AT15132_CsCl metaG | ecosystem: Environmental > Aquatic > Marine > Oceanic | place: Pacific Ocean | collected 2015-01-08 | reverse complement strand
AGCGAGAGTTGGTGGGTGGCTAAATTTCTGTAATTTTAACTATCCAAGATTTAGGTATCATAGTTCTATCACCAAATGTAATAGATCCATCATCATCTTTATCGTAAGCTGCAAAAAGTTTAATTGATTTTCTATCTTTAGAGAATACCCAACCTTCATTGACTGGGTTTGCAAGTTTCATATTTTTAAATTCTTTATCAGATGCCCAAGCTGAATCACTTACGCAATCTACCCATTCAACTCTAACTTTGACATAAGGTATGTCATTAGAGTCTTTATCAGAAACTGTTTTCTTTTTTTTAGTGTAACGTTTTCTTGTCATGAGCTGCCCAAATGTAATGTTCTATATCATCGAAAGGTACAGGTTGTTCACCTTCTTCTTCGAATACCAATGATAGATACGTGCTATAGATTATTGCCAGAGCCATAGCATCTGCAGCTCTTAATGTGAGATGAGGATTTTGTTCTCTAATAAAATCACCAATAGCGTCAGGCTTGACGTTTTTTAGAAAATTATCAGAGTAAGACTTATGTCTTTTTGGAAATTTTAATATTTTGCTCATAATTTACACACCTCTGGCGAGGATACCTATATTAGTTATTTGGGTTGCAGCAGAAAATCAATATGTTTTTTGATCTTAGGTACAAGTTTGTTGTATACATTAACCCAAAGCATACTATCATCATAGAAAAAATGCTTGTTTTTCCACATATCGTAGTGATGTTTGTAAAATATACTACATATGGGTATAGGATCAATGTCTATTTTTTGCCAAAATTGACGTTCAGACAGACCACAATTATGTAATTGATGATGGTGTTTAACACACAATGGAATAGTAAACTGATCACCTACTTTTTGTCCTATACCTCTAGGCATAGCATATTGTATGTGATGAGCATTACACCCATTTTGTTGACAGATAATACAAGGATTACTAGCTACCCATTTTAGGTACTTTTTGTCTTTGATTCTTAGTTCCTTGTCCTCTGATAGTGTTGTGCACTTTTTTATACCCATAATATATTGAGAGTCTAGCAAGACCTTCATGTACTCTATTGGAAGCTTTACGTTCAGTCAATGATAAATGATGTGCTATCTCTATAATACCATAATTAAACCAGCAGAATAACTTCATTGTTTCAGATATTAGTTTACCGATTTCTTCATCACAATGTTTAACTGCAAATGCAGCTCCAAGTGATGATGTAATAAAATCTGTACTAGATCCATCTACACGATCTTTTAATACGTTGCCAGTTCCACCACCCATAAGCTCACACATTAACCTATAACGTGAACCTGCTTCGTATTCTTCTATTGATATAAGTTTGCGATGAAACATATACATTAGACGTGATTCTCTAATGTTTAACCATACCTTTTTCTTATCTCTGATTGTAGAAATAAGTTCTGGTTTTTCAATTAGACGCATAAGATACTTTATAATTTTCTTTAGCTTTATCAACAAAAGATTTAAAACTATCGTTTTTGTTGTACAGATTATGTAATCTATAAACTCTATTTTTATTGCAACAATGCATACGTGTAATCAAGCTCTTGCTCCCATAGCGCTGCGTAGGGTGCAATAGCCAACATAACAATATAGATAAATTATACAACTTGTATTGTTTATTATCTTTTATTGTTGTTTTACCTTTTAACAAATTCAAAGGTATGTTATACGTAGTACTTATATATTTTTGAACATTAATAACCATAAGGAGATAATTATGAAAATAAAATATAGACATTCTGCCTCCAAAACTAATACGTTTATTGATAGTCCACCATTTTGGATTATCAATGAGTTATTCGATTTTGAGTCAGGACCAAATGCAAGAATGGTAATGGGATTAGCAGCTGAGGATGCTGCTCACTATGCATTATCTAACCAAATCAATGATCCAGATACTATCACAGATTATGCTAAAAAGAAATATTTAGAACATGATGTAGATGAAGCTAGTGAATGCGAATGGTCAGCTATAATAGCTAATAAATTTGTAGAAAACTTACCTGAATTTGGTGAGATAGTATCATTTCAGAATGAGAAACAAATACCTGGTGATAAGTATGGTTTAAAATATGATGTTGTAGGTAAAACTGACTTTGAGTTCAAAGATGTAATAGTTGATACCAAAGCAACAGCATATATTAGACGATTAAAAGCAGGTCATGTAGATCCTAAATGGTATCCAAAAGCAGCTGATGTACGTCAGCAATGCTTGTATAGAGATCTATTTGAGAAGGAGACAGCATTGTTATATTGTTCTCCTAAAGATGTACATATGGTTGATATGGTAGATCGAGATCATTTGAAAGATCTAATAGATGCTATGAAACATATCGAACATATATTAGAAATATGTAAAACAAAAGATGACGTTGTTCGCATATTTCCTTTGGTATGCGACAACTTCAGATGGAAGGGTACTCCTACAGCTGAAGGATTTGCTAAAGAAATCTGGACGAAAGCATTAAAATAATCTATAAGATCATATGCAAAAGTTCGGTAGAATAATAAAACAAATAAACAAGAAGGTAAATATGGAAACAGAAACATTTGAATGTAAGTTTAAACGTGCATTTGAAAAAGATGATGGAGGAGTAACAGTATACATTACTAAAGATGATGGTACTGATATGACTATATATGGAGAAGCATTAGGTGCATCTAGATGGACATCTGGTGCAAGACTAAAAATTGCTGCTCAACCAGTAAGAACAAGTAAATCAGGTAAACAGTATCAAACTGCAACATCAATAGAATTATTAGATGGTGAAGTTGCTGTACCTAATGGAGTTGTATCTAATGGTGCATCATCTGCTACAGGTAAAGATCCTGCAGCTCAATGGAAAGAAAAGTACAGATTAACTATGAGTAATTTATTATCTGCTGCTATTCAATCAGGCAATGACGTAGACTTTGACAAGATTGATAGTTATGTACGTAAGATACTTAATGCTCAATATGATGGAGACGAAGCTCCATTTTAACAAAATCATCTGCTCCCTCGATTAGATGGTGGCTGCTGGGTAAGGTTTTACCTGCCCAGTGGCAGAAAGTTTTTATGGATCTAATTATATTAAATGATGGGATGTACAGTTTAGTTTCAGTTACAAAAGAAATGATTAAAGGAGTTCAACTTCTTGGTGAAGTTAATTGCTTTGATCTATGTGACATACTAAGATTACATCTAACAACATATTATGACTACCCTATTAATGCTCATGTTATGAAAGATGGAACAGGAGATTTATTCGGATGCATTTGTTCAAATTAGAACTAGAAATGATTGGTATAAACACTTATAACAATGAAGAACTCGTTTTAAAATTATATAAATTATATTTACAGGAGGATAAAAGTGATTACAGAGAAGCGATTAGAAGAATCCTTAAAATACCTAGCAGATACAGATGAAGAATCTGCAAGTGCTAATGCTAATGTTAAGTATTTAGATAGATTACTTAAACGTAAGAAAGCATTACATATAACAGGTAACCAAGAGGATAAGAGTATATCTGCAAAAGAACAAACATATTATGCTAGTGATATTTATAAAACAGCAGTAGATGAATTGTTTGAAGCAGAAGTTAAATCAAATACATTAGATAATAAAAGAGATAAAGAAGCTCTTATCATAGATTTATTTAGAACACTAGAAGCTAGTAGACGTAAGAATAATATATGATTTATAAAATAAAAACTTGGAAGTTTATACCTGTAGTATCTGAAGTTTTTATAAGTGCTAAGAGTGATCAAGAGTGTCTAAAGACATTCGAAGAAATTAAACCTAAGACTTTATCATGGAAAGAGTGTCCAATGACTAATGGACGTACAACTTATGAAGTTGTAAAGAGTGATGAGGAATCCTGAACAAAAGATGTTTTTATCTGTGATTACACAAGCTATAACAGATGCAGCTTATAAAGGTTATGATCGTTATGATCTATACCATAAAGATGCTGCTAGTGCTTGGTTAACAAGTAACTCAAAAGATTTTAGATTAATATGCCAGTTAGCTGATTTAGATCCTGATTATGCTTATCACAAGTTTGCTAAAGCAATTAAAAATGATATAACAATTATGACCAGAAACCATTATAAAAAACAAAAACATTCTGGTAGATATAGATTGACTTTCAATGACTGATACTGATATGTTTAAAGATATGACTTATGATAGTCTTAATCGTCAGGTTGATGGAAATCATTATAAAAAGATGAAGATCCAACCTGCTCATTTTATAAATGAGAATAGTTTACCTTTTGCCGAAGGTAATGCAATCAAATACATTTGTAGACATAAAGCTAAAGGTAAGAAAAAAGATATAGAAAAAGCTATACACTATTTAGAAATGATAATAGAGAGAGATTATAGTGCTTGACTATGGTGCAACATTTGTTGCTCTTTTCTTCTATCGTATAGAGTTTTCTTTTTAACTATTCGTTGTTTGTAATGTCTTAACTGTCTAGCAACAGGATTTCTTTTCTTGTTGGGTTTTTTCATTTTTCTAAGATAAGCTTTTTAATAGATTTCTCACCCATATAAATCTCAGTTTCAGCCATAGATATAATACATCTATATTCAATATTATCAGATATAGTACGACTGGCTATACGCTTACCTTTTAAACATTCAGACATATTAGGTTGTATTCTATGTTCTTTTATTTCATGATCTACTATCATTAAGAGTGCTATAACTTGTTCAATCATTAGTGACTACCATTCCTTAATTTATCTATTTGTTTATTGATAACATCTACTTGTTCTTTAAGATGATCTATATTAACTTTGTTATATCTAGAAGCTTGTATCTCTTGTTCTATACCTTCTATTTGTTTAGCCAGGTGTTCTATAAGCATATACATCTCTAAATTTTTAGGTTCTTGCTCAGCTTTTTTGAGCAGATCTGCAGAGAATAAGTGATCAGCTGTTTCTAATTTATTAAGTCTTTCAACTACACCAAAGTATGCCCATACGCCTACAGCAACTGCTGCAACTATTGCTAACAGGTTTCTAATTGGTAGTGATACGTTTGTGTTTTCGCTTACTTTCATTAAAAAATATCGGTAATGATTTACCAGATGTGTAAAAACATTTTAGACAATACTTGTCATTATCAAAGCATACATATCTTAGTAAAAGTTTTTTTTTACAAGTTTTACATTTAGAGTGCTGGGTCATTTCTTTCTCATAATATCAGCACCTTTAAGACCATAAATGGCACTAACTATTCCTATGAATATTGCTTGATACCAATAGGGTAAGTTCTTAAAGTATTCAAAAAACAAATCTAATCTATTACGAATCTCAGGATCGTCAGTGAAGATAGAGTACACCAGTACAAGAATAGGCAAAGATACAAGAACCAAGACAAATTCGTCCTTCCAACCTTTATCATTACTCTCAATAACTTTCGCTTTATATTCAATTTCACCTTTTGCCATTTTTTCGGCATGAACTGCCTGTGCGTCTGACATCAAACGCTTTGTTTTTTGTTTGTTCTGATATATATGAGAGGCTGTTTTAACGCCCATGCTCAATAAATTCAACCACATATTATTTCTTTTTTAGTTTATACATGACATTAGTACGCCCACCCATATAGTGAGTATACTTACTATTCTTATGTAATTTCTGCCAACTCCAGCCATGTAATTTAAAACTTATATTCATTAGAGTGCTGAAGAACCAGTTGGATATCCTTCCCATGCTTTGTACATTCCTTCTACTAACAGCTCATCGTCATATGGTTGCTGTCCATTTTCCATTTGGATAATTGATTTCACAAGTGGTAGGTAATGTTCTATGCTATTGTCAAGTTTATCCATAGGATTTATGCCCATTCTTTTACATACAAAATCTATATAAGCTGCAGTGTCATTTTCAGAGGGGGGTGCCCATCTTGAAATAATTTCATCTACAGTATCTTTTTTATGTGTAAATCTATAAGTTATAAGTATTTTCATTAAAGCTCTAATACCCATTACAGCCTCTCCAAAAATACAAAAAACTGGATCAGATTGTTCATCTGCCAGTCCATCCCAGTCAGTACCAAGTTTGATATTGCCTGGATTCTTGTTTCTAATACCTCTAGGTAATTTTTCTATTCCATCTGCCATTGTCTTTTAAAACCATTGGGATTAACTTTGGCAATCCATCAATGATAACTCCTGTTCCTATTACTGGTCTAGACTTCTGAAGTTTATTATATTCAAAAGCTAAACTTTTCATGTTGACTAAACACCCAACTTGCATTCCCCATAATAGTTCATTTGGATTACTCCAATAATCTATTTTGAACAATGTATGATAGTGCCCTTGTACTGTGCACATACCATATTGTTGAGCAACTTTTAAAACGTCTTTGTATTTGCCATGACAGAAGTAAATTTTTTGACCATTTGATGCTTTTAAAATCAAATCTTCGTGCCATGTCCAACCTTTACCTACACCAATCATATGATTATATGATTTAAAGACTTCATGTGGTAAACCATGTCTAGTGGCTTTCCTGAACACTAAGCTGCCATGATTAGAATCCATGACATATTGTTTAGGAAATAGTTTTTCTAAATTTTTAAAAAACTCTCTAGCAATTTTTAATTCATGACTAGGTGAATAAAGACCAGGATGAGAATCATGGAAGGATATACTATGCCAATCCATTTCATCACCAATATTTACTACACAGTCAGGTTTATATTTTTTTTTAATAGCTGCTAAAAAGTCAAGCGTATCTATATGGTTATATGGTGCGTGTTGATCACTTATAACTAAAATTGATTTATATGACATATGTAATTAATACACTTTAAAAGTGTGTTGTCTATATCTATAGGTACAACTTTATGTTGGTTTGCCTGGAGGAACAATAACGTCTGTTTCCATGCATATAAACTTCATATATATTTTATATTCATTTATTTGCTCTGCACCAACTTCAATGCTTTTATCTAATGAATGCTGATAACCTGCATTTAAACAGCTGTACATATCTTTATAATATGTATTCATAGGTACAGGATCCATGCATTCTCCTGCAACGTAGGAGCACATAATCATGAACAAAGCAAATTTCATTACGTTAATATAGATGTTACTAATACTAATACTTGTGCTGCAACTCCTAAACCAACTGCTGTTAAAACATATTGTATTCTATCAATATCTTTTTGCATATGTGCAAGATGGTTATGTTCTAGAGTGTCTAGCCTTTGATTAATAAGATCAATAGTGCCATGAATTTTAAGAATTTCTTCTTTATTTTCTGTATGTCTACTCATATTTAAAACAATGTTTCGTAAGGAGACCTTACTAACCCTTTCGTTTTGTATTGTGTATATCTTGGTCCTTTATATCTAGGATGACCAAGTTGCCCTAGTACAAAATCTACAGCAGTATCAGATGCAAGATCTAATGAAAGACCATCTTTCTGTAATCCTTCTGCTATACCTCTTGAAGCAGATTGTAACCAAATAGGTAGAAATCTCATACCTACATGACCACCAATCTTCATACCTTTTTCAATCGCCTCATCATCTTTTTTAGTTAGATTAGGACTCCACTTAGTAGTTAAGTATTGTTTATTAGTTAATACTTCTATTGTTGTTCTAGGTAGAGAACCAATCTTTTTAAGACCAGTTGATTGTGGATCTGTGATCCAATGGAAAGGTTCCATTAATTGTTTAGAAAATGTTAATACTTGTCCATCTCCCAAGTCAATTCTTGTTGGATCTGTATTCTCTAGTATTGAGTGTCCACTAAATATGTAGTTTAGTGCAGATCCTGCTACTGCATATGTAAGTGCAGCTCTAGCAAAATAGTATTGATACATTCTACGTAATGCTGGATCAGACTCAAAACTAGGTAATGACTTAGCAATAATTCTAATATTTGATAATGTCCAATCAGGAGCAAATAGAAGTAATTGCATATAACCTCTAGAGCCTGGTGCAAACATAGTTTGCGTCATTCTCTTAAGAGTGTCATTCTGTATTCTGTTCGCTAATTGTTCCCAGTTTTGTCCACCAAATGCATCATTGGTAAAAGAAGCAGCTTTAGTTGCTTTGCCATATATTTGTGATTGTGTATCACCAGGCATTATTCTTAAGTTATTAGGTCTACCCATAAGAGTAGGTTGATCTAATACAGTTAAAAATGTATGCAGTTTAGCTGCAGTAAATATTCTATCCCATGTAATTTTGTCAAACCATCTAAATACTTTTTCTACTCTACCTTCTGTAGATATACCAAAGTGTCTTTTTAAAAATGGATCTAATCCTCTAATATTATAATAAAATCTATCAAAGCCTGTATCTTCAGGTATAGATATTTGTAATCCTGTACCTTGTCCAAACCTTACTACATCATCATAACCAGCAGCTCTAAGCTGATTTATAGCATGATCAAAATCTTTTATGTATGCTTTAGGATCACTAACAGATTTAAGTATGTCAGGTTTAGATCTAGGGTCTAATGTCTTTTTAATAAAGTTTGGTTTAGCTCCTGCAAACCATAATGATTCTACTAATGCACCTGCATGAAAAAACGAAAATCCTACTGCTAGTCTTTTCATCATTAAGTTTGTAGTAAAGAGTGCTCCCATTAACTGACCTTCATCAGTAGCATCAAATACCATTCTAAGAGAGTTTATCATTCCCTTATGTACTAATACTGAATCACCTTTATCTACGAAGTAAGGATGTTTGAACTCTGTATAATTAGTATCATCAAATGTTTTGAATACATTGTTTCTAATTAATAGTGGTTTTTTAGATATTGCAGTTTGTTCTAAGTTTGTAATGATAGCTCTTGTAGACATAGCTTTACCTGCTGCAAAAGCATATATTCTAACAAGTTCTGCAGGGTCATCCATACCTGCACGTATAGTATAATTTTTTTGTAAACCTCTATTTATATCTCCAAATACACCACGTCTAGCAAATTGGAATTTTGCAGATGGACCAGTTATTACACCAGTATCAAAATCTTTTACAAATCTAAAAGGTTGTTGTTTAGGATTATATTCATTCCATAATAATGGAAGGTAATTAGATCGTTTATTAAATACTAATTTATTTTGTTGTCCAAAGATATTGTAGTATTCATCAAATACTTTTTCTATTACTTTAGCTGCTTCAGGTAATTTAGGATCTACAGCTCTAAGTTCATCTAAAGTTATAGGTTTAAGTTTAGGATCATACTTAAATGTTTTTCTATTTACTTGTGCTTTAGTTAAGTAATAGAATAATAATCTTCTAGCATCTATAGCATCAGGTACAGATCTTTTAATTACATTAGATAATTCTTGAGCAGCTGATTGTAGTTTAACAGTACTCATTCTAGCTGCATCTAATGTAGCTTCACCTGAGAGAGCTGCCTCACTATATTCTTTAGGCATACGTCTTATATTTCTACCTAATACTCTAGCAGCACCATATATGGCTGCACCTATACCAAATCCTTTTGCTGTAGCCAGAAGTTTTTCATCTGGTGATGTAAGAAACTGTGCTGCACCAAATACACCTCCTACTGCTGTTGCTCTTTTAAGAGCTGTAGCAAGTGCCATGTCTTTACCATTTTCATTTATTGTTCTTAATGCTGCAGTTATATCTGCTTTAATTAAGTCAAATTTCTTAGGATCAGATATATCTCCTGATTCTTTTCTTATAATTTCTAATAGTTCATCTACACCCCTGTAGATACCATTCTCGTTAGTTTCTACTAACTGTTCTGCTTTTGTTCCATATTTTTCAAATACTTTTCTATGAGCTGCTTCCATCCTAGCTCTAGGTATTCTAGTTAATCTACGTGCTAACTCACCAGTTCCTGCAAATCCTACAGAAAACAAAGCTCCTGCTGTAGCTCCTATTGTAGTTTCAACTGTAGTTCTTTTAGGATCTAATTGAGCTTGTTCACCTAATTGGAATGCTGTTGAGAATACTAATGGAGTTAAGAGTGTAGCTGATGCACCTACTTTTAAATCAGATGCTATGTTAGCTTTAATTCTTTTGTATTGTAAATTTTTACCACGTTTAAGTCTAATAGAATTAACTACACCTCTACCTAATCTACCCCATCCTAAAGGCATAAATAATAGATATGGGTCTGCTAATATCATATTAACAAGTTCAGCACCAAAGACTTTAGGATTTTGTTTAATCATATTCCCAACTTCTTTGATGTCTATGTTCATTGGTCCTTCTTCTAGAAGATAACCAAATCTATTTAACTTACGTTCTGCTTCTTTAAATATTTTAGATCCTGCTTGATCAGGATTATTACGAATGTAATCTAATGCTTCTTGTGCTTGTTTCTTTTTAGTATTACCAGTTATCCATTGATATAATGATGCTGGTAAAGATTCTTCTCTAATAAGATCTATAGGATTACGTAATGACTGAAAGAATCCTGGAGTCTTGTCTTGTACTGGTTCTTTTAAACCATCTTGGACTCCTCTAATTGGATCCTTCAACTTAAATTCTTCAAGATGAAAGTCATTATGAGGCATTAGAATCCCATGTCTTTAAATATTTTCTTTTGATATTGTATTTCTCTACTATCAGCTAAAGCATCAGATTGTTTTTTAACAGTTCTACTTTTGTTAGCAAATGGACTAGCTTTAGTTTTAGTTGTAAACTTCTCCATAGTTTTTCTAAATACATTTTCTGATTTAACATTAGCAACTTTATATGATTTTAAAGCACCTTTAGATTTAGCTTTTGTAACAGCTAATTTAGGTACTTTTTTAGATTGTCTAATTGTTCTTAAACCTGTAGCAGTTTTAGATCTAGATCTACCAAGTTCTTTACGTAATGTACCAAAAAACTTTTTATTCATAGTCTTAAGAGCTAAACCTTCTGCTGCTAATTCACCAGTAGCTCTTTGTGATAAACCCATAAACTCAGGTAAATCACCTAATACTTTTCTAGTAGATGCATCTGCTTTATCTTTAGATACCATAGCAGAAAACCTATTAGGAGTTTTTTGTGGTTTAAGTTTTTGTACACCTTTAAATTTTTTAGATACACCTCTAATTATAAATTTTCTCATTATTCTCCTAGTCAAAATACTCAGGAAACTT
>Ga0098038_1001235_pt1 | contig 11102 bp, 2 predicted proteins | sample 5B_taG_FD_75051 | JGI IMG/M metagenome (GOLD analysis project Ga0098038, IMG submission 75051) | Marine viral communities from the Subarctic Pacific Ocean - 5B_ETSP_OMZ_AT15132_CsCl metaG | ecosystem: Environmental > Aquatic > Marine > Oceanic | place: Pacific Ocean | collected 2015-01-08 | reverse complement strand
GATGAGGAATTCTTAGGAGTTGCTTTTGATAATGCCTCATTAATTCAAGATCTATATGAAACTACTGGTGAAGCTGGGTATGAGGATGCCTTTATAAGGTTAGGTTTAAAAGATGCTCAAGGTCAGGCTGGTTATCAAACAACACAGCAACTAACAAATCTTGAGAAAACAGTTTCAGACTCAGAGTTCTCTAAGGCTGATATTGAATTAGATCTAATTAATAAATCAGGTACATCCAAATTCAACAAAGCTCTTATTGCTCAAGATGTACTAACTAAAGAAGGTACGAGTAGATACGACAAACTAGGAATTGACCTTGATATTAAGAATGTAGATTCCAACGCTGAATTTCAAAATAATCTACTAAGAAGAGAGTTGAGTGATGCTAAGGCACAATCTGCTCATCAAAAAACTGAGGATACTGTTAAAGCTTTAAGAGCAGCTGGTCAAGCACAAGTAGGACAAGCTGGTAGATCTCAGGGTAAGGTTATTCAAAGTGTGTTTGCAGAACTAGGTAGGCAACAGGCTTATCAAGTTGAGTCAATTGTTAGAGGACAAGCAGCGGCTGAAGCTAGAGCAAAGCAGAATAAAATCACAGCTTTGAATACAACTAGTAAGGCAAGGATTGCTAAGAACAAAATTGATATGAATAGTTTAGATACTCTTGCTAAAGCAGATCTACAAACTAAAGAGATCAATAGAGATCTAAAGATGTCTGATCAGAAAGGTGAACTAAACCTAGATAAGATTAGGAAAGAAGTTCTAGATGCATCCAACGTTACTAATCTAGGAGTAAAAGAAATACAACGTAGTTTAGAAAATACTCAAACTAAAGCTGGGTTTGACTTGAATAAAGGTGATTGGGGTTTAGCTAATGTTGGTTCTAGATTTAAACAGAATCAAGGGATACTAAAAGCTCAATTAGATAGTGCAGTCAAGGCTTCAGTAATGACACAAAAGGAATATACACTTGCGAAATTAGCAGCTGACTTCCAAGCTGATGCTAATCGTATGGGTAAACCTGAAAGACCACCATCTATACCTGCACCAATACCTCTACCTTTAACTAAATACGAAGATCCATTAGCTCCTACCCCACCACCTGAACCAATCAAAGGAGCAAAGGCAGATACTAATTCTGCACTGAATGCAGCTAGTAGCATTGTCTCTGGAGTGGCAGCTGGTGCTGGTGTAGCTGGTATTAGTGCTTTAGGTGCTGCCGCTGGACCACTCGGTTGGGCTGTTGGCATAGGAACCGCATTGTTCGGATAACTTTATAACTAAAATGAATAGTCTTACATTCCAAGGGCACGCCCGACGGAAGGCGTTTAACCCTGTCAAAGTACCTGATGTTTCTCAGAAATATTTGAATGAATCTCAAAGTACCATACGTGGTATGAAGGATGTAGCTCAGGCACTTGTCAATAATAGGAACGCAACAATTAGTCAGGTTAGAGATAACCAACGAAAAGAACTTGCACAGATAGCAGATAATCAACAACTACAAAAAGGTTTTGATCAAGAGACCAAAGCCTCAATGCTCCAAGCTCATCAAGCGAATCTCTTAAGCATCAAGTCTGAAGGGATTCAAGATAAGGAGATGGAAGACTTGATGGCAATGATCCCTAAAGCCATCACCAATGTAGCCAAGGCTAACAATCAGTTTAACGAGGAAGCTCGTAAAGATATGGTTGGCCTTGCTGTCAACTTCACTACAGATGAAGAAAGAAGAGCATTAAATTTTGTAGGTAAGAATGTTGAGTGGGCTGATACAGCTATTAATAAGGTAATTAATAGACTTGAATTAGCTGGAAATCAAGCTGCAGCTGATCAACTTAGAAATGTCAGTGGACGTAAACTACTAGCTCTCCAAGAGTTAACAGTTACAGATGCAGCGAAGAATGCATTCCCCAGAATCGTCACTAACTCTTTAAATAAGAAGTCTAAAAAATATGGTGTAACCTTACAATCCGTTTTAGATAATCCAACTAAAGAAAATAGAACTATTGCGGATGGAATCTTACGTGAAATACAGAATGATTTCTATACCAGTTTAGAGTGGGATGGTCAGTCACCTGATCCAAGCTCAATTCAAGGTGGTTATACAACAGCGTTCTTAGGAGAACATGCAGCACCTCATGTAGATGAGACTGTACAGAAATACCTTAAAGAATATGATGATGCGTTAGCTGTAGAGACGAATGATCAGAACAGAGAGACTCGTCAAAACAAGCTAAAAGCAGCCATGACATCCAGTGGTAAAACTGCTGGTAATGGTGATCCACAAGGTGTCGCTGATGGTTTCTTTGGATGGGTTAGATCAGAAGCTGGTGGTGATAAAAGTTTAATTAAAACTATCCGAATAGAAGGTTGGGGTCATGTTCAAGATTTAGTTGCCTCTGGTGAGATGACTGGTCAGCAGTGGAGAGAGTTTAAAAACTCCACGATCATGATTGGAGATAAGCCTCAACGTGTAGGTGATCTTTATAAAGATGAAATTGATGGTATTGATAAAGCCTTTGTAAAGAGAGTAAATGAAAATGACAGGTTAAGAACTGCCAAAGAAAAGGAACACGACTTACAGATGCAAGATGGGGTATTTAACCTTTCTCAAAAAGAAGGTAGATATGCCAGTAATAAAGAAATTGATAATATAAAAGCTTCGTATAAAGCTAATGGTTTTCCAGTACCAAGATGGGTTACTGATTATGAGACAGCTGAGCAGATGGATGTTAACTACCAAACAAGGTGGTTAGACGATACAGCCTCCTCTCCTGGAGGGTTGAGCATGGCTCAGTTATATTCTCGTCCAATCCTTAGCCCTACACTCTTAAAGGAATACGAGAAGCAAACAATAGATGGACCTGAATCAATACCTACTCAATCAAGAACTAACTTTTTAAGAGGCATAGCAAGTAAGGTTGCCTCAATAGGTGGAAAAACAATACTTAATCCTGATTCTCGAAGTCAACAGGTTTTAATTAAATCTGCTAGAGCACAGACGTTACTAACAGAGAATGTAAGGTATGGATTAGCAACAGGTAAATATGAAGATGCCTTACAAGCTTGGACTACTGAAAGTGAAAGTCTTGGAAAATTAATTGAAAGTGGAGATGGAGAATGGGCAGTAGCAACAGTTGCTGGCTCGGATAAATCTTCATATTCTGGTTGGAAAGATCTACAGCCAGATGGTAATACAACTGACATAACAGCATTAACTTATTACAGAGCTTCAAAAGATAATCCAAACTTCTTAACCTTAACCAGTGCAGAAGGTGGTGTTAGTGCAGAAGACGTAGCTGTTTTAAAAAAGAAATTAGTTCTACGTGAATTTCCAGGATGGATTGATAAAATTATGGCTAACTATCCAACTCTGGATAGGGCTGAAGTGGCTAATAAGATACTTGTAGCAAATGGTGAGAAACCTGTTGAGTCTGTTGGTGCTGCAAAAACGTATCAATTTGTTCATCCATCAATTAAGAGTCTTGTAGGTGGTAATAAAACATCTCTACATAGAACAGATATGGGTATTACTGGTACAAATAAGATTGTTGGTAATAAGGAAACTGACACCACTTTAAACTTATTAAAAGATGGAGATGTTGTAACTGCAGATGAACCGAGTGGAGGGTATGAGGTTGTATCAACAACTCAATCTCAAAACTTAGTCACTAATGAGATGGCTTTTGGTACAACCATAGCTGAAACTTCAATTGATCAAGTAGTAAACAACCCAAGTGTTTTAGAAGTTGGACCATTTAATATTGATAAACCTACTTTTAAAACATATATAAAACAAGGTTATCTAACTGGTAATGAGGTTCTTACTAAAGAGACTCAAGACTACATAGCTAAGCTAGATATGTATGACCAGTCAGGTACTTTCTACACTAATAATAAGGAACCTATATGGGGTGTTGGTCAAAAGAATTACTCTGAAGATTTTTCAGAAGTACCTAGTAGTGAGATCTTAGGTGACATCATAACTAAGCACATCATTCCAGATGTGGTTAAAGGTTTTGGTATGGCTGGAGATTTTATTCTAGATAACTACAACACTGCTGGTGTACTCACCAGAGCCTTGGGAAAACTTTCAGCAGAAGCAATAACAACTCTTAGGGATAACTACGATCCTGAGTATTGGAAACAATTCAATACCAGAATTCATCCCGACGCTAATGTCGATTATTCTAAAATTCCAGGACAGGTCAATAAAACACTTAGTGGGATAGTTGAAACACTTCAGTCAATCCCTCTTGAGGATTTTGCTAAAGCCTATACATCAACTCCAGAAGCTCAGCTAGCTGTGCAACAAAGAGATGAATCTAGAAAAATGGTTATTGGAGTTATTAAGTACTATCAAAAACGCCAGCAATTAGAGGCAAGCGGTTTTACTGGAACATTCACAGATGCCATGGAAGATAACATTTACAACTCGGGTCTTGAATAATGAACAGAGAATTATACGAATCTACAATGGCCGAAGAAGAGATTCTTAGGCAACAAAAAGAGGAGGAAAAAGCTAAAATTGCAGCACAACAACAAGAGGAGTTGATAGATAAAGATCCTTTACAGAAAGATCCTAAAGACTTTGGTATTGTTGATAACGTCAAAGAAGTTGGTGATGCTGTAGTTGGTGGTGTTATAGACATATATAACAGCGTTGGTTCTTTACCTAAGCTATTAGATCCTAATTTTTATAAACCAGATACTCCAGACAAGCCTTATCAATTCAATGCACCTTGGTTAATTAAGAGTAAACCCATAACTGAAACACGTTGGGGAAGTTTCTTAAGAGGTGGTATTGAATTAGCAGGAGGTATGGTCGGAACTGGGAAAATCCTATGGGGAGTTAAAGGTCTCAAAGGATTTGCCACAGCTGCTAAAGCTACAAGGATGGGTCGAGTTGCTTTAGGTGCTGGATCAGGTGCTGCTTATGACGTAATAAGTAACCAATCACAAGAACAAAACTTAGCTAGAACTCTTATTGACATCAAACCCCAGTGGGCTGGTGTCTTAGATCCAATTGCTACTAAGGAGAATATGTCTCCAGCGATGAAATCTATTTATAACGTAGGAGAAGGTTTAGGTATTGGAGCATTCTTTGATGTAGCCATTGAAGGTGCTGGTTGGGGTCTAAGGAACTACTCTCAACATGCTAAGAAAGCAGCTAAGAAAGTAACTGCTGAACCAGATCCTATTCAGGAGATTGTTGAGAAGAGTGCTGATATTGATTACAAAACTAAAGAGATAGCTGTAGAAGCTGGAGCTAGAGAAGCTTATGAAAGAGAGGTAATTCCAACTCCAACAGAAAAGAATCCAAGACTAAAAGATTTAAAGGTCTTTGAACAGAGACGTGAGAAGACAGTCTTAGAGATGCGTGCATTGGAAGGTAAAAACCTATCTCAACAAGACCGCATCAATGAAATTAATAAGCTGAATGAGGTCATACACAATTATGATACTGAGATAGATGCTATTAAAGGTTGGAGACCAGAAAGTAGGGTCAAATTAGATTCACTTGAATTACCAAAAAGCCTTCGTGGTGCAAGACCAACTTATAACTATGGTAAGACACCGATCAATTTAGAATTTCAAAATGATGTAGCTAAGGCTCTTTACATAATTGGTAGTGGTAAGGCTTCTAAACGTAGAACTGCTTATGTTTCATGGCTTAAGGCACAAGGGATACAAAACCCTGAGTCTGCTGCGATGGTTATTAGAGCAAACATTAAGAAGCAAGCTAAACAAGGCATCACTGACCAACGAATTGAAATACCAGAGACCCTCTCAACTAAAGCTGTACAAACTAAAAAGTCATGGAACCTTCTCACTAAACCAGAGAAGTATGACTTGATGAATAAGTTTGCAGCTGACAATGATGTTGACTGGGGAGATATACGAGATATGAACCTTAGAGCGAAAGCTCAAGGTAAAGCTAATACTGATCTAGCAGCTGAGCAGCTTGAGTTTGACTTATCTGCAGGTGCTCCTAGACAAAACCCTGCCTACTATAAAGGTGGTGACGTAACAGATAACCAAGCTTTATCTAGCTCTGTCAGTCCAGCTGAGGCTGTAAGAGATATGAAGCTTATCCGTAATGATCCAACTCAAAAGTATGGTTCTCCAAGAGGAACTTTAACTGAGGCAAACATTAGAAGAGTTGGTTATGCAAAACCTGGAGCTACTCAAGAGCAGTTAAATTCTTTAGCTGAATCTTATAAACCTGACCCTGCATACCAAGCATTAAAAGGTAAAGCATCTCAATCCGACATGGAGCGTGTTGCTTTTGAATTAACTCAGTTTGTTGACGACTCTGGTCATAGCCGCTTAATTGATGTTCCTGAACAAGACCTAAGAAAATACATTAGTGATCTACAAAAAGGAAAACCTTCTGATGTAGAAGGATTACCAATTCTTAACTACGAACAGTTAAACGCAGCTGATGCAATGCTGGGTCAACTGTTGAAAGAATCCAGAGACTTAGCTAAAGCAAATCTAAGTGTTGATGGAAAGGTAGATCTACGATCAGTAGGTTCAATAACTGATGGAATATTAGCTAGGTTCTCTTTCATCTCTCAAATGAGAAAAGAAACATCTATTGCTTCCTCTTGGAACCTTAGACGTTTCGGTACTAAATTTGATAAAGACACAGCAATAGCTGAAGCTTCAGAGATCGTTAAAGAAGAACAAGCATTATTAAAACAGATTATTCAAGGTGAAGGTGGAGAAGACTTACACGAAGCTCTTACCTATTTCTTATCTGCTAGTAATGGCAGCATGACCACTTTCAAAGATATTGATACTTTCTTTAAGCGTAAACTTAGAGGATATAAAGGTGCTGATGGTTATACAAGAAATGCCTTATTAAATGGTTTCATGACCATGGGTGTTAATAGTATGCTATCTGGTCCTAAGACTCCAGTAAGAGCGTTAATAGGTACTGGTATGGGTACAGCATTGAAGCCTATGGCAACAATGTTAGGAAGTATGGGCAGAAATGAACGTGTTAATCGTGGTGCATTCCAAGCCATGGGAGCCATGCTTGAATCACGTAATGATGCATGGAAGAAAGCAGTAGCTGATTTCCAGTCTTATAACGTTAATGAAGATGGCTGGAGAGGTTTCACTCAAACTCAATCAGATAGAGAGTGGGACATGATGATGAAATGGACGGATGCCAAGGGAACTCTGGGTGATAAAGCCCAAGCTCAAATGACCAATTTTATACGTGAGATTAATAAATCGAAGTATCTAAATTATGGTCCAAGAGTGATGAAATCTATGGATACATTCTTCACTCAAATCATTGGTAGAGGAAGGCTTAGGCAAATAGCTTTTGATGATGTTTATGAACGTGTAGCAAAATCTGACTTTGTTGTCTCTGATAAAGAGATGCAAGATTTGATTAAGCAAGCAGAAGTTGAATTTGAAGGGAAAGTCTTTTCAGCAGATGGTGATGTCACTGATGAAATGGCTAAGTTCTCAGCAGATGAAGCAAAGCTTACACAGGAACTAAAAGGATTTGCAAAGCAATTAGATACAGCATTTGACCAAGCTCCTTTCATAAGACCTTTCTTTCTATTCGCTAGAACAGGTGTTAATGCTTTGAAGATGACTGCTAAGTACACACCAATACTTAACAACTTCATTACTGAGCACGTCGATATCATGACCAAACAATGGAATGATCCTGACTTACTACAGTATGGAATTAAAAGTGCAAACGACCTCGAAATAGCTCAATCGACTATGAGAGGAAGGATGGCTATTGGATATGGTGTTACGAGTACAGCAGCTTGGATGGCTTTAAATGGAAACCTAACTGGCAATGGACCACCTGATAGAGCACTTAGAAATACTTGGATACAGAATGGTTGGCAACCTAGATCTTGGAGAATAGGAGATACCCATATTAGTTATGAAGCAATAGAACCTTTTAACATGCTATTTAGTTTTGTCTCAGACGTAGTCGATGGACAAAAGGTAATGGGTGATGAATGGACTTCTAACCAATTGAGTAAAATTTCATATTTGATAAGTGCCAACGTTGTTAATAAATCATTCTTAGCTGGATTACTACAACTACAAGATCTTCTAACCAGTCAAGGTGGAGATGCTCAAAGAGTTTTAGCTAACTTTGCTAACAACCAAGTACCTCTTAGTGGATTAAGAAATGAGATCGGTAAGGTTTTCCATCCTGGAATGAGAGAACTAGAGAGTGGTTTCTGGGAAAGTATAGGTAATAGAAACTTATATGCAGACCTATCTTCTAAAGATGGTTTCATGCCTTATAGATATGACATCTTAGATGGTTCAAAGATTAATGATTGGAACCCATTGACTCGTATGGTTAATGCTATTTTACCTTTCAAAATTAATGTTGGTACTAATCAAACACGTGAGTTGTTATTTAGAACTGGATTAAATTTAAAACAAACTTTCAATACTGGACCTAATGGGGAAAGTTTTGAAGGTCATCCAGATATGAAATCTAGATATCAATTTTTCATGGGACAACAGGGTATAGAAACGAAACTAGAGAAACTATTTGAGAATCCAGTTATTCGTAAATCTATCCATGACATGGAAAGAGAGCGTGAAAAAGGAAGTATCTATGGTGCTGATCAAACACTCCATGGACCTTTAGTTCAGAAGATTTTCCAAGAGGCAAAACAAGCTGCTTGGCAGATGTTGTCACAAGATCAACCTTATGGAATGAAGGCACAGCAACTACAGAAGATGCATGACCTACGACTATTAGGTAATAGATTTAGAAAGATTGGAGATTATAAGCAAGCTGGGAAGATTGAGAAGGAGATAAAAGCTTTAGAAGAAATGATCAAATAATCCACCTTGAAACTTACACATAGCGTAAATGGCTGTCACACAAAACCAATACACAGGGAATAGTTCTACAACGAACTATTCATTTACATTTCCATATTTAGCCCAGACTGACGTTGGTGTAAAAATCAACGGTACAACTCAGGCAACAACTACATATTCTTTCGCCAACGCTACAACAATCTCGATGAACAGTGCTCCAGCTAATGGAGCTACTGTCATTATTTTTAGGAACACTAATAACGATGCTAAGAAAGCAACGTTCTATCCTGGATCTGCGATTAAGGCGGAAGACTTAAATAATGACTTTGACCAGATTTTATATACGGCTCAAGAGATTGACAATAACGCTTTAGATACGTTAGGTGCTACTTCAATGCAAGTAGATTTGGATGTCGGTAATAATAAACTTATTAATGTAGCATCCCCAACTGCTTCTACTGATGGTACGAATAAGACATATGTAGATACAACAATAGATTCAAAAATAGATACTGCTTTAACTACTGATGTTTTCGGTGGTCAAAGTATAACAATTACAGATAACTCACCTGCATCAGGTCAGATAACAGCCAGTGTCACAGCTGGTAGTATTAGAGGAACAGAATTAGCTGGAGACGCAGTTGATGGAACTAAGATAGCTGATGACTCAATAGATTCAGAACACTATGTAGATGGAAGTATTGATAGAGTACACCTCTCAGCTGATGTTATTGATGGTACTAAAATTGCAGACAATGCTGTTAGTGCTGAACACATAGCCGCTAACTCAGTAGGTGATTCTGAAATCATAGCTGGAGCTTTAGATAATAGGTACTACAGAGAAAGTGAATTACTTACTGATGGTGTCTTAGATAATAGATACTTCACCCAAACTGCGGCTGATGCTAGATACTTCAATGTAAGCACAGGTGACACTATTAAAGATGGTGATGCCTTTCCAGATAACGACACAACAATAGCTACAACTGCTGCTATCAATGACAGGATTATTGATCTTGTTGATGAGGTAGGTGGTTTTGTACCAATAGCAAATGAAACATCTTTTCCTAACGCTAACCCTGACATTGATAACGGCACTGGAACTCTTATATCTATTAAAGCTCTCAGCCAAAACCTTTCCTCCGATGGATCAGGAGTGGCTACAATTGCTAACGGCACTGTCGGTAACTCAACAGTTACCATTACTGGTTTAGCAGCTAATACAACTTATGCTGCTACCTTTGGAATGATCGTAGAGACGAGTGCTACACCTAATAGCTACACATTCCATAGACAAGTACCTAAAGCAACTGAAGTAACTACTGTTGCTAGTAATATATCGAATGTAAATACTGTTGCTAGTAATATAGCTGCTGTTAATACTGTTAATAGTAATATAAGTACTATCAACGTTGTTGCTGCTAATAATACCAATGTAACTACTGTTGGTACTAACATTGCTAACGTAAATACAGTTGCCACGAACATAACTGATGTAAGTAGCTTTAAAGATCTTTATCAAATAGCTACATCAGCACCAAGTACAGATGGAGGAGGTAATTCTCTAGCTGCTGGTGATATGTGGTTTGATTCATCAAGTAATAAGACCTTAAAAGTTCATAACGGAACTGCTTTTCAATCAATATCACCAAGTCAATCAGTACTTGATGATATAGCTATTGTCTCTGGAGAAGTTACATTTATCGAAGACTTAGGATCTATTTCAACTGCTTTAACTACAGGTACTGGTAATAATATCAATACGGTTGCTACTGGGATTGCAAATATAAATACAGTAGCTGGTGTGAATGCAAATGTCACAACAGTAGCTGGTATGGCGGCAAATGTCACTACAGTTGCTGGTATAGCTAGCAATGTAACAGCAGTAGCTGGTAACGCATCAAATATAAATTCAGCAGTCAGTAATGCTTCTAATATCAACTCAGCTGTATCTAATGCTTCTAATATTAATTCGGCTGTAAGCAATGCTTCTAATATCAATACAGTAGCTGGCTCAATAGCTGATGTTAACCGTTACGCTACTGAATATACGATCTCAAACTCTACTCCAAGTAGTCCTTCATCTGGTGATCTCTGGTATGACGGTGCTAATAACGTATTAAAATTTTATAACAACAGTGCTTTTGTTGGTATAACACCAGGATTAACAGATGTAATCAATGATCCAACACCAGAACTTGGTGGTCATCTTGATTGCAACGATAAAAACCTCACTGAAGTAGGAACTGTCAGTGGAAATAACTTACAAATAG
>Ga0098038_1001231_pt1 | contig 11132 bp, 8 predicted proteins | sample 5B_taG_FD_75051 | JGI IMG/M metagenome (GOLD analysis project Ga0098038, IMG submission 75051) | Marine viral communities from the Subarctic Pacific Ocean - 5B_ETSP_OMZ_AT15132_CsCl metaG | ecosystem: Environmental > Aquatic > Marine > Oceanic | place: Pacific Ocean | collected 2015-01-08 | reverse complement strand
GTCCTCGTCCGTGCTTAATGATGAAGTCGGTCTGTCCAGGTAGTCCTCCAAGGCAAATGCGTGTAAGATCCCGTCATTCGCCGGAATGAGAACAATGTTAGGATACAATTCAGGATTATCGTCGTGAGCATCTTCTAGTCCTTTTAAAAATCTTCTGTATGTTGGATCAGCAGAATAAGTGTTATTTCTGGCGGTAACTACCACCGGGGTTGCATGAGGCGAGTCTCCTAATTTCCAGTATCCTCTCTCTTGGTCAAGATAACGAAAAGTTGCTGTTGGGAGGCCTCGCGTAAAATCAACAAGGTATTGTAAGTCATCCGTATCAACATCTTCATCTTGATCAAAGTCATGAGCAAGAGTAGATGTATCCAAATAAGTGTCTAATAAACCAAAGGTATCAACAGCATCAACAAAATCAGCATCCAAATCCATCCTTTTTGTGCTATTTGTTCCGGCAGGGTATCTTTCAGACCATACGGAATGACTTGAGCCTACGTGTAGTGCCAATTCTTCACTAAATGTAAAAATATTTCTTTGACCAAATCCATCAGGCAGATCAGGGTTTGTTTCTGATGATAATACAGGACGAGATACGAGTAAATCACCAGCATCCCAGATAGCACCACCAAATTGTGATGGTCCGTCCGTTGTAACATCTCCATCTTCATTAATCCCATAGGCTCTAACGTGACCCTGTGCCAATGGAGAACCTCTCTCATCGCTGGGTCCTGTAAGACCAGCAATTTCATAAAAAGAATAAATAAGATAATCACCGTCGGCTGTAACGATAGGAGCGGATCTCGAATAATATCCTGCTCTAATATCGTTAAGAGTATACATAATCTTTGATAAGATCTCATCGCCTTCATTAGCAACAAGATACATGCCATCCCCATCAGTTGCCTCTGAAGCAGAACCAAAAAGATCCTCTGAAAGGGAAGAGCCATCTACTCTAATGCCGATTGTGTGCGTTAAGACAGATTGTCTAGATGATAAATCTGAACGAGCATCAAAATTACTGTAAAGGTTAAAAACCACGTTATCATAAAGGCACCATTCGTCAGTAGCCCCATAAGTGTGTGAAGAGTCACAAGTAACATCTCTTGACATCCCAGATGTAAGTTTTAAATCGCTTTCAATATCATCATCATAAGAAGGAATGCCTGCTGTGATAGTGACGACGTGAATTTGCTCACAATCATAGTCAATAACGGCATCTGTTCCTGTGCCAGATACATACTCACTTACAGATTGTAAAGTTTCAGCAAGGTTTCTTGTATTTGTAGAGTGGACTGATACAGAGGATAGTGCGCTTGAAATCTCGGAGTTGGATGAGCCAACGGGTGCGATTTCATAAAAATCAGTTTCTGACTCTGAATCAGATGTCCCCACCACGCCAAACTTTGCCCAATCATAATGTTGTGTTACTTGATCAATAGCATCAATCGTGTATTCTAAACAAGTGTTAGTGATGCCATCATCAACAACACCAGAGTCCCCGTAAACACCACAAGTATCACCCATTTCCGTAGATAAATCTACAAGAAAAATAATTGTAGGAGGAACACCCTCAATAGTTGATAAAAACTCGTCACCAGCGCTGGTGCTAGCAGCACTGGCGATTGTTTGCCCCAAGAGCAAATAAAGCATTTTACTCCACGATGTTTAGGTCAAAATCATAGTTCCAAGAAGAATCACCAGTAGACATTCTTCCATTTTCGTCATCACCAGCAGAAGACACGGGTTCTCCGGCTTCATTAATGCGTCCGTCATTGTCAACATCAGCATAAGCCCAAAGATAAGTAACAGTATTTGCTGGAACGATCATCTCGTATTCAAGTTCATCGCTCTGAACCTCTGATGGATTGAATGCTTCATAATCATAACCATCAGCTAGATCACTAACATTTACATCACTAGTTGGGCGATACTTCAAGGCACCAATGTAAATGGATGTAGTCTCTGGAAGCTCAACAAGCGTGTTTACAACGCCACTGATACGAACAAAAGGAGTAAGGTCAAGACCATCGTAATCTCCGTAAGGAATCTGAATGTCTGCTTCAATTGTGCCTGGGTATAATTCAACCGGATTTCCGCTTAATCCCTCAGAAACAAATACACCCCAAGTGTCACCAGCAGGATCGATAATGCCATTAAAATTTGAGTCATAAGCACCAACCAAGTTCATTTGCGATGGGTCATCACAAAAAGTCATAGAATAATCACCGACAGCACCACCTCCGCTCTCATTTAAAGTAGTCCAAACAGAATTGTAGGGACCATTGCCTTCCGTGTCAAGTAGCATGGCGCTAGCATCACCGCCGGCGTAAGAAGTGGTAATAATCACTTCACCAGTGAGGACACCAACATTGCAAGAAGTATCCCAACTTCCGCCATCATAATAGCCATAACCAGAACCATCGCCCCAGCCAGTGCCACCTGTGCTACCATCCCAATAAGGAACAAGAATGTTGATGTCAACTCCGGCGATAATGTTGTAATCGTCGCTAGTATCTGGGTCATAAATCACATCCGGGTAGTTACCGATAGGATCAGCAGTTCCGACAATGCCATCATCCCAGTAATCACTGGCAGCATAAACTCGAATACCACTTACATCATCTTCGTGGATCTCAAATTCAAATTTATCACCATCAATACTTGGATTAGTGATAGAAACCTGATCAACATAGATTTCTCTTCCATCTTCGGCATAATAAGCGGCTACAAAATTAGGACCAAAAGGATACTGACCATTATAAGAATCCCAATCGGAATAAATATATTCACCATCTTCATCAATGGTGTATAGGCTAATGGTTACTGTGCCCTGGATAATGGCGTGAAAGCCACCATCGTCTTTTACAAATTCTGTATCAATTGTTTTGTCTTCAACCTCGTAGGCTGTGTCGTTATCTTCTTGTTCGTTAGATGCTAGTCCATCACCGCCATCACTAAGTCCAGCGGTCTCTTGTTCAAGAATAACAAAGTCGCTATCGCTACAAAGTGGCGCCATTAGAAATGGCGAAGCGAAAATAAGTGGAACAATATAATTTCTAGTCTTCATTTATAATCTCGTCAATTAAATCACCAATCTCCAAACCAGCACAATCAATCTTGCCCTTATAGCAATGATAGTGACTGATAACACCCTCAAACTTACCATAAACAATCTCTTTCTCATACTTGGTAGAGACCTTGCCAAACTGGTTAAGTTTTGTTTTAAGTTTTACATTAGATGCGCTAGCAACTGCTTTCCACAGCGCTTTTGCTGCTTCAATCTGCTCTGGGTAGAAGCCCATAAAAGGATCAAGTTTCTGTCCGTGGACCCAAGCATCATCCATCATTGGGCGCTCGCCGTATCCATTATTAACATACCAGTCTTGATATTTTGGATAATAAGCATTGCTAATCTCAACACCCACAGAGGAGCGATTTACACCGGTGTTTCCAGCATGCCAAGCTGCGTGCTGCATGTCCATTGTTTGATAAATTGTGCCGTCGTTGTCAATTAAAAAATGAACCGAAATACCGTTTTTATTAAGAACATCATTACAGCTTCTTGAATTTAAACAAACATCCCAGTGATTTACAAAAAGGCGAACATTTCTTTTTGGTCTTCCGGAATAATCATAATAATTTCCAGCAATTGCTGAAAGTCCATCACTCTCTGACCATAGGATAACCTTGCCCCAATCAATGGGAACAAAATTGCCATTATAAACAAGATAATTTGAATAGTTTGGGTTAGTCGGCTTATAATCATCAATATTAGCTTGGCGTTCAGTCCAGACACGACGATAGGTTCCAGGTCCACACATCCCATCAGCGGAAATCCCATTTGCCTTCTGCCACTTTTTAATGGCTCTTACAAGCTTATCATCAAAGTACTTTTCACCAAACCAGGATGGCTCCCACCCTAATTTAGCTGCTGCAGCCTTGTTATAAAAGTTTTTATCCATTTCTTGTTTCCTCTAATCTTCGAATAGTCCTACTACATAATTATCAAGAACAACCGTAATTTGACCATTATTTACGTTGATTTCTTCGATCATGCTCTGATCCACTAGGATTTTTGTTCCCTCTTTCAATTCATAATGAAACCGAACATCAGTGGCACATGACACAACAGTTGCAACAACATATCTTTCTTCTTTTGGCTTATAATCGTCCGGTAAGACGATTCCAAAATCATCCAAATCTTGTTCTGGTTTTTTAATTTCAATTTGAATATATCTATTAACTGGCTTAAACATTTTTACCTCTCAAATTTCGCAATAATCGTTAGTACAAAACTTACTACCAGCACCACCCTCATCAGTATCGAAGCGCTGAACTGGTGTAATCTTTGCTGTCATCTCATCAAACTGCTCTTTGGTGATTGGCTCGTATGGTGCCTGCTCATAGCCGGTCTCCTCGTAACGCAAGAAAGAAACAGCCTTTAAACGAGCCTCATACATCTCCAAAGCACTCTTAATGTCTTTTGCTTCGTCTGGCTTGAAAGTCACGGTAATGGAAACAGAGTTGTCTGCCCAGTAATACTGATACTGAGCAGCAATCTCTAATTGTTCCCAAATAGAAATATCTTTCTTACTCTTCTTGAAATAGGGCTCATGCACAGGGAACTCCACACACACAGTGTTTGGTGAGTACTTATCTTCCTCTATATTATACCCTGCTTCTGAAAGTTTGTCAAGCAATTGTGAGTCAGTGCCAAAACGAATTCTGCGAATGTAATACTCTGACTCTGGGAAGTGAATACCAGGGGTAGAGCCGTTAAGAAGAGACACTGTGCCTGATGGCTTGATAGAAGTCATACGCACAGACTTTGGAATACAAAGCCAATTTGAATATTCATCATCAAGCTGCTTAATATACTTATAAGCCGCGTTACACCACTTGTAGACCTCTCTGCGACCAAACTTATTGAAAGCCTGCACAACACCTGACTGAGAAAGTCCAATACGGCGGTTTTTAAGCATCTTAGCGTTGGTTTCTGGCCAATGAGTGTTAGAAAGAGTAATTGTCTTGCCATAAAGATAAGCAATCTTTAGAGTCTTGGCGTAATCCTCATAATCTTCGTGCTTTGCTGGGAAAGTCTCCACAAGGCAGCACAATTCGGCATCTTCAAGCTGTTGCTCAACGCAAGGATTGAAACCAGCAACATTAATGTCATCATAGCGCTTTGGATCTTTGAAGCGACCACGGGTTCTGGCGTTGTTTAGCCAGATATACCCTGGCTCACCATTCTTCTGGCTTTGCTCTGCGTGCCAAGTGTAATCCATTCCAACGATAGCGTTAAATGAGTTATTTGATCCCCAACGATGATGGTAAAGCTTTTCTTGGTCATTTTTCATTCCAAGATATTCAAAATCATTATGAAGTCCCATAGCAAGAGCCGCAGAACGACGAACATTACCAGCGACAACGCAGCGACCGATAAGATTCTCAGTATCAACGATGTCAACAGAACTAATATCTTCACCAATCTTCTCGCTAAACAACGAAGTTAGGTTATTATGTAGTTCTAATAGAGGCCCGTGACCAGAAGATGTGCCGCCAAAGCCGTGAATAGGCTCGCCAGCACCACGAATAGCAGAGTAATCAAATCTAGGGACCTTTCCGCCAAGAAAGAATCCATCCAATAAAACATGAACCGAATCAACCCAACCTTCCCTTGAATCATCGATGACTAGTGTATCATTTGTGTATTTTGGCTCCTTAATCGTGATAGTTCCAGCGCCTTCAGTATCGAAGCCGACTCCAATACCAACCATTAGGGCATCCATCATCCAAGCAAAGAGGTATCCGCCCTTTGTGGCGATATCTCTGGTAGATCTAAAAGCACAATTGAAAAGACCAGCAGCAGTTCGCTCTTCAACAAATTTGGTGCCCATCATCCAAAGTCCGCGTCCAGGAGGCGTCCATTTTAGATTAAAAAGACGATCATAGGCATCTTTAGCAGTTGCCTGTGCCTTACTATCATTCCATTCTAAACCAAGAAAGTACACATGCTGTTTTTGCATGTCAAACATAGCGTCAATAACACGGCGGCAAGTTTGCCACCATTCTTCGGTTCCAGTTGCATCTGGTTCAAATTCACTCAACCTACGGGCGTATGTCCGCTTAAATGTAACATAACCTAATGGACCCCAAGGCACTTCGCGGGTCTTATAAGGTTCAATAAACGCCTCTGAAAGCTTGAAACGTCTAATATTACTATGTGCTCTCATCTTAATTTCCTCTTTAATTTTGAATATTTATCTTTTAATAGTTGACCTTGTAGTTTCGGGTCCAAGGTTACTGGATTTAGTGGTACGCCTGCCGCTGGTTGGTGCTGCTTTGGCAAAATCTTAATGTTTACGTTAGATGTGTCCATGTGAATGGGCATTACAATTCCATCAGGACCATTACGATTTTTAGCAATAAAAATCTTGCCCATATTCTTCTGTTTATCTTCAATCGTTCTTGAAACAGACATTATGAAATCAGCCACGAAACATTTATTAAATGCTTCTGAGATTTGCTCCATTGTGATTACTTCTGCATTCAACCCCGAACGATTAGTTTGAGATGCGGTCCAGATAGGACAGGCAAACTCATTAGAGATGCCACGCAACTCTTCATAAATAGATTCTAGTTCGTTTCTTTTCTCTTTTCTTATTACAACAGGCTTTAAAAGATCTCCATAATCCACAAGAACCAGTCCAGGATTAATGCCCCTTTTAACTAGTCTGGAAAGGTGTGCTTTTATAGTATTTGATGAAGCAGATTTTGTGGGGTATTCTTTAATGATGAGTGAACCATCTAGTTCTTTAACTGTTTCATAAATCTCATCTTTAAAGTTAGCGATATCTGATAAGGGATATCCAGTCAAACAACTATCATAACGAGTAGCAACAACCGTATCTTGAAGCTCTAATGTATAATGAACAACAGTTTTCCCCTCTTTTAAAGCTTGTGCTCCAAGATGAACAAGAACCATTGACTTGCCAGCGCCAGTAGGAGCAACAACCACGCCCAACTCATTTTTGCCCAATCCTCCACCGGTGATTTTGTCCATGTCTTCCCATCCAGTCGTAACAGGATTACGATGTTTAGGTACAAAACGACGCTCAAAATCTGCAAGATAATCATAACCAAAATTATTGTCCGAACCCAGTTTAAGGGCATCATTGATTGTTTTAGAGATCTCATCAAAAGAACAACTCTGAAGTAACCCAACAGACTTCAACATTGCCTCTTTCAATTTCTGTTTACGACAGAAATCAAGAGATTGTTCTTTAATAAACTCTACATCCGTAATCTCTCTCTTATGGATCTTATAGAAGTATTCTCGAACTTGCTGCTGGATGACCTCATCTTCACTTTCAAGCTCTGTTTTTAGGATAGTGGCAACTGCCTCTACAGATGGATGGCGATCATACTTTCCTCTATAAGAAATAACTTTATCAACAAAAATACGAAGATATTGAAGATCAAGAAAGTTAAGATCTAATACTTCAGTAATCTGATCAGCGAAAGGTCTGTCTTCAAAGATCAATTGACATAAACCTTCTTGGAAGGCTTTGCCATATTTGCTGAAACTAGCTGCTTCGCTATTATTCATTCTGCCTCTCTTTTTTAGTATTATAGCAGAAGTCGAAGACTAAAGTCAAGAAAAAAATACTATTGACGATTTTCACGAGAAATCCTGTTTAAATTAGTTCGGAGATCTTCCCAATTTAGTTCGCCAAAGCCATCCTCGCGCATTAAACGAATGATTTCTGTCTTATTGTAAGAAAAGTCAAAGTTTTCTACTGCGTCTTGAACAAAGATTTTTGATTGTACAGACATCTGTGGAGCATACAATTGCATCATCTTATAGTTGTGCTCTACGATGTGCTTGTTCTCTGAAACATTATTATAAAACTTAACTTTGGCTTCAATATTGTCACAAAAATCAATAACCTCATCAATTGTATAAGACTTCTCGGCAGAGAGGAAATTAAGGCGCTTAGCCACAGTAGCGAAGCCAGCACCACGGATACCCGGAAGGTTATCAGAAGAATCGCCAATAATAGCTCTTGCGAGAGCCATATTAGAGGGGTGAATACCAGTCTGCTCTACGATACGCTGCTTGTTTAAGATCTCATTCTTTACCGGTCTTAAAAGAACAGTTTCCTCATCACACAACTGCATGAAGTCTTTATCATTGGAAACAATAATTTTATGCCAACCTTTGTAGTAAGGCATCGTTGTAAGATAAGAGATAACGTCATCAGCCTCAATCTCTGGAATAATTGTTTGAATAATGGGCATCTGATTCAAATATTCCATAATGCGCGCCTGCTGCCACATTTTATTCTCTCCAACTTCTTGGTCAGAAAGGTTGTGGAAAGCACGATTTAATTTAAGAGGCTTCCTACCATCCTTATAATTTTTATCCATCTTCTTGCGCTTCGCAGACCCGTTAGGACCATCCCAAATAATGGCGATCTGATCAGGCTTTGTTTCTCTCACAAGTTTCTGTAAGATCTTAATAAAACCCTTAATGCCGCCGATTGGCTGTCCGTTGGAAGACAAAGATGGGTCAACAATATAAGCTCTTAGATAAGCGTTTAAAGCATCAATAATTAATACTCTTTTTTTACTCATTTCTCTTCCTCGTTTATTAAATATTTTTTTACTATGGCTCTCAAGTCAGATGCAGATTCAATTTTAAATCCATTTTCCACGACATATTTCCAAGTAATTTTAGGGTCATTTAAAGCAACGCCCTTATGGTTCATAGCATAGTCAAGTTTTTCTAAGAGATTATTGTCTACTTGCCCTTGGATAAGGATTTTTTTAGCCTCGTGCCACTCGTTCAATCCAACAAGTTTTTTCGAGCCGCTGTGGATCTTGTTTTCAATCTTCTTGTAAAATTCTTCCATCTGTTCCGGAAACAAAACATAATCTTGATTGGTAAGCCTATTTGGTTTTTCATATTGGGAAAAAATCCAAATAGGGACGCTCCTCCAGCTATTAACTTTATTTATCGTAACACCACGAGCAGTACTTACTTGCTTCTTTACAATGTCTGAGGTTTTTAATTCTACTTCAAAATTAAAATCTCCAATGGTTAAAATGGCATCTGGGTTATACTTGTTCGATCTTCCCTTCTTTGGAGTTAGTCCAAATTTTTCAATCTGCTCATTTTCCCTAGCGTCATCTTGTGTGGTTCTCATGCTACTTTCTCCATCATTAACTCGCGGTATCGAAGCACTGCTAATTCTTTATGTTTTGCCTCCACCATTATATCAAGATCAAATCCGTAATCATCAAAATAATTTACAATATAATCAGAGTGTGCTTGTGGCTTGATCTTTGGATCGTTGTATTCAACAGATCTAGACTCAGCATAATGAACCACAGGCTTGATATCATCAGGCCAAGTATCCAAAGCAGTCAGCAGAGCGTCTACTTCGGTTTGCCCATCTGGGTGTAAGCGGTGATGATGATAATCAAATACAATAGGTGTGCCGATACGACGATATACGGTGTCATAAAGTTCCCTCGTAGAGTAAAGACTAGGCTTGTCGTCATTCTCGACAGTAAGACGAGAACGAACGGACTCTGGAAGGCGCTCAAAATTACGACAGAAGTTATCCAACGCAAACGGCTTATCACCATAGGCAGCACCTACATGTATATTTAGTTTGGCATATGGGCTACGGTCAAGTCCAATCATATCAAAAAGATCAGCATGTACCTTCAAATCCTTGTAAGTAAGCTGAAATACTCGCTCTTTTGGTGATGCTAATTTATTGAAATGTCCGGGATGGGCGGTCAGACGCATTCCGTGTTTTTTAGCGAATGAGCCAACCATTTGACAGGTGTCAAGAATCTCCTTGTAATCAGGCAAATCCTCCATCTGATATTCACTAGCCCAAGGGATAATATCTGATGAAAGGCGATAAAAATAAATGTCGTTAGCAAGATTCCATTCAAGGATCTTGTATAAGTCTTGGACATTCATTAGCGCTAGTTCTGATGCGTAAGTAATACCTTTTTGTTGAAAGGTTCGCTTAATCATAGAACGATTAGTAGTAATCCTCTTGGACTTAGGACGAGAAGAAAATCCCATATTAATGCATGCGTAACCTAGATTCTTCATAAAGCAAAACCTCCCAACTGAGTATAAATAATTATACCGCAGAAAGGAGGTAAAAGTCAAGAACTTTTTTGTTTTTTAGTCGGTAACTGGAACTGTCAAATCTTCTTGCTCTTCATAGAAAGAAGACGCATCACCTTGGCGTTTATCAAACTTCATAACAATCTCTTCATCTACAATATGATAGACACGCTGCTTGAAGTCGGGATCCTCGGACATAAACTTATTCCACTTTGAAGGCTGGAACTTCTTAATAGATCCATCAGCCATCTCTAAGGAATACCAAGAGCCGGCGGAAGTTAAGTATTGAGAGCCCTTGATGGCATCAAAAAGACTTTCATCACACCTAATTCCAATCTCTTCAGTGCCCCAAAGAATGCGGAAAGCGCAAGAACGCCCTTGAGTCCCAAAACGAGACTTTTCAAGCTTTACCTTGACCTCTGAACCAATGCGAAATCCTTTATCATCCTCAATAAACGCAGACTTGGCTTTGCGACCGGTCAACCAGATACGAAGAGAGTAGGCATAATGCATAGCCTTACCACCAGGGGTAGTATAAGGCGTAGTCATAGCGATAATACGCGCTGTAGGTCCCTGTGGAATATTAGTTTTCAATTGGTTCAAAACAATAAAAGTTGCTTGCTTGTCAGCCAAAGGAATGACCAACTTGGACATACCCTTAGCCAAAATACGAGCTTTTACGGCCATAGAAGATTGAGGATTAAAATCACCCTCAACATCAGAGACAGAAGGAGTAAAAGCAAGAGAATCCCAAATAAATACGACCTGATCATCTGCTGCTCCGAGAATCTCCTCAATAGTCTCTAAAACAAACTCCACAGACGATGCTTGAACGTAAATAAGACGCTCTAAGTCGCATCCTGACCTTTCCAAAAAAGAAGGGTCGATGGCTGACTCGGAATCAAAATAAACAACCAATTTTCCTTGCTTCTGAGCGTTTGCCGCAATCTGAGCAGCCATATAAGATTTACCAGTT
>Ga0098038_1001215_pt1 | contig 11251 bp, 9 predicted proteins | sample 5B_taG_FD_75051 | JGI IMG/M metagenome (GOLD analysis project Ga0098038, IMG submission 75051) | Marine viral communities from the Subarctic Pacific Ocean - 5B_ETSP_OMZ_AT15132_CsCl metaG | ecosystem: Environmental > Aquatic > Marine > Oceanic | place: Pacific Ocean | collected 2015-01-08 | reverse complement strand
TTCCACCGTAGATAAAATGAACTGGTCGATCACAATCCTTGAGCATTTCGTGCAAAACCTTTCCGTGCTTTTCGACAAATTGAAACAGTATGAGAGTGTTGCCTTTTGTATTTTTCGCTAGATCACAAATAAATTTGTTTCTGCGATTGTCTGTTACAATCCATTCCATCTCATCTGCATACTGTGTTCTACGCATGAACTGTCGATCAGTTCCTCCATATGATAGCAACAGACAATCGATAGTCAAGTCAGAAAGAAGTTTGCGTTCCATCAACTTCTTGGTGGTCACGACTTTCTTGGTCGGACCAAACAAACCTTCGATGACTAACTTGTGTGTTAGTAGTCCGTCAAGTGTCCCGGTCGTTGCAATACGATATGGACACATGGTCAAGCGGGAGAGGATTTGTTTCAATGATTTCGATTTGAACAGGTGTGCTTCGTCTCCAAAGACAGTCCCAAATTGTTGAAAGAATTCTTCGGGCATGTTTACTAATGATTGCCATGTTGATATCACAACTCGACTGCGAGTTGCTTTCTCCTTTCCTGAGTAGAGCATGTGACAATGCGTTCGGGCGTTCCAGCCTTCCCCGCCATACTCGATAAAGTCGTGAAACATTTGTGAAACCAGACCCACGGTGGGTACGATGACCAGAACCTTTTTGTCCTCGGGAGTAAGGTTCATGAAATGTCTCATAAGTGTATAAATGATCAAAGATTTACCCGATCCTGTGGGTGACAGCAGCAGACAACGCTCTGTGTTCATGCCATGTAGGATGGCTTCTTTCTGGTGATCGTGTGGTTTTACAGGCTTCCCACCCAACTGAATGTCCAAACCGCTCAGAAGCGATTCTAGGTGGTCTGCTGACCATTTCTTTTTTGTGCGATTTGGTGTCTCAATCGTGTAGCCACGATCCTTGCAGAACTTGATGATATAGGATTCAAGCCCTGCATAGATTTTTTGTGAATACATGTTGTATAGTTTGATTTGCCCGTCCCACTTCTTCGCACGATAGGAGGGCATAAACTTGTGACCGGGAACCTTGAACGTGAAGAAATCAGACAACTCTTTTGCATGATGTCTCTCACACTTCACTTTGATATTACAGGAGTCTAACTCCTCGATCACATAATCTGGCATACATTAGTATTTATCCTCCAGATAAGAATCTACGCCACTCGATTGCATTCTTGATCTTGGTATGTCGGAAGGTGATCTCTTTCACGACCTCATCAAGATAGTTTACAATAGACTGGATGTATGCCATTCTTTCTTTTCGATTGCAGAGATCATCATCCCCATTCATGTAGACACTCACATCGTTGCGTAGAATTTTGTGGTCAAAAGGTTCCCATCCTTTTTGTTTTAAGGTTTCCGCATCGATCTTTCCAGTGTAGTATTCCCACTTCAACTTGTAGAGTCGATTGTATTCATTTGCGGCTTTCTCATACCACAACTTTGCATCGTGATATAGATTGAGATATTTGTTGTGAAGTTGAGGTAGTCGCAGGCTCTCGGTATCGAGTTCTGTGTCATTAATACGAGCATCCCGCTCTACCTGTTCTCTAAGTTCTTTTAGATCCATCATGTAATCTTATTACCCTTTTTCTCGTTGACACTCGGATTATAATGGGCAAAGAGGTCGTGTCAATAGGGAATCACAGAGAAAATCCAGATTCAGGATCTACGAAGTCATAGGTGTCAAACGCGAAGGAAGCAGTGGCGGTAAATGGTGTCAGATCACTCACACTCGAATCAAACTCAAGACCAGACAAAGAAACAGGAAAGATATTTTTAAATTTAATATGAAGGTTTGCTTTCATTGCACTATTTAAAATAATCAACTCACCATCACGAATCTGATTTGAAAACTCCTTTTCAAGACCTTTGTGGTCTTCAATCAAGTAAATTGTTTTCATCCAGTTTTGTATCTCTCTCCAATTAGCCATATCTTCATCAACCAAAAAGGTAACATCGAGATTATCAAAGGTTACTTTTGTGGTAGGTATTTTTAAATTTGAGAATCGTGTGGCTTGTGTTACTGCATCACCGGGACCAAAGCCGGGAAGTGTCACCGCCTGACAAAAGTAATTAAATTTATCAAAACCTTGAATGCTAAATCTGAAAAAAGTTTGATAAAGATAGTTTACATTTGTTGGTTGTTTTCTAGGATTGCTATTTGGATTTGATGTCTCTGCACCAAAGGTTACACCCGGAAGATTAAAGCCTTTCGTGAAGATGGACTCTGATGTAACCCCAGAAAAATCAAACTGTTGTTTAAAATCTAAAAAAGGATTTTGATCAAATTCGCTCATACAATTATGTAGGTAATGAACAAGGGGGGCTTTCGCCCCCCTTGTCCCGTCATAAACTACTCTAAGTCTTAGGGAGTACCATTACCGTGAAGGTTAAGAACACGGAAGATACGGTAGTATTGGTTCTGTCGAGCCGCAGCAGCAGCCAACGGATCTGACAAGTTAGAGCCATCCGAAACGTATGGGTTGTTTACCATACCGTAACGGGTCTTGAAGCCAATCTTCGGTTGGAAGTTGGTTTCGTTGACTGCTCTGACCATTTGCAGAGGAACGTATGGGCAGTAGAACATACCAGCGTCATAGGGGCTTGTGCCTCTATATCCAACGGTGATGTAATCAGCACCAGACACGGAGTATGGGTCAATGTAGACCTTAATCTTACCATTCAACGTACCTGCGAAGGTGTTGCCAGTATCATCGACTTCAAGATCGATGTTGGGTGTTGGGGTCAAGTTCAAGAAACCAGACATGGCGAGAGCCGAAGCAACGTCAGAGGTGCAGATAATAAAGTTACCTTTTCCTCTACGAGTTTCTTTAGCAATCACGTTGGCTTCGCGGTCGATTTGGAACATCAGACCACGGAACTTCTCAGCACTCCAACGACCATCGGAGTCGAGTTGGACATCATAGACACCACCGCCATTGACAGCATCGCCAGCGATAGGAACTGTTGCACCACTACTCTTGAAAGTAAGGTCGCGTTGCTGACAGCCGAGTTTTGCACCACGATAGATGGAGCGGATAACTTCACGGTTGATTTCAGCAAGGATTTCAGCCGAGAGAATGTTAGCCAATTCTGTTTCAGCATCCAGACCATGAACAGCCTTAAGATCCTGAGCCAACTCAGAGGTGTATTCTGCTTTCAATGCACGAGTTTTCGCAACAACCGATTGACGGTCGATTGAGAAAGCCATTTCACCGAAGGTATTGCTACCTTCAAAGAATGAAGTGGGCGCACCGGGATCAACGTCAATGGTGGCTGACGTAGAACCAAGACCAGCAGAGTAACCTGTGGTAGAACCAGATCTAGACACGTTACCGAGAGGGTCACCAGTTCCACCGAAAGATGGGAATCCAGCACCAGATTGTGTAGCACCAGCGGCTCCACCAACGGTAGCACCGAATCCAGTTGGGGCTTCGTTGAAGAGTGCTTCAGCAGAGCCTTGGGCGGTGAACTTAGCCTTCATCGCAAAGATCAGACCTGTAGGACCAGACATAGGCTGGACACCACAGACATCATAGGCGATCAAGTTAGGCATAGATCTACGAACGAGTGAGATCAGAACAGGGTTGAAGCCGGAAACACTATTAAAGTTACCGGATGTATCGGAGAAAACGGCATCAACGCCAGAAACGTTTGCTTCTTCGCGGAGAGCCTTTTCTTGGTTTTCAAGCAGAATCGCAGTAACATTCTTGCGATAACTGTCTTGGATATCTGGAAGATCAGCATGTTCGATGACGGGTTGCCACTTCTGACGCAGACCTTCGACTAATGGAGTTTCAGTAGACATTATTGAATTTCCTTTCGGTAGTCTTACTTAGAGTAGGTATTATTTCTTTCGATCTTCGCAGAGCGAGAGAGTGCGTTGGTATACGCTTCCATCGTTGGAGCGAGAGTTGGTCTTTCTTCTTCGACTGCCTCTTCTTCAGTGATGGCAAATTCCTCAACGAGAGGGGTTCTGTTTGAAACTTCTTCTTCTTCATGAACACCGAAGAAGTTTTCTTTTAACATATCAAGTTTTTCAGCAAATTCTTGAGCATCATCGAAATCAATCTTCTCTGCGAGTTGTCGCATTCGAGCCTCTTGAGTTTCGGTCATGCCCTTGGTGTGAGATTCATACACAGCCTCGGCTTGTGCCTGTGTCATTTGCTTCATAACTGAAATATTTTTCTTAATTTGTTCGTCCAGTTGAGAGTTTAGGTCAAAGACTTTATTATTTAAACCCTCGACCAAATCATAAGACTCTTCTGGCATTGTGACGTAGTGAGTTTCAAAGAGTTTCTTCAATCCAAGCATGAAGGACTCAGTGACATCAGAACGAACACCTGTATCGATGGCAACTTGATTTTCTTTCATCCAGTTCTCAACGACATAAGACAAATAATCGTCCATTTTTTCTGCCATCGACTCGACTTGAAGTTCAACTTTTTGTGCAAACTCTTCGTGAAGTTCAGCACGAATATCGTCTACTCTCATTTCAACGGCAGCCTCGAAAATGGTAGATGCTTTATCTTTGAATTCTTCTGAGAGTTCTTCGCCAGAGAAAAGTTTGCCAAGATAATCAGATCCCTCGGACATACCTTTCATTCCTGCACCCATTCCTCCACCGCTCATCATTTTCTTGAGCATCATCATCATTTTCTTTTTCTTATCGTCATCCATGTTCATCATTTCTTCTTCATCATCATCCATCATTTCTTCTTCATCATCATCCATCATTTCTTCTTCATCACCCATCATTCTCTTTTTCATCATGGCTTTCATCATGCCCATTCCCATGTCCTCCTCTGAGCCGTACATTTCTTCTTCTGGCTCCATGTCGGAAAGATCATCAACTGGCTCTGTGCCACCTGTGACTGGTTCTGGTACTTTAGGAGTTGTGCCATCAGCACTAATCTCAGATCCCTTCATGCCGGGAACGTCAGATACTTCTTCACCTTCCCCACCACTGGAATGCTTTTTCATCTTTTCAGACTTTTCGGTTGCTTTTCGGGCAGCCCGCATTGCAGTGAGTTTAGTTGGATCGGTAAAACTTTCTTCTTCAAGAATTTTTCTTGCGGTTTCAAGGGCGTTATCAAGACTCATTGGACTCTCCTTAAGTGTTCCTCTTTATTTATGTTTGCGTAATTTTGAGAGGAAATCAGCGAAACAATACAATTTAGCCTCGTCTAAGTTCCTTTTTGGAGTTTTGGAAATCACTTCTTTGTGAGATTCAATTTCACGGGATGTGAGAATACCGTTTTCCCACACCCATTCTTTGCCTTCCATGATGCCCTGAACATAGGCATCAGGAGCAGATGGATCTGCAACAATATCAACAGCGGCAAGACTAAAATCATCTTGTACTTCATTGATACCTTTTTTGTTTTGTTTAAGTGAACCCATACCTCTAGATGAGACACCGATCTTAACTCCTTCTTTGATAAGATCTTTTACAATTTTACCATATGGAGTATCAAGAATTTTTGCCTTTCCATAGACATCATTTCCATCGATACGAAGTTCTTTAATTAAGTGAGACACTCTTTCAAGATTAAGTTGGGGACCATCGGGGTGTCCGAGTTCACCCATCGCACGACTTGGTGTTACATATTCTCTATTGTATCGAGCCACTTCATTCATCAATGTCTTGTTTGGATACACACGACCATTACGATTCTTTTGTTCGGCTTGCATAAAAACACCATCAATATGATATTGTTTTTCGCCATCAACCTCTTCGGTGATTAGATTAACATCTTCGGTGTGTTCAGTGATGAGTAACATTACGCTCTCCTTCTTTTCTTAAGTTTCATGGTGGTTCTAAATGGATCATCTGTTTCAAGACCATCATCCGCGTCTAAAGTTTTTGCAACTTTAAATACTGGATCATCTTCGACTGGTCTTTTTGCCCTTGCTTCTGGTGAGCCGATAGCGTCTGCACCCAACTCTTCCTCCTCATCATCATACGCCTCCCCTTCAGTACCATAAACTTGAGGCGCACCCGGATTGTAGTAAGGGTGATCCGGGTCCATATAGTTAGGTCTTCCATCGCCATCATGATCACCCATCGGATCAAAGAAATCTGGCGAAGGCACAGGATTTACATCATCTGGGGCTGGAAGAATATCCGGTCTACCGGGACCGGGAAGGAAGGGTCGATTGGGACCACCGGGATTTGGTTGTGGTTTACTGGGATCTAGATCAGGTCTTCCGGGTCCGGGGAGGATGGGTCTGTTAGGAATATCTCCGGGGTTCATAGGGCGTGGTGTTTCGGGTGGTGTCACAGGTCTTCTTCCAAACATTTCTTCTTCATCCTCTAAATCATAATCTTTCTTAGAGCGATCAAGATCAGTGGTGGTCATGCTTCCTGCGATCTTTCTTTGTGCTGGAATCGCTCCTGTGCCTAAACCAAATTCACCTCGCTTGCGATCTGACTCAATATCAATATCACCTACTGTCTGGGGATTACCTTTAGGTGCGGGATCTCTGACTTCAGCAGACCCACTCTTATAGGGATTAGCATCTCCCGGTTGCTCGACAGGATTTTGGGCTACGGGACCAGCGGGGTCAGTGAAAATTGCTTGACCTTTTCCTTTAAAACCTTTCAATTGAAAAGGAGAGGACATCTTACCTTGTTCAATATCCTGTTGTCCGGGGGTTTGGAACTTTCTTAGTTCCTCTTTTTTTTTTGAACCGCCCATCAACTTTTGTAAGGCTCCCATCAATTCTTCTTCCGAACCGTATGCCTCACCTTCAACTGGAGGAGTGCTTAGAGGTCTAGTTGGATCTCGATCAGGATTGTTTGGATCAGTGAAAGGATCTTCGATGAAACCGGGGATAGGCATGTAAGGAATTACATCAGGATTATCTGGGTCGATGGGTAAGGGTTTCGGACTCACAGGATTTGTTGGTTCATATGGTGCGATTGGTCTTCTAGGATCTCTAATCAACTGAGGAACATATTGGGGAACATAACCGGGTTCTCCGGGTTCGGGCATTTCTTCCTCAGCACCTTTAAAGTTTTTATCGATGTATTCAAAAAACTCTTTCTTTTCTTGTTCTGATTTAAGATCAGCGGGGGAAGAGATATTAAACTTCTTCATGGCAGCATTGAAGAATGTTTTATAGTCTCGTTTTTCTTCATTAACACTAGCAGCAAACTCACGACCAACAGTCTCTTTTCTAGTAATCAGAGCATCAGAAATTTTTTCTGAAAGTTTTTGTGTAATCATTTCATTTGCAGCGTTGAACTGCTGTTTTGCTACGGCTTGGATGATTTCTTTCATGTTACTCATACTAGATCCCTTTTAAGCATTTCTTGAAAGTGGTGAATCATGCCAACGGCTGCCTTTTGTGATCCACCAAGTTCTTTTTGGAAAAGTTTTTTGTTCCTATTATTTAGATTCTCATACATTTCCAAAATATTAGATGCATCATCAAAACTAAAAAATGTAATATTTCCATCACTGTGTTTGAGATTAGATCCTTTGGTTCCGATCTCTTGAATATTTTTGATACTGACTGGATGAATTGAATCTAAATTTGTTTGTTCTTTGACTGCTTTTAAATCAATAATCTTTTTGATGCCTGCGAGGGCTTGTTTTTGTGTCAGGAAAATATCGGCTCGTTTACCATCCACATACGCAGAAACAGGGGCAGATGCTCCCATGCCAACCTTTTTGAGTGTGATCACTTTGCCCTTGTAGTTAAAGGTATCAAGAAAGAATTCTTTCTGAAACTCTGGATCAAGTGCAACATCGTCTGCATCCTTCTTGATCTCTGCTTCTTTCTTTTTGATATCAGCCTTGTTCTCTTCTTTCTCACTCTTAATCTTTTCAGTTTCAGCGGCTTCTTTTTCTTCAGTCTCTTTTTCTTCTGTTTCACCCTTTGCAACAGCCTCTTCATACACAGACAGCAGTTGCAAGGCACGCTCGCTTAACTTTTTATTTAAAAGTTTTTTGAACTCAGAATCAGTAGAATACTCTGACATTAGAACCCCATTCCTTCTGCTGACTTCGGAGGCAGAACTCCATCTTCTCGTTCTTTAGCAATTTTTCTATCTTCTTCTTTAATCTCTTTTTCATTCTGCCGAAGAATATTTTTTCTCACCCACTCGCGTGAGTAATACTCACCAATAGAATCATTGATAGAACTAAGAATATTTAGTCTTTCTTGAAGTATCTCGTAATCTTTACTTTCAGTGAAGTATGAATCGGAAACATACTCGAAACGAATGTCCTGTACCATCGAGTACCACTCCTTCTCGGTGATAACACCCGTAAGAACAAGTTGAACACGAAGAGCATTCAAGAACATTACATTGAATTTGTTTCTAAGACGATCAATAAATTTTTGAAAATTAAGTTCATCTCTACTGATTTCAGATGCCCTACCCATATTGAACCCGGTATCGGTTTCAATTCTAGACAAAGGCACATTCAAGGCTCTATAAAGTTTCTTTTCAAAATACAAAACATCATCCATCTCGCCCAAGTTTTGACCACCTTGAAGTGTGTCAACCTGCGTACCTTTTCCACCCTCTCTTCGGGGGAACCAGAAGTCCTCCATCATTGACATGTATTTTTTGTCATCTCTGATATCGCCTGTTGACGAATCATAAACTAACTTGTTGCGATAACGATTCATGAGTTCACGGACGTATTGCTCCGCTTTTGTTTTAGGCAAAGAACCAACATCAACATAAAAGATTCTTCGTTCAGGTGCGCGGGCAAGTCTGTAAATCACAGTCGCATCCTCAACCATTCGAAGTTGATTTAACGGCTTGATTGCTTTGTGAATATATGAGATCGCTCTCGTTCTTGATGCGTCAAAAAGTCCTGAAGGAAAGTAATCAACTGCTTCGGGAGCAATCTCTAAACCATTTGCATCATCAGGTTTTTCTCTAAAGACATAAACTTCTTTGATAGATTCAACTGTTTTAGCCCCCGTCTTAGGATCAGTTTTTTTATCTACCTTAGCAATCTTTTTAATTTTGGAAGCGTCAATTGGACGCATTTCTATGATACCCTTTTTGGTATTTTTAGGATCTACAACCATGTGATAGTAGCCCTTGCCATCAATGTACCAACGTCTAAAGATTTCATAGCCTCTGTTTTGGAAGTCAAGAAGCCTTAAGATTTTTTGAAACTCTTTTCGGATTGAGTTTTTTACACTTTCCGGTTGATCGATAAAATCAAGTTTCAAATTAATTGGATATCTTTGTTCATCGTAAACAATCGCCTCATTGCAAATGTCCTCAATCGCCTGCTCAAGTTCTGGTTGGGAAGCCATCTCTCTGTATTTTTTAATGTATTCATTTTCGTTACGAAGTTGACCATCAAGATCAACATAAGTTCCGAAAACACCACCGGCATCAACGGTGTATGCATCATCAATTTCGGGTGGTACGAAAGACTTAGAATTTTTTACTTCACTCTGAAAGGTAGTGGCAGGTGTAGATACATTTTTTCTCCTGTCGCTACGTCCAAGAGAAAATCCAAAAAGTTCAATAGGCATAATCTATCCTTACGAGTTGTCGCCTCTTGCGGGCGCAGTGCCGACTTGAATACCATTCACACCGCTAGTGAGGTGATAGGTGTATGCAAGGGACACTTCAAAGTCAGAAAGTCCTTCGCCTTCAGCCGACAGTTCAACTGCGGAGACTGAGGTTGGGAAACAATAATGTAATTCATAAGATTTAATGGGACTGCCATTTCTATCAAGTTGATCAACCGCCCACGTTGGGAAGTCGATGTTATTGCTAAGATTAATATCTCTTGCAGCAACGTTTGATACTGCTCCATTCAAATCATCAAGCCACTTCTCAAACAAAGTTCTAAGGTTCATTCCCTCATCATTTAAGATTGTAATTGACCAATCTTCAAAGGTTCGTGAACCGGGAAGTTTAAGAGTTCTTCCTCTGTAGGGTGCTTCGATTGTTCCAAGACTTGAAGCGGGAAGCGAAGATGCTGTGCATAAAAAACTAAGAGAATCAGGGCTGGTGGACGAGCCGATATTACCTCTTACTCTAAAAAGCGAAGGTCTAACTCCACCACCGATTGCGTTTTTGAACTTATCAATGTTCATTTATTTCTCCTCTGAGTTATGTATACGTTATCCACCGATCTCGTCAAAGTTTACACCAGTCGCAGAGGCAATAAAGTTAAGGGTGATGAAGTTGATCGAGCGTGTTGGCTTGACAAAAATACTTGCAACAAATTCGTTTCTATCGATGACACTTGAGGTGTTGTTACTTTCGTCACACACAACCTTGAAGTCCGTGATACCTCTTCTTGCTTGAACATCTCGCAAGAATGGCTCAACCAAACCTCTAAATTGTGATCGTGTGAATGCATCGTTGATTTCGAAGAGTTGGAACTTGGCTGCTGTTGAAATTGCTTTCTCAAGAATGATGAACAATCTTCGAACATTGATTCTATCAAAAGCAGACGGTGAAGATTGCATTGTTTTATCACCAAACAACACAGTGCCTTGACCGGGGAAGGATACAACAGGGTTGACCTGACTTGAGTAGAGATCATCCCGTTGGCTCTTCACAGGGCTGTAAGCGAGTTTGACAACTCCGTTCAACTGTCCTCTGTTGAATCCAGCAGGAGAGAACCAAGGCTCACCGAGAATATCGGTTCGAACGGTCACACCAGCGGTATCAGCATTGAGTGGAATATATCTGAAAACATCGTTGAATCTGTCAAAGCAGTATTTCCAACCACTATCAAGAACAGCGTAAGAGTTATTAATATTAAGGTTACCAGAAGTGTAATCTTTGCTACCACCACTGACATTGCCATTCAGACCCTTACGATATGCAACAGCGTTTGCAGTTGCTTGAATCTGTGAAAGGGGTGAAGATCCGGTGGAGTCAAGAACAGCATCTTGAGGTGGTGAGAAGAATGCAATCGCATCTTTTCTATTCAGTGCGATTTCTGCAACGCTCTTCGCATTGTTACCTGTCACACCACCGCCAACGAGAATGTTGACATCAACTGTTTCTGTATCTGAGAATTTGTCGAATCCGTTAGTAATGAAGTCCGTGACGGCTGCACCAGAAGTGCCACCACCAAGTTGTACGGTTGCTGCTTTAGGCAGAAGATGATAGTTTGTTCCGCTACCAGCGACAGCACCGAAAATTGCACCTGCATTACCAAGGTTATCTGTGCCTCCGGGTTGCATACCGGCAGTAGATCCTGCATCAACATGCTTCGCACCAAAGTAGAT
>Ga0098038_1001212_pt1 | contig 11269 bp, 13 predicted proteins | sample 5B_taG_FD_75051 | JGI IMG/M metagenome (GOLD analysis project Ga0098038, IMG submission 75051) | Marine viral communities from the Subarctic Pacific Ocean - 5B_ETSP_OMZ_AT15132_CsCl metaG | ecosystem: Environmental > Aquatic > Marine > Oceanic | place: Pacific Ocean | collected 2015-01-08 | reverse complement strand
GAACAAATTTCAGGTGGTTATTCTGCACAATCAATAGCAGGTGGTGCACAAACTACAGCTTTATCTGTTTCTGATGGATCAACAGGAGCTGTGATGTCTCACAGGATGATTGAATTCACTGGAAGTATCACAGGAAATCAAATAGTCACTATTCCTTTAGATGCACAAAATTTTTATTTTTTAAGAAATTCAACATCAGGTGCTTACACAGTTCAATTTAAATACGCTTCTGGATCAGGAGATACTTTTACTTTTGGAACAACTGACAAGGGTGATCAACTGGTATTTGCTACAGGAAACGATGGAACTAACCCAGATATCTATACTCTAGGATTTGGTGCTGGTGATGTGACACTTACAGGAACTGAAACTTTAACAAATAAAACTTTAACTTCACCTAAAATTGGAACTTCTATTTTAGACACAAACGGAAATCAGCTTGCTTTACTTACAGCTACAGGATCTGCAGTAAATGAATTTACAATAGCAAACGCTGCTACAGGAGGTGATCCAACATTATCAGCAACTGGTGATGATTCAAATATTGACATAGCTATTAAACCAAAAGGAACTGGAGAAACTGTCGTTGGAACAGGAGCAGCAAATGCAACCATAACTTCAAGTGGAGCACACGATTTAATATTAGACACAAATTCAGGAACAAACTCAGGAACAATTACAATTACAGATGCAGCTAATGGAGATATTACAATTGCTCCTAACGGAACTGGAGTTGCTAAAGCAGTAGATGCTGGAGACAACACAGGTGCTATTAAAATCGCAGGTAAAGAAACTATCTGGGTTCCAGCAGTTGCTATGTATCCAAACACTACAAGTGGATGTGCAGATCTTGCACAAACAGAATTATCAAATGGTCCTGAACTTAAAACTTTAGATTTTGATAAATCTTCAGATGAGTTTGCACAATTCGCTGTTGCTTTTCCAAAATCATGGAACGAAGGCACGATAACTTTTCAAGCATTTTTTACAGCAAACTCAACAAATACTGGAACTACATCATGGGCTTTACAAGGAGTAGCGCTAGCAGACAACGGAGATTTAAATACTGCGTTCGGTACTGCGGTTGCACCTACAGCAAAAGCAATGAGTGGAACAGCAAACGATTTAGCGGTGACAGCAGAAAGCGGAGCCGTGACAATAGCAGGATCACCTAGTGCGGATGAATACGTTTTTTTCCAAATATCTAGAGATGTTTCGGCAGATGATCTAGATGCTGATGCAAAACTTTTAGGTATAAAAATATTCTTTACTACTGACGCTGCTAACGACGCATAATAGGAACGGAATATGAAAAAAATAGACTCTAAACTTACAATCGGTAAGAACACAAAAACCATACAAAATAGAAAAGGTAAAAGTTTTGGTTATCAGGTTCTTGGTTTTGGATCTGGTGGAGCTGCAATTAAATTTGTAGAAGCATCAGGAGGAACAGTCACAACTAACGGAAATTTTAAAGTGCATACTTTTACAGGTGATGGTACTTTTACAGTAAGTGATCCAGGAAACGCTGGAGGATCAAATACAGTGCAATATTTAGTAGTAGCCGGTGGTGGTGGGGCTGGTGATTATCAAGGCGGAGGCGGTGGTGCAGGCGGTCTTAGAACTAATTTTCCATCTCCCGCTACAGGAGGAACTGCTGTCACTGCACAAGATTACCCAATTTCAATTGGTAGTGGCGGTAGTGGTGGAAGTTTTCCAAGTTCAAGAGGTTCAAATGGAGCAACATCATCAGGTTTAAGTATCAGCAGTAGTGGTGGCGGTGGTGGCGGAGGTTATAATAGTTCACTAAAAACTGGTAATCCTGGAGGATCTGGTGGTGGTGGCGGTTATAAAGAGCCTGGCACAAGTTCTGGATCTGGTAATGCTGGTGGATATTCACCTCCCGAAGGTAATAATGGTGGAGCAAGTGGTGGTGGCTCTGGTGGTAATCCTTCTAGAACTGCTGGTGGCGGTGGAGGTGCTGCTGCTGTTGGATCTTCAAATCCAGGAACAGGAGGTGCAGGAAGTCAGGTTAACATAGATGGTAATAATTATTATTGGGCCGGTGGTGGCGGAGGTTCTGCTACTTTTCCAGGTGGACCATCCACTTCAGGAGCAAATGGAGGCATCGGTGGTGGTGGCGGTGGTGGTGCAAGAAACAATGGTGCTTCGCCTTCATCAGGTGGTGGATCAGCCATAAATTCAGGTAGTGGTGGTAATGGTAGCCCAAGTGGTGGTGCTGGGGGCAGTGGTGGTCAAAACACAGGCGGTGGTGGAGGTGGTTCTTCACAACAAATAAATTCTGCTGGTAGTGGAGGAACTGGTATAGTAGTTATAACTTATAAATTTCAATAATATGGCATATTTTGCAAAAATAGATTCTGACAATAAAGTATTATCAATTCACAGAGTTAATGATGAAGATGTACAAAATTCAGGTGGAGTAGAACAAGAATCGATTGATCAACAATATTTAGAAACACATTCTAATTGGCCTGCTAATCAATGGATTCAAACTTCTTATAATACTACAGAAAATTCTCATAAATTAGGTGGAACACCTTTTAGAGGAAACTACGCAGTGATAGGTGGATCATGGGATCCTGTTAATCAAATATTTTGGAAAGAAAAACCTCATGACTCTTGGGTAAAAAATACATCTGAAGCAAGATGGCAATCTCCAATAGGAGATGCGCCTGCTTTAACATCAGAACAACAATCACAAAATAATGCGGGCACTCATTTATGGGTTTACTTTTGGAATGAGTCAAATCAAACTTGGGATTTAACAAACACTATATCATAATATTTGACACAAGAATAACAAAGATATATACTGTCTATAGGTATGTTAAGAAAGAAAATACATTTTTTATGTAGTCTACCCCGTTCAGGTAATACTGTTTTTGGTGCTCTTTTAAATAGCACTAATAAAATGTTAGCTACCCCAAATAGTTTAACTCCAGATATTGTGTATCAATTATATTTATTAAAAAATCATGAACTTTTTATAAATTTTCCTAATCATAGATCTTTAGATTATTTAATATCTGAGGCACTACAATTATATTATCGTGATTGGAATAAAGAAGTTATTTTAGATAGAGGACCGTGGGGTGTTAGAGATAATCTTTTATTAAGTAAAAAAATAAATAAAAATTGTAAATATATTATTTTATATAGACCTCTTTTAGAATGTCTTGCATCTATGGTTAGGATAAGTAAACCAGATAATGTAGAAGAGTATTGTAATTTTTTAATGCAAGATAATGAGATTTTTGGTAAGAATTTAAAATCTATTATTAATTTAATTAATAGTAAAAATAAATTTAAAATTATTCATTACAAAAAATTAACTTCAAACCCTATCAAAGAATTAAATTCTGTTTTAAAATATCTAAACATTAAATCTAATATTAAAAAAATAAAGTTAAAAGATTTTAATATAAACAATATAAAATATAATGATTCTTATCTAGGTGTAGACATGCATAAGATAGATCTTGATATTAGACCAGCTAAAGAATATAGTAAAATAGATATAGAAAGTTATTTGTCTAAAAAAATTATAAATAAATATAAAGAAATAGATAGCTTACTGCAAAATAAAATATATGGAAAAAGAAATACTCTCTCAAATTAATTTATATTATGGGCAGGTTAAAATGCCAAAAGGATTTGAAATAGATTCAAAATCTTTGTCTGATAATATATTACAGAATGGAATTAAAAATTTATTTTATAAAATCTTAAAATCAGATTATAAATATCCATCTAATAATGTTCTACAGTCTAGTTTTAAAAAAACTGAATTTTTATTTTCTAAAGCTTGGGATATGTTATGCACCTATATTATAGAGTATATGCAAGTGGATAATAAAATAATTATAGAAAAAAGAGATACTTGGGGTGATATGTATGCTCCTGATGAAAAAAGTGAAATACTACATGATATTAAAAACAATTCTAATTATGTTTTATTATATGGAGTTAAAGTAGATAATTGTCTTGTAAAATTATTTTTTAAAGACAATGAAGATAAAGAGAGAACATGGAACATACCTTTAATTAATAATAAATTTATTATGTTTCCTTCAAATGTTAAATATCAAATAATAAATAATCAAACAAATAATTTTAATATTATTCAAACTATAACTTATGATTCTATCTAATTATTACTGGTATTTTAAATCTGCATTAACACCTAGATTCTGTGATGATGTTATAGCTTATGCAAATTCAAAAGAAGAAGTTATGGCTAGAACAGGTGATTATGGTAATAAAAAATTAAACAAACAAGAGGTTAAAGATTTGAAAAAAAAAAGAAACTCCGACCTAGTATGGCTTGACGATGTCTGGATATATAAAGAATTACATCCGTATTTACGTATAGCAAATAGAAATGCTGGTTGGAATTTTGAGTGGGACTATTCTGAATCTTGTCAATTTACAAAGTATAAACTAAATCAATATTACGATTGGCATTGTGATAGTCATAATAAACCTTATGAAGAAGAGGGGCCTGAACAAGGTAAAATTAGAAAACTATCTATGACCTGTCAATTAACAGATGGATCAGAATATAAAGGTGGTGAATTAGAATTTGATTTTAGAAATAAGGACCCTGGTAAAAAATCTAATATACGTAAATGTACAGAAATATTACCTAAAGGATCTATCATTGTATTTCCTAGTTTTGTGTGGCATAGAGTTAAACCCGTGACATCAGGCACAAGATATAGTCTTGTAGTATGGAATTTAGGAAGGCCTTTTAAATAATACAAAAATTACTTATGATTAAAAAATATAATGTAATTGATAACTATCTATCTAAAAATGAATTTTTAAAAATAAAAAATGAAATAGTAGATAATGAATATTTTCCTTGGTATTTTAATAATTATAAAAGTAGTAATGATAAAAATAATTTTTTAGATTATCAGTTTATTCATTGTTTTGTTATGAATTCAGAAATTAATTCTTTTCATTTTAAAATATTAAATCCTTTAATTAAAAAATTAAAAGTTAAAAAATTATTTAGAGCAAAAGCTAATTTAAATCCTATTTCTCATAAAATAATTGAGTTTTCAAAACATAAAGATAAAGATGAAAAGGGTTTTAAAAGTGCTATTTTTTATTTAAATACTAATAATGGTTATACTAAAATAGGAAATAAAAAAATTCAATCAATAGAAAATAGAATAGTTATATTTCCCTCTGATGTATATCACTTTGGAACTAATGCAACCAACCTAACTAATAGAACAGTAATAAATTTTGTTTATGTTTGACATATTTAACTCTTATTTAGATAAACAATTATTTTCTTTAGATACTAAAAAAATAAAAAATAAAATATTAAATTTAAAATCTAAAGATAAAGGAAGAATAGTAAGTAATTATGGTGGTTGGCAAAGCAAAAGTTTTAAAAAAATAGATAAAAATTTTGAAAGTTTATTTAATAAAATAAGTTTATCTGTAAAAGAAATAGAAAAACATTTAGATCTAGAAAAAAAATTATTTTTTAAAAGCTGTTGGTGTAATATAAATAATTTTGGTTCTTTTAATAGACCTCATCAACACGGTAATTCTGTAATATCAGGTGTATACTATGTAAGTATACCTAAAAATTCTGGAAACATAGTTTTTATGAATCAAAATCTAGATATTTTTTATCAACCAATAAAACAATACAATAAATACAATGCTTCAAGTTGGAGCGTAAAACCAGAAAATAATTTATGTCTTTTATTTCCATCTTATTTAATGCATTACGTTGAACCAAATTTAAATAAAAAAGAAAGGATCAGCATTAGTTTTAATTATGGATTTTAAAAAGAAAAAGTATACAGTTATTCGTCAAGCTATATCAAAAGACCTAGCAGTTTTTCTTGCAAATTATTTTTTAATTAAAAAACAAGTTTATGATACCTGTCGTAGCACTGGATATATATCACCCTTTGAACAGATGTTAGGATTTTATGAACCTTCAAAAACTGGACAGGTTCCTGATACCTATGCTCACTATGCAGATATCGCCATGGAAACTTTATTACTTAAATGTCAACCAGCTATGGAAAAAGCAACAGGATTAAAATTATATCCTGCATATACTTATGCAAGAATATATAAAAAAGGAGATGTTTTAAAAAGACATACCGATAGATTTAGTTGTGAAATATCTACAACTATGAATCTTGGTGGTGATGATTGGCCGATATATCTTGAACCATCAGGTAAAAAAAATAAAAAAGGTATTAAAATAGATTTAAATCCAGGAGATATGTTGGTGTATAGAGGTGAGGATTTAGAACATTGGAGAGAAAAATTTAAAGGCAAAGAATGCATACAAGTTTTTCTACATTACAATAATAGCGAGACACCTGGAGCTAAAGATAATATGTTTGACAAACGTCCACATTTAGGTCTACCTTCTTATTTTGAACGTAAATAAGATTTTTAGATGGGGGCAGTACACCACCACATACCTACTGCTCCCTTTTAAAAATCTATTGAAATAACCCATAATCTGATATAACACCTGATAGTAGGAAAAACATATGCTTCAAAAAATAGGATTCCAACCAGGTATCAATAAACAAATTTCAGAGACCACAGCTGAAGGTCAATGGGTTAATTGTGATAATGCTAGATTTCGTTATGGGGTGCCTGAAAAAATAGGTGGCTGGAATCAATTAGGTAATGTTAATCAAAATGAATTAACAGGAGCAGGTAGAGGTCTTCATCATTTTATCAATAGTTTATCTAGAAAATATGCGATTATAGGAACTAATAGAATACTGTATGCTTTTTCTGGAGGTATATTTTATGACATACATCCTATACAATCTACAACAACTCTTACAAGCGCATTTACCACGACCAACGGATCACCTACTGTCACAATAACATATTCATCAGCCCATGGTTTAGCTCCTGGTGATATACTTTTAATGAGCAGTTTTTCAACAATTACAAATTCAAATTACAGTGCATCAGATTTTGATGACAAAAAGTTTATGGTTGCTACCACTCCTACTAATACTACAGCAACAATAACTATGCCATCTAATGAATCTGGTTCAGGGGCAACTACCTCTGGAGGAATAACAATAGAAAAATATTATACTGTTGGACCAGCAGTTCAAGCAAAAGGATTTGGTTATGGATTAGGGTCTTGGGGTGGAGAAGATGGTTCTGCTATCACAACAACATTAAACGGTGCATTATTAGATGATACTGCAGGGACAGGTGGGTCAGGAACTTCTATTACACTAACAAGCACAACAAACTTTCCTGATTCAGGAACAAACTTTATTCAGGTAGGAACAGAAGAAATATCTTACACAGGTGTTTCTGGAAATGATTTAACAGGTATTACAAGAGCAGTTAGAGGAAGCACACGAGCAGCACATTCTGATGGTGCTACAGTCACAAATTCATCTGATTATGTTGCATGGGGTGAAGCGGCATCTGGAGATTTAGTATTAGAACCTGGTATGTGGTCTATAGATAATTTTGGTGACAAAGCTATCTGTCTAATACATGATGGTCCTGTTTTTTCTTGGGATTCATCTTTATCAAATGCAACATCAACAAGAGCTACAATCATATCTGGTGCACCAACCGCATCAAGACACATGGTCGTATCTACACCAGACAGACACTTAGTATTCTTTGGAACAGAGACAACTATTGGAACACCATCAACACAAGATAATATGTTTATCAGATTCTCGGACCAAGAAGACATAAACACATACGTGCCAACAGCAACTAATACAGCTGGCACACAGAGACTGGCCGACGGGTCACAGATCATGGGAGCAATAAGAGGTAGAGATGCAATCTATGTTTGGACTGATACAGCTTTATTCACACAACGTTTTGTTGGTCAACCATTTACTTTTGCGTTTGCACAGGTTGGAACCAACTGTGGACTTGTAGGACAGAATGCATGTGTAGAAGTTGATGGTGCTGCATACTGGATGTCAGAGAATGGTTTCTTTAGATATGCTGGTAGACTAGAATCATTACCATGTTTGGTAGAAGATTTTGTTTATGATGATATAAATCTAGCGTCTGGTAATCAAATGGTGTCAGCTGGATTAAATAATTTATTTGGTGAAGTCATGTGGTTTTATCCAAGTGCTTCATCCTCTGTTGTTAATAAACAGGTCACATATAATTACTTTGATTCATCTCCGCAAAGACCAGTTTGGACAATAGGCACACTAGCAAGAACAATGTGGAGAGACTCTGCAGTATTTGGTTTACCGCATGCTTTAGAATATGATGCTAGCACAGACACATCTTTTGATGTTGTAGGTAATACAGAAGGTAGAACAGCATACTATGAACACGAAACAGGAACTGATCAAAATAAAAATGGAACTATAACTGCAATTACAGCTAACATAGAATCAGGAGATTTTGATATTACACAAGCAAGAGCACAAGGTACTGGACAAGCTACTGGTGTTGCAACATTCAGAGGTGATGGAGAGTTTATAATGAAGATAAGAAGATTTGTACCTGACTTTATAAATCAAACAGGAACAACAAGAATTACATTACAATTAAAAAATTATCCTAATAGCTCACAAGCTAGTTCACCTCTTGGACCATTTGATATAACTTCATCTACAACTAAAATAGATACAAGAGCTAGAGCTAGAGCGATTGCTTTAAAAATAGAAAATACAGGTACTTCTCAAAGTTGGAGAATAGGCACGTTTAGATTAGACACACAACCAGATGGACGTAGATAATGGCAAAGATTGTACAGGTAATAACTAGACCAGAAAAAGAATATAATATACAAGTAGCTGAAGCTCAAGTTAGAGATCTTGATGCTATTGTAGAAAAATTAAACTCAACATATCAAGAAGACTTAAAGGAAGAAGTAGAAGCATTTAACTTTTTTATAAACTAATGGCTAATCAATTTAAATTTGCAGGTATAGATAATAGTACAACAGGAAGTGCATTAAGTCCTTTGGGATCAGGCAATCCTCTGGTAAGTGAAACCTATGTTATTAAATCTATACTGGTCACATCAGCTGGCACACCAACAGTGACTGTCACTAATAACAGTATTACAGCTATCAAATCTGCTGCTTTGACAGCAAACGTCACAACTGAATTATTATCTCAACCTTTGGTAGTTGAAGGAGGAGATACTTTTACAGTGTTATCAAGCACAACAGATTCATTTGATGTAGCTGTAAGCTACTTAAATATTAAAAAGGAGATAACGACATAATGCAAGTAATAAAACCAGCAAAAGTAGAAACAACATATAGACACAAAGAAACAGGGGAACTTTTTAAGGAAAGAAAAGACTGGGAATCTAAAGGTTATAAAGAAGAAGACATGGCTCAAGATGTAAATGTTATAATGCCGAGCCTTGATTTATTTGGAAAAACAAAATAGAATAGTACAATGGCCATAACTAGAACTCAAATAGCAAAACAATTACTAGAACAAGGAGGACGTGTAGGACTTCGATTTGGATCTGAAGGATATCAGGGTGGTGCTACAAATCAAGGTGGTGCTGGTAGAGGAACTGATGTTGGAAGATCTGGAGGTGAAGGTAATAGAGATCGAAGAAGAGTAGAACAATATACAAAACCTCCCACTACTGTTGGTGGAAGTGGTGGTAAAACATCTGATACTCCATTAAAGTTTAAAAAAGATATACCAGATAATTTTGCAAAAAAACTTAAGATAGAAGATTTTATAAATCTTAATTTAATTGATGATGAACAAGAAAATATGCAAGTAGCGGATGTATCTGCTAGTGATATTAATCGTTTATTAGGCACAAATCCTTATGGAAAACAAAAATATTCTCCAGAGCAAGATATAGATACTATTAGAACAATAGAAGGTCAGTTTTTAAATCCAACAATAACTGATAAAGAAATTAAAGATGTTTTACAAGGCACAATTACTGGACCAACAGGAAAATTCTTAAAAGATGGTGGTAGAATAGGTGCCATGGGTGGTGGTAGAGCACAACAAGCAAGACAGATGTATAGAACAGCGGGAGCTGTTCAAGCAGCATATGGTGCAGCTGCAGCTGAAAAAGGTCCTGTAGAAGATAAAGGTAATCCTCAACAAGATATAAATCAAATTAATCAAACTGTAGAAAATTTAGGTAATATAGAAAATATTCAAAAAGCTTTTGATACTGCAGCAGATATAAATTATTTAAAAAATATAGTGCAAGGTAGCGGTGCTAAAGGTGTTTTATCAGCTATAGGTGGACCTCTTATAATAGGTAATATTTTAAAAAGAATATCACAATCTAATAGAAATAAAAGTATGACAATAGATGATAGTGAAAAAGAGTCTTTTGCCGATGGTGGTAATGTTGTAGGTGGTGAGTTTGATTTTGAATCTGCAAGACAGATGTATGGTCTAGGTAAACTTGTTAAGAAAGTCACAAGATCAGTTAAGAAGATTGCAAAATCACCGATAGGTAAAGCTGCATTATTATATACAGGTGTAGGTGGTCTTGGTAATTTAGCTGCAGGAAAAAGTTTTTTTGGTGGTAGTTTTGCTAATGTGTTAAGACCAACACAATTTCTTGGGAATGTACCCTCTATTTTTAGTAGAGAAGGTTTAAAAAATATAGCGTTTGGAACATCTGGTGAATTTTTGGGAACTCCTAGAGGACCCAATACCGGTATATTGACTAAAGGAACATCTGGTTTATTTGGTGTAGGTGGTGAGTTTAGTCCTTTAAAAGCAATCTCAGCAACATCAGCAGTAGCAGGTTTTTTAACACCTGAAGAAGAAGATGAAGCACAACAGATAGCTGACAATACAGGAATAGATATAGAGATTATAAGAGCTAACCCTAATCAATATTTAGGAAGAAGATTTAGAGCAGAAGGTGGTTCTATGAAAGAACCAGTAGCAAAAAAAACCATGCCATTATTAGATATGGACGGACAAGAAATGGATTTAAGAGCTGAAGGTGGATTTGTGCCAATAGGACGTATGGAAAAAGCAGATGATGTCCCTGCAAGATTATCAAAAAATGAGTTTGTATTTACAGCAGATGCAGTCAGAAATGCAGGTGACGGAGATGTAGACAAAGGCGCAGAAGTTATGTATAACATGATGAAGAACCTCGAATCCGGAGGTGAAGTATCAGAAGAATCGCAAGGATTAGAAGGCGCAAGAAAAATGTTTCAAACATCACAAAGACTAGAGGAAGTATTATAATGGCTATTCAACAATCACAAGTTTTACCT
>Ga0098038_1001207_pt1 | contig 11284 bp, 5 predicted proteins | sample 5B_taG_FD_75051 | JGI IMG/M metagenome (GOLD analysis project Ga0098038, IMG submission 75051) | Marine viral communities from the Subarctic Pacific Ocean - 5B_ETSP_OMZ_AT15132_CsCl metaG | ecosystem: Environmental > Aquatic > Marine > Oceanic | place: Pacific Ocean | collected 2015-01-08 | reverse complement strand
TCATTGTTTAAGTTAGCTACATCTTTATCATAAGACTTAACTTTAGGTGTTTTCATACCATCAACTTTTTCACGAAGGTATTTAAAATCCTCATCATACTTATCAAGTTTAGTTGTCACTAATTCTATATCACTTGCTTCAGCAAATCCTTCAACGATTTCTTCTAAACCGTCGATGCGACCAGTAAATGAATACCAACCTGCGATACCTGTGGATAAAACCGTTACAAGTGCTATTATATTTTGAATTGATAATCCAAACTTTTTATTTTTTATTTCTTCGACAGCTGCTTCAGCGTCTACTACTTTATTTTTTGCCATAACTTATCTCCTTAATTACAACAACCGCATTCGCAGTTATCTTGATAATTTTTCATACTAAAACTCCAAGTTTATTGTTAATCTAATTGTGTTACTTAATGGTAACGTCTTGTCTCCATAAATATAACTCATACCCACTAAATACTTATCATATTTAAAATCTACACCGAATGTAGGATAAAACAAATCATGGTCTAAGTCACCATAATATCCTAATCTACCCCACAACATATCTTTATAATTGTAACTTGCTCCACTACCAAATGTATAGTATCCTTTATGAAAATTATTTTGTCCATAAAACATCCATTCTTTATAAGGATAACTAAAACCAATATTCCAAGTCACAGGTAATTCTGAATTAAAAGTACCAAACTTAGGAGCCATACCAAAGTTACGAATCATCACATCTACATCTAAATCTTTATATACTTTAGGAAAATATCCTCCTAGTCCAAATAGTACTCCTGTAGCTTTTTCTGAAAATAAATCGTGATGTACAATTTTACTTTCAACACCCCAATAATAATCTTTTACTAATCCTCCGAACGCTGTACCAGGAGCTTTACCTCCCCAATTAAATCCCCATACAGAACTTAAAGGTGTAAATTGTCCTAAAATTATCCCATATTCATCTGCTTGATTTTGTTCACCGTAATTGAAAAACAAAACATCAGTACCATATTGTTGACGTTCAACTCTAATATAGTTATAGTTCATATCATTAACAATACTCGTCATCCAATTCACTCTACTGAAACTAAAATAATCTTTATCTAATGTATTACGAGCAGGATTCATCAAGGGTAAAGTTACATTACCTATTGAACTTGTACTAGAAGTAGGAGCTATATTTAGTATTCTATTTACTTGAGAGTAAAGACTACTCATTAATAAAAGTGTTAATAATATCTTTTTCATTTTTTTCTTTCTACTCTTTCAGAAAACCACACAATGAATTTCATCGTATAATATAATGCTGGTAACATCAATGCTATTACTAAAAAGAATTGCCATTCATCCATTATTTTACCACCGTAAATTTATTGGCTTTTATTTTATTATTTGTTTGCATTACAAATATATAAACACCAGGTTCAAGTTTTTGATGATTCTCATATACACTCATCTCAGGTATCCAAACACTTGGTTCGTTTGTAAAATCAAATGTATGTAATCCTTCAAGTACGTGTTCATTTAGTAATGTCCCTACCTTCTGTCCTATTGAATTTAAGATATATAATTTTACATCTTTTGATTCGGGTAGATAGAATTGGAATGTAGTATTTTCTTTGAATGGATTCGGATAGTTGTAAGTAATACCATCACCATCTGGTTCTGAACCTCCGAATGCCCAATACTTGTTCCACACTAACACTTGACCATCATTACGTTTCATCAATAAGTCTCGTCCTGCTGGACTACCTGCAGAATATTTACCTTTGAATCGTATCGGAGCTGTAGTCCATTCTCTATCAGGAAAGTCAGCTTCAAATAATAATTTTAGTCCTGTAATCTCTTTGTCTATCCAATACGTTTCAGGTTTATTACTAGGTGAATAATCAACACCACCGAATGATACTCGTTTCCAACCATCTACAGCGTCATGAACATTCACGTAAGTCATCCAAGGACCTGGTAACACATCAGTTTTCATATCTATAAATTTTAATTCATCTTCTTTATACTCGACTTCAAATTCAAATCCTGCTAACAGAACCCCTTCTCTTGGTGTGATAGTCAAAGGAACTTCTATCTGATTACCAGATTGAACTCTAACAGTAGAGTCAGCAGGTAATGATAAAGTTACATCAGGGTCACTCAATTCATCAGCCGTCATCAATATTTTATTTACATAATTACTTGGAGCACTAGCACCTTTCCATCTATGAAACGTAATGTTAGAAGCTATATCATTTTGATATCCATCACCACCACTCTCTGATACTTTCGTACCTGTATTGTTTATGTCACCTGTAAAGTAATATCCGATATCAGGCATCAAGTAATCTGGGTTACCTGCTTGACCACTTCTTTCATACAATCTATCTTTATGCCATGAAGAATATCCACCACCTAATATTAAGTGAAGAGTATCTAATCCTGTTTGATGGTCATCCATCAAAGGGTTGATAGTTTCTATCTGACCAAATGTTAAAGCCTTTTGATTTGTGGCTAAAGCTCTTGTTGTGGTTGTTGGTGATTTCAATCCGTTATTATTTCCAGATGCTCTATCACCAGCTGTACCTGATTCTGCTGTTGTGGTCTCATCCCAATATACCGTGAACTCATATTTTTGTGGTCGTGATTGTCCATTTACAGTTTGATAGTATACGTAATTATTAGCATTTCCACTTTCTTTAAATACTTCTATAGTTGCCCAATCTTCGTAAGAATTTCCATTATGATGAGTATAGTTGTTTAAGATACCTGAAACATAAGCCCATAAAATATAAGTGTCGTTTAACTGATAGACATCATCACCATCAACATCACCAACTAAATATTCTATAGCTGTCAACGTATCTATTCGACCTCCACCACTATTGTAGTTATGATGTTTACCGGATTGGAAATTAAATGAAGCTATAGCATCATTAGCATTTGTAATAGCTGTTCTGTCTAACTCAAGTTGAACGTGTGATTCAATATCATCACTAGCATCAGGTGGCCAGAATGAAATACGATATCTATTGTTTCGAGGTAACTGGATATTATAATAACCTTTATCATCTGTATAAGTTGAATCATAATAAGAGATACCTAAGAATCCCTCTTTTGGTAATACTTGTACGGCAGTTGTTGATTTCTTATCGTAATAAAATGTTGATGTATGGTCTCCAATAACATCGTCTGAATTATCCTCATCAACTAAATTAGCTTCGTTTGTTGTATTCTCAAAATTTAACCAATTAGATATTCTTGGATTGAAGTTAGCTTCATTGTGGTCTAACTCAAATTTTACTTTCCAATATGGATATGTATTTTCTGTTGGTGCACTCCAAGCACCTCCAAGAGCTCTGTCTTTACCTTGAGCATATCTGAAGTATCCTTCAACATCAATAAGTTTTGGGTGTAGAGTTATATCACCTCTGGCACCACCTATACCAACTTGTTCAGTACCAGTGTTACCATCAATATAAACTTTATAACTAGAACCATAAAATCCGTTTGTAACGTATGTGTAATATCCTGTACTACCATCATACTTTGTTGCGACTCTAAATGCTTTTGGTGCAAAGTTATCAGCAACATCATTTACTTTGAAATGTAATTTTAATAGTTCTGTCTGTGTACCATTTCCATTTCCGAATGTTTTAACACCACCATTATGTGATACCATAGTTATTCTTAACCAATCATATCTACTATCAGTAACAGATAATTCATCGTCAGCATCAGCTAACGAATCAGTATATCCAACATTTTCATATCTGACGACTTCGTATGAATAGTGAGCACCTGCTGAACTATCACCTTCTGTCCAACCTGAAATGTAAGCTCCCTTTTCAACGTGAGTTGAGTCGTGTCCCCAAGTAAATAAATCATTGTCAAAAGCTAAATCTAAACGAAAGGCAGTGACGGTAGCTCCATTATCATCAAGTGTCACGGCTATTGTCATGACTGAATCTCTCCAGGCATCGAAGTTATTATTTTTATATGCAACACCTACTGTGGCATTAGATGTACTCATACCGGTAGTATCGTCTGCCAAGTAACCTCTTAGTTTAAAAGTTTCTTGGTCTCTCCACCAAAACTTAGGTGTTTTGTATTCTCTTGATTGCATAAGTCTAATTATTGGTGTTTGAGTATAAGAAAAACTCATCAACAATATTAAACTTAATAAAAATTTACGCAATGTAAATCTCCTCGTTTAGTTATATAGGTTAAAAGTCGATTAGACTTCTGCCTATACATAAATATAATATATATTGCGAAATAGTGGGTTAGTTTGTGTCGAATCTCACAACAAATGCAAGTGACATTTCTTTGTCGTTTTTAACTGGTTTTGCTAATTTACCTAGAGCTAGTAGTTCGTTTTGGTCATTATATAAACCAATATTTGTGACATATGTGGCAAAGTTTGAATGAGAGGCCTCACCTATAAGTTGTGTACCGATTTCATATCCAGAAGTACTCCAAGAACTTGTTGAATAACCAACAACATTATAATTGAAAGTATCATATATACTATGACCCTCTAATGAATGCTGAAAACCTTCTATCGCTACACTACTACTGAAACCTTGTTTTATACTTTTGTTATTAGTGTGTTGAAAATCATTTTCATCTACTCTACATACATACTCTCGTTCATATATAGTTTGAGTTGAATCAAATTCTATAGTGAATCCATCAGAACCATTACCAGTACTTATATCTTTGTATGACCCTGTGTTTGTTACTACAGCTAGACCATCATTATAAAAAAAGTTACCTACTACACTACCACTACCCTGAGCTGTAACTGCTTTGTTTGCGTAGCTTGAAGAAAAGTCTGTATCGTATAAATTACCTCTACCGTCATCTTTTAATATAATAGTTGAGTCGGTACTATTGTCTGTAATTGTGACAGAACCTGGTCTTACTCTTTCACCGTATAGTTTTTGTGATATTGAAATAACGTTAGCTGTATCGTGTAGTTGTCTTGTATATGGTCTACGTAAACTATATGTTCTTCTTCTTGTAGAGTTATCTAAAGTGGATAATGGTTCAGTATATGTATATGATAAAACTGCATCTGAAGCTGAAGGTACACCTCGAATATAATCGATACTACCTCTCATTTGTGTTATATCTCTATAATATAATTTATAAATAGTTTGATATGTTGGTACACTATAAAACACACTAGAAGAAATTGTTTTAGTAGTTGCTGAACTAATATCAAAGTCGTGAAGATTTGAATCAGTAGGCTTAACTAAATTTATAGCATAAACACCACTACCACTATCAGCCTCTGTTAAAGCAAATGTTTTATGTGTTTCAAATGAGGATATTAAAATATCTTCTGGTTCAAGATTTTTCTTGAATGACATTTTTTACCCCTTTTAGAAATCAAGTTTAACTTTTATAAGAGCTTCTCTTGATTTTGATTTGATGATTGGTTTACTTAATTTTGCTATAGCTAACAATTCATTATCAGCATTATACATACCGACAGTTGTTATGAATGTCTTAGGGTCTTTTTGTAATCCAGGTACAACTCTTTTTACACCTGATACTGACTCTGTATAAAAAGTTTCATTTGTTGTACTATTAAACTCTTTTGCTGTAGCTCTTACGAAGAAATGTCTTGATGTTATTTCTTCTTGTCTTTTTGCTGAGAAGTATGCACCTTCTTTAACAGCATTTGAAAAAAGTCTAGCATTTCTATCATCACTATTAGAACCACTTTTTGTAATTAAATTCAATGGTGCATTTTGTAATCTTATTGGATTAAATACCATACTACCTAAGCTTGGATAAAATAAACCATATGAACCAATTGTTGTACCTTCACCAGCAGCTGTTGTGTTGATTGTAGTGCCACCTACGAGAGTACCACTAACAATGTTATACTCTGGTGAGAAATTTCTTTGGTCTGTATTACCACCTTTATTAGTGCTTGAATCATCAATCAACTTAACTGTATGACTACCGTCATTAATATGTAGTTCCCAACCACCTGGTTCTAATGATTCTCTAATTCTTGCTCTATTGAATGTTAATGCATAAAATTGTTTTACATCATCTAATCCACTAAATTTAAATCTTTGTGTTTGAGGTGGGTTAATCATATTGTTGAACTGACCGAATACGGCTGCAGTTGTTCTATCACCTGCTGTACCAGGTAAACCAAGAGATGCACTACCCTCTGCGTGACCATAAGCAACACCAAATTGAACAGATGCTGATGAATTAGTTGCTGGGTCATATCTGTATAAATCTACATTGTAGTCACCAGTATTTGTGTATTGTGTAGATGATGTATGAAACGTAGTTATATTCGATGCTCCGTCTTGGAAAACACCCGAAGTAACTATAGCTACATCAGATACTTTATCATCTTCTGTTAATGGTTTAAACATTGACATATTTTTATTCCTTATGATTTAAAATTAAAATCCTGTATCAAAAGATACACTTATTGGTCTCCATATCTACCAGAACCTCCAGAACCTCCAGAACCTCCAGTATTACCAGTATTACCAGTACCACCACCATCAGCAGGGTCTTGTGGTGCATCTGGAGCTGTTGTACTACCTTCATCGGCCTTTACAGATATAGTGATTACATTTACTATACTAGAATTTTCACCTTGAACTGTAACAGTTGTTGTTGCCGTTGGGTTAATAGATTGTGCTATCAACGTAACAGTTTTAGCTGTATGTACTCGTTGTGATGGTACACTTTTGAATTTTACAATATTTGTATTTTCTATTGTAAATATATAATTTTCTGCTGCCCCACCAACAGTGGTTGGTGAAAGTGCTATCTCTGAGAATGCGGGTCTGTCTGGATAAGTTAACGATGCAACATTTACTTTGACACCAGCTAAAGATTGATTTACAAGAAAACTATTGAATGCTTTTCTATTAGGTGCTGCCTCTAATAAAGACATATTCTCTATTGCTACACCATATGAATCTGTACCGTCTGGGTGTGTTACATCATAAAGTGTGTAATCTATTTCTTCATCGCTAAGTGCAAACTTAGTAATGTTAAAATTACCACCTTGTGATAAGATTTCCCTACCTCTTTTTGTTAAAATAGCATCTACTGTAATGCTCGAGTTGTCTAAAAAGCCCATTGTTTATCTCCAAGATTTAAAATTTGATATAACTTTACTGTTAATAAATATATATGTTCTAAGTTTTTTAACAATTTAATTACTCCGAGTCTATGACGTTTAAGTTTGTATCAGTAGAATCAGTCGGTACTGCAACTGTTGGTGATGTAACTCTGATAACAACAGGGTAATCACCATCAATTGTTGTTGATATTGTGTTTTTAACACCTTCATAAAAACTATTATTTAGAGCAGTAACGTGTTGATATTCTGGGTCTAAATCAGTTTCTACCAAAGACTTAGAACTATAGAAGTTTACATATCTATCAAGTGATGTTAATTGACTCTGTGCATAATGTGCTGAACTTGTATAGTAAAATTTATATTGTTGATTAAGTTCTGATTTTCTATTATCAAGTATAATAGAACCTGTTGGCTCACTAAATACTTTATTTGGTCCACCAAATTTAGCAGAACCGCTTATATAAAGAGTTTCATCATTTACATATTTATGTAGTGATTGATTCAATGTATATAAAGATGGTGTTCTGAAAGTTGCAGAACTATCGATTTCACCTGTATAATTTGGATATTCAGTTTCGATTGTAATTATAGAACCACTTTGTTCTTGTTCACCGTATGCTGATGTATCTACAAAACGTGATATATTAATATTATCTTCGTACGAAGGTTGAGTTACAGTTGGGTTATTTCTTTGTACTGGTGATTTAGACCTTTCAAATATATTACCTTCAATCAATGTACCCATTTGAGATTTTGCTCTTGCAGGTACAAGTTTTCTCAACTGTTTAAATACAGATTGGTCATAGTATTTAATAATATGCATGTAGTCCCAAAACGTAGCACTACCAGATGTGTATTTCTGAAAGTATTGTTTTGAAATATCACTTAGTCCAGAATAACTTTCATCAAATACATCTCTTGGGTCACCCAAGTATTGATTAAAATCTAAATTAGCAAATGATGAAATTATATCTTCATTAACAACATCAACGGGTGAAAAATAAATACCAAGTTTTGGTGAATCAAGAGGAGCAAAATCATTTGAACTTACATCATATCTCTCATTTATACTTAATGATGCACCACTACCACTTAGAAAATTATTTTCAATTCTAATCTTAGTGGCATTTCTACGATTTGGACCAGAATTAGGTACAATTGTTTTTGTTTTATCTACTACACTTTCAAATGTATTATCACCGTCAAAACCAAAAGCACTACCTGTTTGTGTAGTTGTTTGGTTCGCCTTTACATCTCTGATGCTATCACCGTCTGATAATGTTTTATTATCATCAAACGAAAATCTTCTTGATACATTATAATATGATGATGATGGTGTATTACCAGTATAGGATTTTGGGTTAGACACATGAAGATTAAATGACTCTTCTTCTAATGGTTCACTTAATAATCTAAACTCCATCATGGAACCACCGAATCTATCAGCATTGAAAACACCTGAAGCTGTACCACTATTATCACCACCTATATATAAATCACCACTACCTGTCCACGAAGCGTTATATGATTGAGAGGCTGAACCTGTAATGTGAAGTGTTGATTTTGAAGAATGTATTATTCTATCAACACCAGAGTCATATTTCTTAACATATAAATCGTAGTTAAAATTATCATTAATAGAATCTGTATTTGCTGAAACTTTTCTTAATGATATATCATCCCAAAAAATAGTTGTTTGAGGTTTTAAATTTTCAAATCGTACACCTAAGTTTGCAGTGTTTGGAAACTTCATTGTTTTTTGAACTACAATTTGTTTCCATTCTGTTTCATTTAAACCAACTTGCTCAGATGATTTAATACCACCATCTTGTAAACTATATTCAAATTCTTGGTCCCAATTTACAATTTCTTCATTTGAATCTAATTCAAATAAACTTAGTCTACCTACAGAATCAACTACACTCGAAGAAACTTTAGCGTATGCAGAAAACATAAATGTTTCACCTTGACTTACACTTGATGCAGATATACTATCAGTTATATCATTTGATGGTTTTTTATAAAATTTTGAAAACGAAGAACCATCATATGATGTATTTATATGACTTAAACTTTTTGTACCAGACTTAGCTACATTAGAACTACTTACTATTTGTATATCACCATTCTCTGCATTCGATATACCTTTTATAAAAGGTGGATTAAATAGACTTGCAGTTTCAATTGACGGAAATAAAAATAGCTCAGGCTCAATTTTAGTTTTTCTCAACATAACAGAATGATACTCACCGTCGTAAACTGGTAATAAAGAAGAACTTATTTCTTGTAAACCAAAAGAACCAGTGAGCATAAAAGCAACAGTACCTTTGTTATCAGTAGAACCATTGTCTTTTAGTTTTATAGCCCAATCTGTATCTTTTTGTACAAGTATTTGGTCTGAACCTGAAACTGCTCTGAATCTAAACTCAACAGTATCTGGTTTTCTACTTGTGGTATCATCATCTTCCCAAGATGTCAAAACGTATTGTGCACCTTTAAATCTTAAAGCTCTTGTAAACTTTCTAGCTATTTCGAATTGTGCTTTTTGATTTTGTTTTTGTAAACCGCCATATTCTCTAATACGTAGTATACTACTTGGTATACCATAACAATTCAATACACCTTTTAATGCACCTATTGTACCTTTAGCTTTTAATAAGTATGGCATACTTGCGATTAATCTTTTTGTAATCTCTTTTGATATATCACCTTCAGGTGGTGAACTTAAAGAACCTGACGTGTAAAGTGAATAAGTTGAACCAGTAAGTTTTTGGCCAAAAGCAATTTGACTTAAATCTAATAAATCTTTACCATCTTGTTGAGTCCAACCTAAAGACTTTGCAATATTTAAAACTAACTCTTTAGAAAAACCTTCAGATAAATCATTTTGTCTATCTGTAACTTCTGATATTGCTGTAGTGTATGACCATATTTCGTCAAATTGTTGACCAATCATATCAAGAAAATCAAAAAATTGTTTGTTCTCAATATCTTCTTTTACGTGTGTTGGTAACAAATTTACTAATCTATTTTGATTATCTATATCATATAAAGAAGCACTATACAGTTGACCAGTTTTACTACCTATACTACCATACCAATCTGTAAATGTTGAATTAGATGAGCTTACTGGTACAAATGGGTTATCATAAGTACCACTACCTGTTTTAGGCCAACTAGCGTTTGGAAACTCACCCATTGAACTTGTAACATAAGATGATTTTGTATTATAAAGATAGTTTTCGTAACCATCAAAGTTTGTTTTTACGTTTCGTATTTTATTATCAACAATAGTTAAATCTTTTTGAGAATTAGATATATTAACTAATGAAGCACTTTCAGCTGTATATGATTCAAGTAATTCAATTTTATATTTAAAGTTCTCCAATCGTTTTTTAGCAGATGAAAAATTAATAAAATTATCATAGTTTGAATACTCAATATTTAATTCTTTTGGTTTTTCAGCTAAAAATTTATCTTCTATTTCTTTTTGTAATCTTTCATCACTCGTAACTAAATCATTATAATTTTTAAATTCAGTTGAACGTTTTGTAATTGGAGAATCTACTTGAGCTGAATCAGGTACTCTTAATACCAACACGTCTTCATCTTCTTGGTCGTATGGTTTTAACTCTACTGTTTCTGTTACTTGTGGTAAAATTTCTTTAACTATATATACTTTATCTTTTTCTTCAATATCATCTGGTAAAGGTTCGTATAATTTATATACAGCTGAAAATGGTGAGTCTTCAAAGGTTTCTCTATCAGTTTTTACATTAGTAGTGAGTAACATATTATCATCACCAAAGTGTAAAAATGTATTTAAATCTCTTTTATTATTTATATTGTATGTTATAATGGCGTTACGAAATAAATCTATTGGTGTTAATCTATCTTCTATAATTTGACTACTAAGTTTACCTTTTAATTCATTCCATGAAGTACTCAAACTTATTTCATCGTTTTTAATATCAGTAATTGACGAAACATATGGTATATAAATAGGTATTCTATCATCAACTATAGAATCTATTGAAAATAAAAACTCTTCTACAGGTAATGTTTCAGTACCTGGGTCTGCATCACCACCTTGTTTTACTTCTTTTGTTGGGGTGAGTGTAAGTAAATAATCACCATTATTTTTAGCTTCTACTTGTAAGTAATTTGT
>Ga0098038_1001206_pt1 | contig 11290 bp, 26 predicted proteins | sample 5B_taG_FD_75051 | JGI IMG/M metagenome (GOLD analysis project Ga0098038, IMG submission 75051) | Marine viral communities from the Subarctic Pacific Ocean - 5B_ETSP_OMZ_AT15132_CsCl metaG | ecosystem: Environmental > Aquatic > Marine > Oceanic | place: Pacific Ocean | collected 2015-01-08 | reverse complement strand
TCTGAAGTACGGGCGGGAGATAAGCCTAAGAAGAAAGAGCTACCGGGGTAGCTCTTTCTTCTTAGGCTTATCTCCCGCCCGTACTTCAGATATAAGTGATTTCGACTTCCCCTCCTGTATGCGTCGTAGGGCTGTCTGCAACGCGATATGGTGTGGCGTCTTCGTGTCTCTTATGCTCTTGAATATTGTTACGGTCATCGTCTATGTCAATCGTTAGGGTGATTTTTATTCTGTCTTTTGTGTTCATCTATGGAAAGATTAGAGTACGATACTTTCTTTTTGTCCACCACTTCTCGGATGATAATTTTTTTATCTGCCTTTGCATTCTTTCCGTACAGCTCCTGACCAAGCCTAGTCATTGTCTTGGTGTCGTATGTTACTATGTCTGCTGGATTATCAAAGACGGATACTATCCACACGAGACGCTCGTGTACTACCTTCCGTTTCTTGAAGGCGACACGAGCGTTCATGTAGTAGATAGGCGCCTTAGAATGGCATGTCATCAGCGACAGCCTCCTTCTGTGCTTGCTTCTCAGCTCTCTTCTCCTTGGCAGCTTCGCTGTTAGGATCGTAAACCGTAGTGTATGGCTTATCGTTCTTCGACATAGCCAGCTTCAACCACACGTTGCCACCCTCTCCGTTCTGTTGAACAGGGGTTGCATACTTGTCAATCATTTCCTGAAGCTCATTGATCTTGAGCTTGACAGTAATGCTTGCAAACTTGCCATCGTAAAAACGTGGCTCTTCGGTGTACCCTACGAGTACTGAATCATACTTAGTATCACTCATAATAAAAAATTAAATTGTTAAACGTCGAAGACCGCATAGTGCGTCTTCGTTTCTTGACCACGGGACAACCACTCCTTGATATTGGTGACCGCCTCGTGAAATTTCATCTCTCCCCGAAGCATAGTCTCTTCGGTACACTTGATTAATGCAGGGAAGTATGGCTCTGTTTTCTCCTGTGCTACCCAGTAAAAGTCTTGCATCTCAAATACACTGCTGTATATGTATGCTTGTATGTCATAGCACCATGTGTTCACATCGTACTTGAACTTGTTGATACTTCTAGTGCTCTTGCTGTCCGTGATAAACCCATCGCCAAGGCAGTCAAGGAATCCTTTGAGGGGCACACCATCAAGGTCTACGTTGAACTCTACTTGGTATTCACCCTTCAGGTATGTGTCCAGTAGCCCACAGGCATCAAGCCTTTTGATCATGGCGTTAGCCTGATCGACATCCTCTTGCATGACAAGCTTCTTATCTGCATCTTGTGCGGCCTGTATAGACTCAGCCCTCCACTCTTTGTATCTCTTAGTCATGCGTGGGCTGCGTCCACCAATCTCCGCACAGATTTCTGAATCGTCCAAGGTGTAGAAAGCATCCGCTGCTTTCTCAGGCTCGAACAGGAGCATGTCGTATAGCGTACCAAAGTGCAAGGCCTCTGACTCTTTCTTCAGCTCACCCCTCATGTACATCTCCCACAGACGCATGTCTCCGAGGGCATACTTGATTGATGAGTAAGATAGGTGACCCTTACCTACTGCTTTTGTTAGTTCATCTCTCATTGTTCAGGTCGCTCCAGTGTCTTGTTAATTCAAATATGTTCATGCCGTTCCTCATCATGGGACCCCACGTAAAGTGTGATGCAACAGCACCTCGTGCGTCTTCGTTGCACATGTGCTTGACGTTTTTATAGTAGTCCCAAAGGATAGCCCTTTGATCATCCAGTCGTTTCTCCCACCTCTCGTCCAGCTCGTGTCGTATAGATGAGTTCATTAAATAAACTTCTTGAGTCCCGCTTTCTGCTTGTCCGTGAGCTCATCACCATACTTGGCAAGCACATTGTCAAAAGCTTTCTGCTTATCCGTGGCTGACTTGATGTATCCCACTGCGCTATCCATGATATTAGCTTTCGCCTTGGGCTTAGCCTTAACCTTGGGCATGTTCTCTTGCTGATGGATAGCATCTGCCACCTCACCTGCCGAAGCCATCGAATCGTCTACGCCGATACCCATCATCGCTAAGGCACGACCCACAGCGGAGGTCTCACAGTTCTCGATGTACGATGTCTTGTTGATATTGCCGTTGGCTTGCACTTCATGTGCATGTCCTGTAGCTATGACGCGCTGATCAATGTCCGCAATAGTTGCCTTGCACACAGCCTGCTCTGAATCTAGAACAGGGAACTCTGTAGCGATGGTCCAGTTATCGTACTTCGCTTCTGCGCGGAAGTACTTGACGCGCTCTTTGACCTCGACATATTGCTTGCCTCGGATGTTTACTGTTTTGAACTTGTGTGTTCCCATAATGAATTGAATTGTCTGTAAAGGTACGAATTAAATGTTATTGTGATGTTTCTTGCTGGATTGTTTTTTTCCTGTTACGAAGTATATCTATCTGTCTTTCAATGTATTGCACCTGAAGTGACGTGGACGTGATCCATCCTTCCGTCACCATCTTGATACCTACATTCTTGAGGCATCTATATAGCTGCTTGAATATCTTATCTTTTTGTAGCATGCGCTTGCCCCCCTTGTGTAGTTCTGATAGGTGGTGTACAGAATAATCCTTGAAGTAGGATCTGATAGCTTTGTTTGTATCGGTTCCGTACCTGTGCATGTGTTCATTGCAAAACAGAATGAACAACATGTATGCTTGCCTCTTGAACTTTGACCCTTTGATTTCTTTTCGCATGTTGAAATCTCTTGCAAGAGCCATCGTCATCAGCGCATTGATTTCTTTTTCAATGTCTTGAAAGTCTTTGATTGCGCGTGGAGTGAGTACTTTATCTGTCATGTAAAGAAAGTTTTAGGTATTCGTGGATAGATATATACTTGACCAACACTTTAAACATCCTTGCGGAAGCTAGTGCCAATCTCTTTGATGTCTCAAGTGTTTCTATCCTGTCTTGTGTAACGCCGAGAACCTCATCAATTAGAACCTCGCCCGCTTGCTTTGAATTAATCTCTTCAATAAGGTCGTTCACTGCATCCGCAGTCATCTCTGCAAACGTGGAGGCCACGTCTAGAGAATCCCACCGAAGCCAGTTATCAAATCCTTCAGCCTGTATGTCGTGAAGGCATAGGTCGATGGCCGCATTGTTGGTTTTGTTTCCCTCCATACGCATGCCTTCGACTCGTATCAGTGCTTCTTCTTGTGTCATCATTGTGTGTTTTGTGATCCCACAGGGACTCGAACCCCGAACCTGCACATTAGAAGTGTGCTGCTCTATCCAGTTGAGCTATGGGACCTGACCAATTAGTGCTTTACCAATCCCACCCTGCTGGATTGATTGAACCACTTGGTCGCCATGACATCTGACTTCATAGCATTGACGTACCCTGCCCCCTCCAAGGCCTCCACGTCGTCAAAGATTCTGCAGTGACGATGCTTTTTGTAGTCAATGAGATCATCTCGCTTACCCCCCTCGCTGTAGATGATGTCGAAGTTATCAGGCATGGTAATGTGTAGAAATAAAGGAATAGATTTTGTGTAGGAATAGAACCGAATGTGTGGCATGGCCTCAGCAATTGCAATCCACTTCTTGATGTACTTCATTGAGTAGTAATCGCCAGAGTCATGGACACGCAGTATATCTACACGCTTCTTAGTCAACTCAGCCACCATCTTGTCAACGAAGGTGTCGCACTTGGTTGCCAGGTATCGGCGCTGAAAAGCAGGAGCGACATTGCTCCACACATACGCACCCTTCTGTGCATAACACCAGTTAGCACAGTCACCTGCAAAAGGACAGGTTCTCTTGCCATCGGCATCTTCAAACGCAGGGATACCAAAGTTGTAAACTCGTTGACCAATGATGTCACTGGTTCTTTTGAGCTTGATGTTTTGAGTAATGAGATGTGGCATTGAATTGAATTGTATAAGAGGGGTTTGTAATATATATCTCTCAATTACATTGAGATATATATTACTAAACCTCTCTAATGGTTTGACTACTTTCCAACTTTCTCTTCGTACTTACGATCCCACTCATCCAACGGGTCAACCTCAGGTTCGCCTGTGAATTTCGGGGATGTCTGCAGTACGTATAGTGCAATCAGTTCTTCCATTTCGTCAACCAGTTCTTCAACGTCACTTTGTGTGAGGTGAAACTCATCTTTCAACAGCTTTGAGAATCGCACGTATGGGCTGTCAATCCCCCCTTCCGCCATAGAGAATGTTACGTTGTTGGCGTTGAAGCAATCGCTTACTTGTTGTGTGATATGTTGTTTGTCAGTCATTGTCTTGATGGTTTATTAGTGTGAGTTGAATTTCAGATTCGTGATTGTTGTGTAACGGGTTGAGGTACACTGCATCGACATAGAAGTCGTAGCAGTCCTCGTATGCTGTCGTGTCATGCACCATGATGACAACTGTGTCGTCGTCTTTGAAGTCAGACAGGCAGTCGATTAGTTCTTTCTTAGTCATTGTCTTTTGTTTGTTGGTCGTCCACCCCGTGGATGCGGCACTCGAACTTCTCGTCTGCACATAGTGTGCCGAGGGCTTCAACAACCCATTCTTCATCGCTGTTGTCAACGGCTTTGCTACGCAGGTGGTCAAGGTCGAGGTGCTCAGGTAGATCGACGTACTGCGTGCACTCTACCTCGAAGTTACCCATGCACTCCCTGTCGCTGATTTCGATGGCAGGTGCGTCGTTGAGCTCATCGCAGACATTCCCCGCACCGTACGCCATACCCTCACGGAAGATGGCGATGGCTACTGCCTTGGGGATGACGGGCATAGTAGGGGCGCACACCTTGTCGAGGCGGGCCTTGTCCCGCTGAACCTTGAGGTCAGCTACCTCGTCCTCCAACATCTTGATGGAGCGCTGAAGCAGTTCAACCTCACCTTCTGCACGGCCTCGCGCCTCTTCTAATTCTTTGAGCTGACGCTCGAGGGCTTGCTCGCGTCCTGTCTGCTCTTGATAGGCGGCATCCATGCTGTCGATTCTGTTGAGCACCTGCTGTGTGTCGTACTTGATGTCCGCAACTTTGTCGCGGAGCTGTTGGATGTTGTCTTGATTCATTTCAATCATGGGTGTTGAATTAAATTTAAGGGTTTGCGGTGCGGAAGGAATCGAACCTTCGGATAACCCAACCATTCGCACCTGTGGTCTACATCCTTACTTGTTTACCACTTTGTCATCTTCTTTCTTCTTACGTCGCGGCATCTTGACCAGGCCGATGACGTGCCTGTCCATAGCCTTGTTGTGCATGTCCGCAATCTCTTTGATGAGATTGAATTGTTCGTTGTCTTTCATAGGTCAATGATTACGCCCTTCTTTTCAAGAGCATCAGTAATAAATTCAGGTAGTTCAAAGCATCCATCGTACCCCGTGAGGCGTACACTGCCGTCTTCATCGTGCGATGTTTCAAGCACACCCCCTGCATAGAATCTGTCTCCTCCTGTTTCGAGGTCGTAGGTTTCGTACCACCCACCGTATTGATGGTCAGGGTCGATCCCTATAGTTGTGTCCATCTCTACGTTGGTGGCTCTGTCTTTGTCCACGTCGTATGCCGTGGTCATAGCTACGTGTGGTAGCGTAGTCTTGAAGTCGAGTTTGAATTTAATTTGATTCATGTTAAATCGAATGCTGTATCCTTGAAGGCCTTTTCGAGGATGAGTTTGTTGTTTCCGTCTGCGTGATACCATGTGTCGATGAGTCGGTACATGAAGCCACCGCAGGTCTTTTGGCGTTGCTCAAGTTTTTCGTGTTGTGTCATGTGGTTGGTGCATGTGATTGCCAGTATTCGATTTCTTCATTGTGGACACGGAACTCACAGGCCCGTTTGAGTTGAACATTCCACACGCTGTCAATCCACACGCCGTGGTCGTCAGGTGCGCCCTGCACATAGGATGCGTTGAAGCCTTCTTTTTGTAGTGCTTTGACTGCACGTTCGCATTTTTCTTGTGTCATTCTTTGATGATTTGAAATTCGTCTGATGTCTCGTTAGCCCATTTCTTGATTCGTGGGAGCACACTCTGGCACTGCTTCTTCGTGCCGACGTACCAAGTGACGTATTCCGCTATGGATTGGTCGGATGTGCTGATTATTCTGTGTGTCATGATTAGATGTGATTGTACTTTTCGTTGATTCGCTTTTGAGTTTCTTCGCAACATTCCACCCATGCCTTCATGTTGATGAGTGAGATGCGGCCATCCTCGCGGGGCTTGTTGTGCTCCTCAAGGATTTCATCTTTCTTGGATATGTAGTGGTCGAGGCCACGCTGAAGGCAGTCCATCACCACCATTTGTACAAGTGGTCCGTGGGGGTTGTACCCCGTCATGAGATGTGAGATGAACTCGTCGTTGGTCATCTCATTGGTTGTTTTCAAGGCGGTCTTTCCGTCCAAAGTTGTGGTCAAATGTTTCATCATGTTTTGAAGATTTAAGTTGTACTAATCAATAAGAAGAAGATTCATTCTGAATCTTTCTTCTTCTTATTGATAGTACTACTAAGGGTTTATCGATTTCGAGAAATTGTTGTTTCCCATCGCCGTGCGTGTCCGTTCATTACGTCCGTGTAGTACAGGAGAGACATCGGTTTGTACATTCTGTTTTCCCCGCGATAACTCGTGATGGCTTCCTTCATCTCTACCTGTGTGAGCACGTCACCTTTGGGAGTTTTGAATGAACCGTCCGTGTATACGATGCCGTGGTACGTCTGGTGCTTGATGTCTTTCATGTCATGTAGTGTGCGTTGTTCATATTGATTTTGTGGGTGTCTTCGACCCACGCTTCGACGTCCTCAGTGCCTTCGGGGTACGTGAATACGTGAGTCAGTTGCGTGGTGTAGTCGAGGACGACAACTTGATTTGGGCCGATGGTTAGTGTCATAAGGATGCAAGGATTGAGATTAATATCATGATCGCGAAGTACGCCATGAGTGCAAGTATGTGTTTGTTTGTTTCATTCATTGTTCGTTGGTGTCAAATTGAAAATCGTCTTCGCAGTCAGAGTCATCCCACTCCGTGTAGTAGTAGTAGTCATCTTCGTAAGCCTCCTCCATTGATGCATAATCCGTGTCTTTCGTGATGTGCTCGCTCATGTGTTTCTCGTACTTGATGTACATGTCGCCATCGCAGATAACGAACCCGTTGTTCATGCCTTCGCCTGTTACGTCACATTGTCTTGCGTATTTCATCATTCTTGTGTCTCAGAGTCAGACAAATCGTGGCACATCGACGCGAGGAGGTCGCGCAAGTCATTCGTGCCCAAGTAGTAGTAGACGTGTTCGAGCATCGCGTTGGTTCCAAGCACCTCTTTGACGTCATCGAAGACGTCCGAAAGTTCGGACTTGGGTATGTACTCATTCTTCGTGAGCCTTTCGTGTAGGTTGGTAAACTGCATCGTGTGTGGGTTTAGGGTTTGACACAGACGCCTCACGGCGTTTCGTCCATTCAGGACTCGTCAGTGTGCCTTATGGTTATTCGAGTTTGCCTCTGCATCCGCTGAGTCCGTACCTCCACAGGCTTCTGCAAGGGCCGTGGTGTCCCACGGGAATTATGTGTCCGTGGTCTACCAGTTGCTGCAAAACTTTGGCGTATGAGACAGGCTTGTTTGTGTGCCTGTTACGGTAGTATGGGGTCATAATTTCAGCGTATCTCATGAGTAGAGTTTATCGAGTTGGGCTTCAAGTCGGGCAACCGCCGCATCTGCGGCACGAGCAATGGCCTCTTGCTCTTTGATTTGTTCCTTGGTCTCAGCAATGAGCTGAGCCTTGGTAGTCACGAAATTCAGGAACTGTGTCTCCACAGGAGTAAGGATGATGTTGGAATCTGACATTGGAAAGGATTTGATGATTAAGAGGGGTTTGTAATATATATCTCTCAATTACATTGAGATATATATTACTAAACCTCTCTAAAGGTTGGGGTTGAATTAGGCTTGGCGAAGTTCCTCCTTCATACGTAGGTAGGCTTCACGGGGTGTCTCACCTTCGAGGATGACCAACTTGCCGCACGTCTGACGTGAAGGACGTGTGGACTTGGTGGGTTGGGCCACCATCTCTGAACGAATGTAGGTCGCGGAGACGTGTCTACGTACCTGGCGGACGTCTGTCCACTCGGTCTTGGTCATACGCTTGGCACGGCGTGCCTTTTGTGCAAGTGTCTGCATGGGATTGAATTGAATTGTTACTGACTCCCCGAAGGGAGTTTCGGCTACTAAAGCCTCATCAGAGTAACTGAGTGACTGGTTACCCCTTGGGGTTCCAGTTCTCGATGACCTCAATCAACTGAGCCTTGGTCATCTTGCCGATGTTCTTAGGCTTTGACTTGGTTGTCTTAGCCTGGGGAACTACGACTTCCAAGGCTTCAACCTCGGCAGTCAGTTGAGCCAAGAGCTTGAGAGCCAAAGCTTTCTTCTCTTTGGTAGTGTAGTACTTTGCCTTGTTGATTGCTGACTTGGTAGCTGCCATCAAGGACTGGGGGTTGGAGGATTTTGCCATCATATAAGGATTAAGATGTTGTAAAGAAATAAAAGAAGATTCGTAAACGAATCATCTTCTTTTATTTCTAACAACCTCTAAGGGGTCGGAGTATGGGGTCATGGATGAGTACTACTAGTAGTACTCATATAGGGGGGAGTGGGTTGTCCCCTTGCCGCTTATAGCCGACGACTCGAAACGTAAACTCACCGCGTATACCTGCACATATACGGTTACTTAACGTGGGGTAACGTAACGTGCTGTCGTACAGCGCTATACAAAAAGCTGAAAGTATACAGCTAACCGCGTATGTGTACGGTAGATAAGTGTCATAAGCGCGTTTCGGGCCTGCGTGTGCAGCGTGCGTATATATATATAATCCCCTGGCCCTCTATTTCTCAAAAAATTTTCAGCCCAAATTTTTTTTCAGTCCCCTTTTCGCCTCTTTTTCTGCGGTTGCGCGATTCTTCTCCGATCAAGCTACTTAGTATAATCCTTATGATAACTAATCACTTACACATCACCACTTGAAGCATCTATTTACTATTGCTTTTGCAGTTTTTCTTGGTTAACTTCGCTATAATTAGAAACAATCCTAGCAAGATTTTACTATTCGTATTGTTTTTAGTGTATTTGTAGAATCAATTGCTGGTATTTGTTTTTATTGGTTCTCAAAGAATAGCTGTATTTACTTTCTTGAGCACATAATCATCATTATACTCAATTATATTGGTGATTACGGGGGCTACCAATAGCTTAGTCCCATGAAAACAGTATCATTTTTATTATCAATCCTTTTGGTGGGGTGCGTCGCGGTACCTACTAAGGTTTATACCCACCCAGAGAGGTACAATTGCGACATTATCATCCCTACAGTTTGGGATGGGTCTAATCCTGTAGAATACTTCGAGCACAGAATGGTGGTTGGGCAAACATATCGCGACTACCTAGGCATGGAGTATGCCTTAGTAGCTACAGATCAGGACTCAGTGTTTTTGTTACGGACACCAGTCCCTCGCCCGTAACTTTTTATAAGACATAACGTATCCAAGGTATGTGGTCAACATACATAATGGATCTCTTGCTTCTTTTAGCAAACTACGGGGAGGCAGTTACTCCTGGTTCCCATGTTGCGTGTGTAGATTTTAATGGTGATGGCTTTATTACCATGTATGACTTCCTTGAAATGTTGTCTCAACAACCCCCAATCAATAAGGAATGAAGAATACAGAGTACCATCAGATTGTAAAAGCCATTGTATCTAAGGACTTTAAATTCATTCACGTTGATGCAGGTATCAATGATAATGGAATACAAAGGATTGTTACTGAAACTAACGAAGAGGATGTAGCTAGCTGTTACCTCTACCCTATCATTGATAAGATTGTTAGAAATGAGTTTAGAGATCTTCAAGAGATAGCGCTAACCATAAAGATTACCTGGGTGTAGCTAACATCTATGTGCTTATGAAATAAAATGTACATTTGTAAAAAGATTTCATGGCACTTATAGTAACTATCCAAGAGGATCTAATCCTTAATGGCAACGATAAGAGCAATACAAATATTGCTACGTTTGATTGCAATGAATTAGATCATCGCATTGTAAAAATAAAGAACGTCGAAACAACCATTTTGCTTTTTGATTCAGAAAATGCGGCGGGCACAATAAAAAACACTTATCTTAAATATCTAAGGATTACAAACTTAGATTCTGATGGCATTGTAAAACTTCGTATTCGTAATGCATCTAGAGAGTTTATGATTCAGCTTGAGGGTCAGGCGTCTTTTTTGTTGACAAAAGACAAGCTTGATGCTGATGCCTCAGGAACTGAAGAAGTTATTGCTCTTGAACAAATTACTCAGATATCTGCAATAGGATCTGAGAGTGGTGGTGAAAGTCTTGAGATCTATGCTGCGTCTAACTTTATTGGTTAAACACTTATGAAACTTGAAGTTATTCGATTTAACAAAGGTGTTGATGCCACTAACGGTATGCTCTTTGATGTTACAGAAGATAGAAAGTTTTTGTGCTACACGTTAGAGGACGAATCACGAGAAGAGAAAGTGTGGGGAGAGACATGCATACCTAATGGCACGTATAATATTAGGTTTAGAAGAGAGGGTGGATACCATAACAAATACTCTGATAGATTTGAAAACATCCATAAGGGTATGTTAGAGGTCTGCGATGTGCCTAACTTTCAATATATCCTAATACACTGTGGCAACACAGATGAAGACACAGCTGGTTGTCTGCTGGTGGGTGATACCCAAGAAAACAACAGTACTAAAACAGGTGGTTTTATTGGCAAATCCACACAAGCATACCAAAGGATTTACCCACCTATTGCTAAGGCATTAGATCAAGGAGAGGATGTAAGTATTGCATACAGAGATCTTACAGATTGTTTGATTCTTGATGGTGAAGACATTACTGATGCTGCTAGTATATCTAGATTAGTCTTAGGTTCTTTCTAAGATTCTAAATCATTGTATACTCTTTGCACAAGCAACCTAGCTTTTTGAGTAATAGCATACCTTACTCTGTAGTTGTATTTAGTTTCCTCTCTGAATATGTGATCCTCAAATGTTTGTGAGGGTGTCAACTTGTCAAAGTGTTTATATATATATCCAGCCTTAACTAAGGGGTAGATATATCTTTTACCTACATTTGATTCACTGACATTGAATCCTTTGCTTGCGTATCTAATAGTAAAGAACTGTAGATCGTAAGCCCACAACAAGAATTCTATTTTAGAAAAATCCATTCCAATGGATTTGGAATGTTTTTGTTTGACGTGCTTAAGATTTTTGAGATAGTTCTTACCAATGTAGTTACTGTCTTGTTTAGCAAAAT
>Ga0098038_1001204_pt1 | contig 11303 bp, 5 predicted proteins | sample 5B_taG_FD_75051 | JGI IMG/M metagenome (GOLD analysis project Ga0098038, IMG submission 75051) | Marine viral communities from the Subarctic Pacific Ocean - 5B_ETSP_OMZ_AT15132_CsCl metaG | ecosystem: Environmental > Aquatic > Marine > Oceanic | place: Pacific Ocean | collected 2015-01-08 | reverse complement strand
TAGACGAAAAGCTTGACAAACTGTTTGAATTAAGGTAAAATAGTATATGAAGAAAAAGTACAAAAGAGCAGGTACTAGTTCTGAACGTCAAGACTATCGCAAAGGTGGTCAAGTTTCTAAAGACGGTCCAAGACAAAAGTTTCAAGGAGGAGGCGATGGTGATATAGGTCTTTCTAACTTTGAATTACTTGGAGGGTTTAATCAAAAAGTTTTACCAGAAGGAACTTATAAAGTTAAAAATAAACAAGAATTTATTGAACAAGATTATGCGAAAGCAAACCCATATCCAAAAGTTGTAGGTGGTGCTAAAGCTAAATATATGCAGCAGAGAGCTGTAGATGAAGAAAAAGCTTATCAAGATTATTTAAATAAAGAAGCAAAAATTGTAGATAAGTCTCCTCCTAAAAGTAGAGAACAAATTAGGCGACAGTATGAACAAACTGCTGGTAAAAGACCAGCAAATGCACCAAGACAAAGAACAATAACTCAAGCACAAAAAGATTGGGATGCTGAATTAGAACGACAATATGAGGATACACTAAATACTTATGTCTTTGAAACATCTCAAGAAATTGAACAGAAAATACAAGAAAATAAAAAAAACACTGGTTACAATGGAACAGGATTTACAGGAGCTCAAATGGCAATAGAACAAGATAGAAGAGATAGAATAGAAAAAACAGGACAACAGGCTGAGTCTTTAGCAGCAGGTAATATTCCTGCTAGTAAAATACCTAAAGCTGAAGTAGAAGAAATTTCTTTATCTGGAACTGAGGTAGCTACTCAAACTATAGCACCAACAACTCCAGTAGGTGCAGGACAAATTTCTCAAGTTACCCCCGAAACAGTTACAACCGTAGAGGATGTTAGCACAGTAGCTCCTATACCTACTTTAACACCTGCTCAAATAGAAGCAACGCAAGTAACAACTGCACCAACAATTACTCCTGCTACTACTGAAGTAACTGATGATGCTTTAGCACAGGCTGCTGGAGTTGAAAAAGTTCCTACAATAGAAGCTGCTAAAATAGATATAAAAGAAGGAGCATTAGCAAATAGAGTTGTAGGTCAATTAAGTACAGGAGCTCTTACTACAGCAGCTCAAGCAGGCGGTACAACTTTAGCTAGAGTTACTAGAGCTAAAAAACAATTAAGAAATGCAGGTCTTACTGAAGATGCTGTAAATTCTTTAGGAGATAATCCAGAAGCATTAGAAGATAGACTAACTGATTTTACTGAAGCTGAAAGAGGTCTTATTGCTGGTCTCCCTCAAGAAGCATTGGTAAGTAATCAATTAGATAGTTTATTAAAAGGAATAGAAAATGGTGAAATACCTACATGGGCTAGACCTGCTATATCTGCAGTAGAACAAATGTTAGCTGCAAGAGGTTTATCAGCTTCTACAGTTGGTAGAGATAGTTTAGTAAATACTATAATCCAATCTGCTGCACCACTAGCACAAGCAAATGCTCAAGCTTTACAACAGTCAATAGCTCAAGAAAGAAGTCTTATAGCTCAAGAAGAATTAGCTAATACTCAATTAAGACAACAATCAGCATTACAAAATGCTCAAAATGTATTTAATTTAAATATGGCTCAGTTTAATGCTGACCAACAAACAGAGTTATCTAATAGTAAATTTTTACAAACTGTAAGTATATCAGAAGGTAATAATGAACAACAAGCAACTATACAAAATGCTATATTATTATCACAAGCAAACCTAGCACAAGCAGATGTGAATACTAAATTAGCAATTCAAAATGCTCAAGCTTTTTTACAAACTGATTTAGCTAATTTAAATACAGAACAACAGGGCATGGTTTTAAAAGCTCAACAACAACAACAAACTTTATTAAGTAATCAAGCTGCTCAAAATGTTGCAACTCAATTTAATGCTACCAGTGAAAATCAAGTAAATCAATATATGTCAAATTTAGCAGCACAGATAAATCAATATAATTCTTCACAATTAAATGCTATGGAGCAGTTTAATGTACAATTACAAAATGCTGCAGCAGCTAGAGAAGCTCAAAGAACTTTAGATGTTAACAAATCTAATGCAGCTATAATTAATCAAGTAACTCAGTTTAACGCACAACTTGATTTTAATAGAGACCAATGGAATGCAGCTAATGCTCAAGCAGTAGAGATGTCAAATATTGATTGGAGAAGAAAAGCAAACACAGCAAACACTGCAGCACAAAATGCAGTTAATCAACAAAATGTTCAAAATGCTTTTTCAATTTCTAATCAAGCTCAAGCTTTCTTGTGGCAAGAACTTAGAGACCAAGCAGATTACGATTTTAAATTTGCTGATAATACAGCCACTAGGAAAGTTCAAGCTATGATAGCTGCAGCAAGTAGTGAAGGCGATGCTGCTACTAATTGGAATACTAATTTTAATAATGTAGCAGATACTGTAGACCTTATCTTCGGTGGCGGATAAACTTAATATAATTAAATAATGGAGATATAATATGGGATTTTTCAGTAAAGCATGGAAAGGAATTAAAAAAACAGTAAACAAAATTGCTAAACCGATAGCTAAACTTTTTGCTCCGGTAAATAAATTTTTTGGTAAGTTTGGAGTTTTAGGTCAAATTGGCTTAATGATAGCTATGCCCTATGCTTTTGCAGCCATGTCGAGTTTCTTTGCAGCCGGAGGAACTTTAAGTACATGGGCTGGAACTTTAATGAAAAGTGCTAATATAGGAGCTAAAGCCTTAGGACATGGTTTAAACATGATTCAAAAAGCAGGAGCTTTTGCAGGAAAAGTTTACAATAGTATATCTGGAGTTTTAAAAGCAGGAATGGATAGGACTGGAAACTTTTTAATGGGTAGAGGATTTGTACCAACTTCAAAAGTTGCACTACTTGCAGACCCTGCAAAATTCACTCTTGATGCTCTAAAACCGGGAGAACTAGGCTCTGCCTTAGAATCTTCATTAACTGAAGGAATTAATTTTGACCCTAGTAAAGTTAAACCATTTACTCCTGATACTTCTTTAGTGGGCGGTAAGGTTGTAACAGTATCGCCACTTGCTGCTTCCACTGATAAACTTTTTGCAGGAACTACATTTGGTAATGACCCTGTAGGTGCACTAGGAGAATTAAAATTTACTGATTTAGATGATATAATGCCGTCTTTTACAGATGCTAAACTTGATGGAATAGATACATCTTCTTTATTAGATAGAAAAGATTTTAGTAAAATTACTATGCCTAAAATAGATAAAGGTGGAATTGACTTTACAAGTACAAATCCTATGATAGAAGGTGCAGCACAAGATAAAAATTTAGGAGTAGTTGATTTCTTTAAAGACCAATTAAAGAAACTAGATATTACTGACCCTGAATCTAAAATTAGAAAAAAGATTGCTGATTTTGATGTAGTAGATTTTGCTGCTGATAGATTAGAACAAACAGCTACTCAAACTTTATTTGGTGGTGTGCAACAAGCTGGACAACAAAAAATTGCTAAAGCTTTAGGTTATGAACAGCCAGAAGGTGCAGCATATTATAATATAAATATTCCTTCTTTTTCAGACTTAGCTTCGCAAGACTTTGGTGTCTACAATAGTGTTGATTTAATGCAGACTACTAATGGTAATGCTTTTATGGGAGCTAATTATACTAATGCTAATGGATTAACAAATACATTAGACTCTAGTTCTAATTACAATTCCTACATGAATAATTTTAGTAGAGGGATTAACTTAGGACTATTTGGATAATAGGAGAATAAAATGGTACAAGAATTACAAGTTGAGGAATATAATAAGGAAGGTATAGATGCTTTGGTAAACTCAGGCAGACCTATACCCGGTCAGTCCTTAGCAAGTAGTCCAGAGCAAAGAAGACCTTTTGAACAGTCGCCAGAATTTACTAACTATAAAGAAGCTTTAGATTTTACAGTTAGTGAATTACTCAGAGAAGAAGTTTATACTAATTTAGTTGTCGGTATTGGACAAGGTGTTCCTATTACAGATGTAGCTTTACAAATAGGCTATGTTGGTTTTAGAGAAGGTAAGTGGAATCCTGATTTAATGTTAATGTTAATAGAGCCGTTAATTTATGTATTAATGTCTTTATGTGAAAAAGCAGGTGTTGAATATCGTTTATCTGGTGATGAAGAAATACAAGAGATTCAAGATAGTGCAGCAAATGAAACAGATGTTTTAGATGAACAAGTTAAAAACCTTGCAGAAAATGTAAAAGCTAAAATAGCTGAAAGTGGTGATATACCTGCAGGAGCAATACCTACAGATATTGTTCAACAAATTCAAAGCACTCCTGTTCCTCAAAGTTTGCTAGCGAGACCTGAAGAGGAAGAAGAAGCAATTAGAGAAGAAGATATAGAAGAGCCAGAAACTAAAAGTTTACTAGAGAGAGGATAATTAAATGAGTAACGGTATGTATGATGATGGTGGAGTAAAATTTGCAGAAGAGCAATTTGCACAAGCCAGAGCAAGAGATGACGAAGAAAATAAAAGAAAAGAAAAGTTTGCTAAAAAATTAACAGGTCTAAACACATTAATAAAAGGAGTAAATGTCGGCTTAAATTTTTTAGCTGATGACCTTGATGCTAAACAAGTGCCTCAAAAAACTTCCTATATGAATTTTTTAGAATCAACAAATGCTAGAAGAAAATTATTACAACCTTATTCTGTTGCTGACGATAAAGTTAAATATGTTGAAGATTATATTTACGGTAAAAGTATACTTGACCTAGCAAAAAGATTTCCTACTATAGACCCAATATCATACGAAAATTATGCTAGAGACTATGCTAAAAATCAAGCTCCTTTACTAGCTCCTGAGTTTGAAAAAATGTTTACTGAATTACAAGATATTCCAGACCAAGCTACTTTTGAAACAGAATATTCAAAATATCAAGGTCGTACTAATCCTAGAGGAATATTTGGCAATGTTGTAAAACTTGTTAGAAATACTTTTAAAAAGGAAGATGAAGAAAGTATTACTATAAAAAATGCTAAAGCTAAAGATGCCATATATGGTTCTCCAATGTTTAATGAAATTGTTGGAGCTAGAGAAGCTGTAGAAGCTTTTGAAAGTAAATTCCAAACAGGAGGTTCTGAACTTATAGAAAGTATTTTACAAGCTAAAAAAGAAGGTAAGTTAAGAGGTAAGTATGATGTGTCCAAAGCTCAGTTTATCGATAAACCAGTTAGGTATAAAGAAGATGGAACAGCTATAACAAGAAAAGTAGCAGTAGTAGCTGGTACTGATATTGATGGTGCTCCTAGTATAATTGAAATAGAAACTGGAACAGTTACTCAATCTCAAAATAATATGCCTATAATTTATGATTGGGATGATAAAGACTATTTAGATAAAACAGCTTCACTAATTCTTGCAAGTTTTAAAGAAGAAAGCCCATCATTATATAAAAAATATGATAAAACAGACCCTAAATTAATGACAGGTTTAGTTAGTAGAATTGTAGAAAGAGCACAAAATTATGTTAATACAGATCTTGGGTATGATAAAAAATTAGCAACAGACAAAGCTATAAAAGATTTTGTAACTGCTCACAAAGGTATAGATACTTATTTAAATATACCTGTTGGTGTTACTATGGAAGATGTAAAAAACGATTCTCCTGTATCGCTAATAATGGATACAGTAATAAATGAAGCTAGTTCAAATAATTTTGATGACACAAATATTAGACAAAGTACTATTGATGATGCAATACTTTTTATTTCAGGAAATATAGATACGTCTATAAAGATAAGTCCATCTGATACTTTAGATAATATAATACTTTTAGCTGATTATATTGTAAAAAATCAATACATTTCAGAAGATGCAAAAGTAGAGTATATAGAAGGAATAAATAATACTATAATGAAAGTGCACTTTGAGGGTGCACCTTTACTAGATATAGATGAACTTAGAAATCAAATACCTACTGATACAAGTGATAACTTAAATGAAATGCAAACTTGGGAAGAGTCTGGTAATGTAGCTACTGTATTTGTGCAAGGAGAACCAAGTAGAAAATATTTAAATAACTTTGACAGTGCGGTAAATAAATTAGATTTATCGAATCTTAGTTTAGAAGAATTAAGATATTTAACAAATATAGATGAAAATTTATTAAGAAATTTATTAGGTATGCCAAAAGAACTTGAGTTTGAAGAAAATCCATTTAGTATTGATACTAGATTAGATGAGGTTGTAAAAAAATATAGAAGAAATAATTTTAAAAAACTTTATGATGATTTGAAAATAAGAAACCCTAATTTAAGTGATTCTGAGTTAAAGAAAGAATCATTTAAAAAACAACCTTCTTTAGAATTTTTTGAAAAGCTTAGAAATCAATTATTAAATTAATAGTATGTCATATTTAGATTCAATTAATAGGGCAAAACAAAAGTCTTCCGAAAGAGAGCAGCAACAATTTATTGGTAAAAAAGAAACTCTTGATGATTTAGAAAGCGATGAATATTTTCAATCGGTTTCAGAAAGATTTCTAACTTCTGTTGACGAAAACTCTAAAGATATTTTTGAATATCTTAGAGATTCAAACTTTAATCTTTATTCAGGAATGAGACGAGCCATGCAAAGTGGTAAATTTACTGAACAGCAAAAACAAGATTATAAGTATTTAAGTTCTAGATTTGATAATTCTGACATGGGAAGTTTAAAACAATATTTTGAACTTATTAAAGATGCTTCTGTTGATTTAGTTACTGACCCAACTTTAATAACTGCAGCTTTATTAACTCCTGTGACTGGAGGTGTTTCATTAGCAACTAGACAAGGGCTTTCTCAAGGAGCTTTAAAAGTAGCAAGTACTGTAACAAAAGCAAACTTAAAAGATATTGGTAAAAAACAAGTAAAAAAAGCAACTGCTGTTACTGCTGCTGAAGGAGGAGCTTGGGTAGGATTAGAAAATCATTTTCGACAAAACACTGAGTTAAATACTAATATTCGTAAAATGTATTCTACACCAGAGTTAGTAGGTTCTACTGCATTAGGTGCTTTAACAGGTGCTGTATTTGGTAATCTTGCTCAACGTTCTTCTACAAGCTACAGTAAATTAAATAGACTATACAGTAATGATGAGTACAGAAAAACTGCAGGAAGCGAAAGTATGTACTTTTTAAAACGATTTAAAGACAAAGCTCTTTCTATAACTTTTGGTAAAGCTTCTGCAATACTTAGAACTTATTCTGAGTTTTCTCCAACTGCTAAAAAGTTAGGTCAGAAAGTTGATGATAGTTTTGAAAAAAGATTAACACAATTATCAACCAAACGTGCAGATTACTCTTATGGAGAAGACCTTGATTTTACTAGAGGTCAATATACAGCAGCAAGAGATATTGCTTTAGCTCCCATTATAAAAGAAGGTAAAATTTTACCTGAAGAAGAAATACAAGTTATTAGAATTTTAAGAGGAGATGACCCTAGTAAATATTCAAAAGAAGTACAAGAGTCTGCATCTAAATATAGAGAGTTATTTTTTAATAGAATTGTAGATGATGCTACGGAAGCTGGATTAGAGCCACATGCAATACCTAATTATTTTACTCGTTCTTGGAATAGAAAAGCTATTGAAGACGATAGAACTGGTTTTCGTCAAAAACTTTTAGATGAAAAAGTAGATGGAGTAACTGAAAAAAATGTTGATGAAGTCATTGATGAAATGCTTAATAAACAAAATGAATTGTTTGCAACTCATGCACATCTTTTAACTCAGTCAAGAGCTTTTAAAAATTTAAAGGACAATAGTTTTGAAAAATATTTAAATAATGATTTAGTAGAAGTTACTACTGATTATGCTTTTAATGCTGCTAAAATAATTGAAGAACAAAAAAGTTTTTTACTAACTGGTAAAAGTAAAATAGTAGGTAAATCAAATTCTGGAAGTTTAATTGGTTTTAGAGAAAGTAATGAACAGCAATTTACAAAAAGATATATAGATGAAATTGATAAAGAGTTAAGAGAAGTTAGAGGAAAAGGATTAAGTAGAAAAGAAAGACAACAGATTCTTAACCTTTACAAATCTGTAACTGGTAAAGTAAACTATTTTGATAGTGGTTTAGCTCAAGGAGTTTACGATGGAATGAAACTTGCTAATGCTGTAGCTTACTTGCCACTAGCTACAGTTAGTTCTTTAACAGAAGCATTTATACCTTTAACAAAAGCAAAATCTAGTAGTGCTGTTAAAGGAGCTTTAGATGGTATAAAAAATGGTGTTAAAATATTAACTGACGAAACAGCAGAGTTAGTTGGTAAAAAATATAATCTTAGTGAAAACGAAATTCGTAAAGAAATGCGAAGTGTTATGATAGCCGTTGATGAAAGTATGTCTGACATGACAAACAGATTAGCCGGTGAAGGAATGCAAAGTAAGTTTTTTCAAAAAGCTGCTAGAGGATTTTATAGATTAAACTTACTAACTCCTTGGACTAAAACTATTGAGCTTTCTGCTTTTTCTACAGGTAAAGATTTAATATCTAATAACTTAACAAAGTTGAGAGAATTAGCTGATGAAGGTGTCGATGTATTTAGCGACATTGCAGATTTAAAAATTCAAAGATTACGTAGTGAGTTGTTTGATTTAGGAGTTGACGTTAGAGCAGGAATAACATGGTTAAGAGAAGGAGCTTTAAAATCTTCTAGGTTTTATGAAAACGATGTTGTTCGTGGTGCAGGTAGATTTACTAGAGAAGTAATCTTACCTACCTCTAGAGAAAGAGCAAAAGTTCCTACTTATATGACAAACCCTAAGTTTGATATTTTAACTCAGTTTTTAAGATACCCATTTGCTTTTAGTAATACAGTATTAAAAAACTTTGCAAGAGATACAATTACTAATCCACTTAGTAATGCACCTAAACTTGCTGCCTTTACTGTAGCTGCTACTGGTGTTGCCGTAGCGACAAACTATTTAAGAGCCAGTGAAGAAGAAGCTGAAGAAATGTTCGATAAAGATAATATGAATACTACAATTATGAGAGCTTTTCAAAGAGTAGGACTGCTTGGACCATTAGAAAATGGATTGCGTTATGGAGATGCAATTCGAGAAGGTAAGCAAAACCCTATAGCTGCGGGTACTGCCATAGCTGGTCCAGTTGTTTCTGACACTGTAAGAGTTTTAACTTCTGGAAGATTGCTAGAAACATTAGCTAGAAAAACTCCGGGAATAGGTCTTAAAGGTGTTATCGAAAAAAACTTAGGAGATACTTTAGAAGAATATACCGGTATGCGAAGTCCTTACAATGCTGCTATAGAAAGTGCTAGAGAAGCCGACACTAATCTAATAGAGGCAGTAAAAGATTTATTTGGAGCTGGAAGAAACCCTAAAGAATTAATGCCTTCGGCTTTTGAATCATCTATGAGAAGTTCTTATTTTCAAGGTGGTTCTGTAGAAAGAAATGTATCTGATGTTAAACAAGAACCTGAAAATAGAATAGACCCTTTTACAGGAGAGCCCTACGCAGCTCAGTCTTCTATTGTAGCTAAATCTATTTTAAGAGAGTATGAACAGGAAAAAATGTTTGAAAGAAAAACTGTAGCTGACTTTTTAGAAAGTAGAGAACAAGCCAGAGTTCCTGTTAAAGAAGGTGGTATGTTACAAACTTTACAAAAGCGTGAAAAGTTTATTATTGGTGGTCCTGCTTTAGCTGCAAAAGCTATATTAAAACTTCTACCTAAAACAGTTTATCGTGGTGGTACAAGTAGAATAGTAACGAGCCCAGAAGGAACAGAATCTGTATTTGCAGCATCACTTTTAGATTCTGCTAGAGATTATGCTCGACCAGATGCTGTTGCTAAAGTATTTGTAACAGACGGTCAATCTTTAAAAGTTCCAAAAGAAGCGTTTGGAGTTCATGCTATTGATATAAGTAAAGCAAAAAATCCTTATGTTTTAGATAAGCCTAGTGTAGAAATGAAGTCTCAAATAGAAAAAGATTTAATGGCTCTTGATTTAGATGACTTTACTGAGGAAACTGAAAATTTATCATCAGCATTATTAAGTTTATTAGAACCAGAATTAAATGACCTTAGAGTTGCTTCCTCTAGTTTTTATCCAGTAAACAGAGCTATAGGAAAATACTTAAGAGAAAAAGGTTATGATATAGCTGTAGATAGTAAAACTTTAAAAGAAGGTTTTGAAAATAATCCAGCAGCAGAACTTTTTATTCTAAAGAAGTTTCCTGTAAAAAAATTAGATGAGGTTGCTCCTGACGATATTAGTAAAGTATCAGAAATATCTGCTACTCCTGCAGCAGCTTTACAAATAGGAACTAATAAAGAATTAGTAGATTTAAGTAAATTAAGAAATTATGATAATCAAACTTCAACAGTTTTAGATAATTTAAAAAAAGATAATTTAAATGCTGGAACAACCGCAGCTAATAAATTAATATATGCTCCTGTAAAAGAAAATCAAAAGGTAGGAGTAAGATTAAATCTTAATTCAAGTATTCCTGAAAATGAAACAGGAGTTGCTAAACTACAAACAGTACATAAAAATAATTATAGTGGTAAAGCTTTATCATACGCACCTTATGTAACTATAACAGATGCTTTTTTTAATGTTAATCAAAAAGGAAGACTGTCTGTAGCTGCTAAAAAAATAAATCCAGAGTCAAAAGAAGCTAAAAGTAAATTTCCTATTGCATCAGTTGATGGTAAGTATACCAATACTAAAAATGTTTTAAATAAAATAGACGAAGATACAGTTGAAATTGGTTTTAATCCAATGGGTCAACACTTATTTATTAATTTAAAAACAGGACAAGCTGTAAAAAATGCTGATGTAGCAACCATTATTGGCGATAGAGTGTATGCCAAAGGAGTTACTTACTATAAAAAAACAGAAGCTCCTGAACCTTTAAATCTTTCTGATGGTACTGAAGCTCCTAGTGATGTTAGATTTGCTTTTAGAAAAGGTGGTGGACTGTTAGGAAAATTACAAAGTAGAAAAGCTAATGTATAAATACTTTACAGAAGATGAACTAAAATGCAAACACACCGGTCTATGTGATATGGACTGGGCATTTATGCAGACAGTTGAAAGGATTAGAGAACGTTGTGGTTTTCCTTTCAAAGTAAGTAGTGCTTATCGTTCTCCAGAGCACCCCATAGAAGCTAAAAAGAGCACCCCCGGAGCTCATTCTTCTGGTAAGGCTATGGACATACTTGTCAACGGAGAACAAGCCATGACACTCGTTAAAATAGCTCTGGAAGAGGGTATTAATAGGATAGGAGTTGCACAAAAAGGAGACCATGCTTCAAGGTTTATTCATCTAGACATGGAT
>Ga0098038_1001201_pt1 | contig 11318 bp, 18 predicted proteins | sample 5B_taG_FD_75051 | JGI IMG/M metagenome (GOLD analysis project Ga0098038, IMG submission 75051) | Marine viral communities from the Subarctic Pacific Ocean - 5B_ETSP_OMZ_AT15132_CsCl metaG | ecosystem: Environmental > Aquatic > Marine > Oceanic | place: Pacific Ocean | collected 2015-01-08 | reverse complement strand
TGTATATGCCCATGCTGGCGGCCTGTCCTGTGATCATCAAAGGCTCGCCACCAGTGAAACATAAGTGTTGATGTTGTCTTGAGTTTGGATGCAGGAACAATCCATTCACATTCGTATCTGTTTTTAGAATGTCTACAATTTTGTCAGCCATAACAGTAGGAGTTTCGTGTCCCATTAGTTTTTTGAACTTCTTTGCCCAAGTGTAACTGGAGTCACAACCTTTTTCCCATACTGGCAAGTCTTCAACCCTTTTCACACTGTCAACATCAAAGTCTTGGAAAGGCAATTCGTATGTGCTTGGGTCTGTGGGATCTTTCTGTCCAAAGCCACTGCATTGTAAATTGCATAGGAAGAATCTTATCCAAGCAGTCGGCGTGCCAGTGTAGTGACCTTCGCCTTGTATACTGTGGAATATCTCAGAATAGTAATATTTTTTTTCGTCCATCATGTTTATATTATATTTGATTTACCTGTTTCCGTCAATTTGCACTATTTAGAACTTTTGTTTTTTGCCCAAAGATGGAAAGGGTTATCAATGTTATTAAATTTTGGTAAATTTGGATTCATTGCTTTATAATGATTTGGATAGTATTTTACATATTCTAAAATTTCATTCGTGTCAGAGAAGAAGTTTCTAGTCAGCGGAGTCTGTATGAAATCATAATTTTGTTCAATCCATGACGATAGGTATCCTTGTTCTACTATATCTAACTCAGAACAATCCATATTTTCTCCATCCTTTATTGCTTGTATCACCGTGTCGACCCTGTTCCAAGTATTATGGTTTGATCTTCTGCATAGGAATTCTTTATGAAGATTAACTGCCTCCGACTTCAGCACTAGATTTAAATTTAATGCGTCACTTATTTGTTTTATTCTATGCATAAATGCATCTGTGTTCCAAATATCTTCCAATGAGATTATTTGTACATTTTCGCTTAGGTTTGCTTTTATCTTTTGCATACTAGTGAGTGATCTGTTTTGATTTTTATCGAGAAACGTTATTTTTAAAAAATCTCGCATTAGAGGAATAGGGATGGCATTTTGTTTGTGAATGTCGATGTCAAAAAGCAATTTGAAACTATCACGATATCTTGCAACAAAATTTTCATCGACAAGGACGCTTGTTTGTTCTTTGCCGGCACTTATATAGGTTGCTTTCAATTCGTGGTCGCTTTTCCTTGTAAAAAACATTCTTGTAAAATTCATCAAAGTCTGGTCGTCTATCTCAATCACTATGTTTGGTCTAGTTTTGTTTTGTAACACGTAATTGTTAAGAGCATTGCCATGGATATCTTCAAAAACCCGTCTGTCTACCCGGCCGGAATATTTCACTGCACGGTTGTGAGATGTACCATTCTCTTCGAAAGGACTGTCGCTTATAGGGGGTGTGAGGTCTGAAAATTTATCTATGAAGTATTTTAAAAATGCCCCGTGAGATCCTCCCAGGTAATTGACTGTTACTAACACGCCTCTTTCATCTAGTCCCATAAATCTCGCTTTATATTTTTGGTTGCCTCGACTATTTCTTCTGTGGTAAATTCTTTTTGCTTTACAGTCGATTTGGTTTGTTGTATATCATCTGGAAAATCTCTGTATAAAAAATGTTGTATTGTGTCTTTGTCAACGTACTGATTAAACCCAACGTGTACTTCATCGACATCTTTGTCAGCAATGGTGATTGTCATTGCATCATCAAGTTGTTGCATGGATTTGAACTCCATGTCAATCCTAAACTCAGGGAGGTCCATGGATCGGAAACCAAGTTTACACCTAGTGATCCTGTATGTGTCCATTTTGTTATGCTGGACCAATTTGTCAAGGAACATGCTCATCTTACTCACAAATTCATGTGCGGTTATGTTGTTCTTATGATCAGCGTATATGGTATAAATGTTAGCCAAAATAATCCTCCATCTTGCCTTCTCTGTATAAGTCCTGTGTTATGCAGTGGATTCCTCCATCCCAGAAGTACCTGTGTCGGAAATTGAAAACTATTGGTTCTACTTTATGTTTCTTGAAATGATCAAAAACCCGTTTGTTGTAGTTGTTACAGATTATTGTATTTTGATCTATGCTTAACATGTTGACATCAAACACTGTTTCCTCAACGTAACCAACCCAGTCATTGAGCCAGGTATTAACGAATTCAATCAATTGATCATTGTGCTCCTCGCCTTTGAGCCACCAACGTCCTCCAACTTTGTTCTTCATGCTTAGGAACGGACTTACTTTCTCCCAACTTTGGTCAGGTAGATACAACACGTCCCATCCTGGAAATTCTGTTTTATAATCTTGTATATCATGCAGTGATACTATACAGCCAGGTTTAACAACACAGAAGACAGCATCACTGTGATAGCCTCTATTTGAAACATGTACCCTAAATCCTTCTTGCGTCCATTGGTCTTTGTACTTTTTTACAATAGCAGTGGTGTCGATGCCCTCCTGTATGTCCCACCAAAGATCTTTCCCTACTCTACAAACAGTGGCAGTTGAAATCACACTATTTGTTTGATCAAGCACAAAATTTTTCCGGGAGATGCGTTTTAATATGTCTGTATATCCTTCAGCACCACCGGTTACTGCATAAAATTTTTCACCAATGACACCAAAACTGTCCCTAGGACACACCGGTGGTCTGCCCATGTTTTTAAGAGATTTGTATTTGTTCATGTCTAGCCAAGGCCTGTAAGTTTGCACTCCGGCGCTGTTCAGTATTTTTTCTAAGTTCTGATAATCTTCTTCTGTCTCCTCTGCTATCTTTTTTAGAGGATCCATAATTTTATCGTTTTTGTAAATGCTGAGATCTTGAAACCATTCGGTTTTGAATCCAGATCCAATCATGCAGTGTTTTAATGGATCGAATGTGGCGTAACCTTTGATCGGTATACTATTTTCTTGTTCTGTCATTTTTCTTATCAAGCCTTACTATGTTGCCTGTCTGTAAATGACCAACGCTCTCTCGTTGTATATCGTTATGTCTGAATTCCGCCCAGTACAACTCAAAAGCAACGCCATCTTCAAGACCCTCAAATGAATGATATAGTCCTGGTTTGACGGCTGTGTAGTCACCGGCTTTAAGTACGGTTTCGTCTACTAGATCGTAGTCCTTCTGCCATACACGGATTTTCATCTCGCCTGACATTACGTAGAAACCGTTCCATTTGTATTCGTGCTTGTGCTTTGAGCACGTGCCACCTTTAATGAAATCTATCCTGTGGAATTCACAAGAGCCGTTGGCTTCTATCAACTCTGTTGATCCCCAAATTTTACCTGCTTTGTTTCCCATAATGTACTTGTAATTATATATGTATTTAGATCAGTTGTCAATGGGGGAGTAAACTCCCCCTAAAGATTATTTGAGTTTGTAGGTCTTCTGTAGTCTGTTCAGCAATAATCCGTATGCTGGTAAGAAAACAACCAGTCCCACTATGATTTTCAACACCACTTGCGATCCCGCAATCTCAACCCAGTTCGCCGCCATGTATTCGTCGGCGCTGTTGTTGAATGCAACTGCAAAGAATGTGTAAGTGTCGATTATGTTGGCCGCGATAGTTGATACCGCTGGTGCCATCCACCAGTTCTTGCCGTATGTCTTGGATTCCCTGATATACTGGAATACGTACACGTCAAGTAAGGTACCGATAGCATAAGCAGTGGCACTTGCGAAACCAATCCTTAATGCAACCGATTGTGGTGCGCCTTCCGCCAACACTACTGCGATGGATCCAATTATTGCTAATGGATACGCCGCCGCGATTGTGGCTCTGGCTATATGTTTGCCCAACAGTCTTACAGTCAAGTCAGTGGCTATAACTACCAATGGGAATGTGAATGCCGCCCACGTCAGTTTCACTCCAAGTATTTCTACTGGAATAGCCACTAACGCATTTGAAACAGTGATCACCACAACGTGTAGTAACACCAATTTCATCAGCATTGATTTGTCTACGTTTTTGAACATTTAATCTCCTATAGGTTAATTTAAATGTACGTAATTTTAGCAGTATTTTGAAATAAGGTCAACACAACCTTTGGTCTACTTGTCCCACTCTTCCCATGGGAATACGATCCAACTGGGCACTTCATCCTTGTTTATCTCATACCCGTGGTAATCTACTTTGACCTTGCTGGGTTTGTTGTTGATCAGTGCGGCGAATCTTATCCTGTCCTCCCGCTTACCGAAGTTGTCAAGTATGTACTGGAACGTGGCTCCGGAATCGTTTATGTCGTCTATGATCAGTATCTTCTTCTGGAATGCGAATGCTTTTTCTAATACACGTAGGTCAGGTTTGACAGTATGGTCTCGCAATCTCACGTCAAGTACTTCGTGTGCTGTGTTAAGTCTGTGTGAGAGGTACACTCCTGGTATACAGCCACCCCTGTTGATGCCAAGTATAATGTTGGGCATCCAGTTGGAGTGAACCATTTTGTCTTCGATCTGGATCAGTGCGTTACGCATCTGTCCTGTTGTGAAATAATTTTTTTTTACATCAGCCATTGCACAATATACCTCGCTCCTCCTGATACCAACAAACAAAGTAGTATCGTGTTTAAAACTATTAATGCTCGGTCATGCCATTTGAATCCAACCCAAAGCCATGCTCCAGTACCTACGATAGAGAAGCATACATCATAAATTTTAGGAACTTCTTGTATTGACCTACATAATACCGCTAGGCAAATAAAACACACACCAAACCATTTCACATACCAAGTGGCATCATGTAATGGTGTGACTTTTTTAATATTATTTGGTGTATTGCTCATAGACCCTGTTGATTACATTGTTTGTTGTGACGAAACTTGCACACTTGGCCATGTCCTTCAATCTTCTTGCACCTATATATGTACAAGCACTTCTAACTCCACCTAGTATGTCTTCTAATGTTGGTCCTACAGGTCCTCTGTGTGGCAGTGAGATAAGTCTTCCCTCGTTGCCTCTGTATCCGTCCTTGCGTTTGCCATGCACTTCTCTTGCTCTGTCTGAGCTCATGCCATAAAATTCTACCCTGCCGTCTACAACAGGTTGTTCTGATTCGTCATGACCTGCTAACATTCCACCTATCATAACCATGTGTGCTCCGCCACCAAATGCTTTTGCTATGTCTCCTGGATGCACACAGCCACCGTCCGCCATTATGTGTCCACCAACACCATTCGCGGCATCTGAACAGTCAACTATTGCACTAAATTGGGGTACTCCTACACCAGTCATTGTCCTTGTGGTACAAACACTACCTGGTCCTATTCCTATTTTAACAACGTCAGCACCGTTTATAATCAATTCTTCCGTCATCTCTGGTGTGACTACATTACCTGCCACTATAACTTTGTTTGGATATTCATCTCTGACCTTTTTTATAAAGTCTACCATGTTTTGATGGTATGCGTTTGCAACGTCTACAGTGATCATTTTAACATCTGGGAACATTTCTAATACTTTTTTCATGTTTGCCCAGTCTTGTGCTTCTTTGTCCCACATGACATTCGTTCCAGTACACACTGACACCGATTGCATTCTCAATCCTGAACCCGCGGCCTCTTTCCATTGCTCTGGTGTTGTTGTTTTTGTTATCACAGTCATCATCTTGTGGTCCTGCATAGCCTTAGCCATGGAGAATGTTCCGACACCGTCCATATTACTTGCAAAGATAGGCAAGAAGTCCATCACTTTCTCCGAATTACGGAACGTGAATTTCCTTGTCATGTCCACATCTTTACGGCTAGACAATGTAGAACGTTTTGGTTGTAGCAATACGTCCTCAAAATTAAGTTTTGGTTCTGTATTAATCCTCATTCTCTTTTTCCTTTTGTTCGCACATATGTTTCACGTTTTTATAATGATCATATGCGTCTTGTAGTGCTGGATACTTTGATCTTAGTTCCTTCTCATTGTCAAGCGCCAACCCATCCACAGTAAAACCAGTGGAGACTGTGTTCACATTGAGACTATCAAAATCATCATCTAGGTCTGCGAAGGAGTACGAAAAATCACCTGTGTTCTGTATTCCGTCTGAACTCATTTGCAGATTATCCGATTGCATGTTTGCTTGTTCAATCTTTAATTGTTTTTTTGTTTTAGCCATGACCCTTCATACTCATACAGATTTTATAAAACTCATCCCTAGTTGCAGGATCTTCTTTGAACGCACCTAGCATGATTGCTGTGGTCATGTCACTTTCATGTTCTCTCACACCTCTGTGTGTCATGCAGTGATGTTCTGCTTTGACAACTACTGCAAGATTGTCTGTTTTGGCATATTTTTTCAGTTCGTCTGCAATCTGTGTTGTCATTTCTTCTTGTATCTGTGGTCTCTCTACGATGTGATGTACGATCCTGTTAAATTTACTCAATCCAATCACTTCACCGTTTGGAATAATGCCTACCGACGCTCTGCCCACGATGTTCTGGAAGTGATGGGCACACGTTGACCTGATTGATATAGGACCACTAGTGTACATGCTCTTGTAACCCATGTTAGGGAAACTCGTCACTCTTGGTGCTGGCTTGAATCTGCCACCAAATGTTTCTCTGATGTACATCTTTGCCACACGTTTCGCTGTCTCCTGTGTGTTGTGATCATTTTCTGTGTCAATAACAAGGCTGTCTAACACACCTTGTAGTTTATCCTGTACTTCTGCCTGTAGCAGATCCATCTCACCGTCCTCTATGTATTCAGATATGTTGTCATTGGAGTGGAATCTCTTGCCTGCCTTCTGCAGTCTTTCTTTTATCTTCTTACTGATAGGTCCTTCAGGAACCCAACTATCTTTAAGTGTGTCGTCCATTATTCTACGTCCAGTCTAACAATGTGTTTTCTCAATGCTCTAACTAATTCTTCGATTTTGTCTATCACAGCAATCATGTTTCTATCTGTGATGTATTTAGATCTTTCTTTCAACTTGTCATATTCTTTCAAAGATATCTGCACCATTGGTGATGTATCTCTAGTGCTTTCGTTTTCGTATGTGTGATCTTCCGATCTGTCGTCCGTCATTGTATCTCCTTCTTGTGAGTCTTGTTATACCATTTTACAGCAGTTGCCACCACGTTGTCAATAGAACTCTGTGTTGGCTCCCACTCTAAAATATCTTTTACTTTGGTTATATCAGCGACAAGATATGCAGGATCCCCTGGTCTATTGTCATGCATCTCGATATTCATTTTACCTGTGTATTTTTGCACAGTTTCTAGTAGTTCTTTGTTAGAAGCAGGTGCACCCGATCCTAAATTAAAAACTTCTGCACAATTATTTTCATTTGTGTAATTCAATGCCTTTATGTGTGCATCTGCGAGATCCATCACATGGACATAATCTCTTACACAGGTTCCGTCTGGTGTGTCATATTTGTCACCAAATATTTTAAATGTTTTTCCTTGTCTTGCGGCATCGATCGCCAATGGTACTATGTGTGTTTCTTTGTCTCGTAATTCGCCAATATCTCCTTCTGGATCTGCACCAGCGGCATTGAAGTATCTTAATCCAACACTTGATAATCCATATGCTTTCAAGTAATCTTTACACAACATTTCCATCATCAGTTTGCTACCACCATATGCACTGATAGGATTGGCAACATCTGACTCTCTGCACTTTCGAAAACCTGGGTCACCGTATGTGGCCGCACTTGAACTGTAAACGAAATTTTTCACATCACATTCAATTAGTTTGTCCAAAAGTGAAACAGTCACTATGAAATTATTTTTATAGTATAGCGAAGGATTTGCAACACTTTCTGGAACACTTGTACTACCAGCAAAGTGTATGCAACTTGTGATGTTGTGTCTTTTTATTATTTCATCAAGTCTGTTAATTTCCTGCGGCAGGTCAAGAGTGTAGTTGGGACCAAACGATACAAGTCCTTCTCTGAAGTGCCTATCCACGGTCACAGGAACAAAGCCATTCTTGGCCAGTAGTTTGCAAGTATGCGAACCCACGTAACCAGCACCGCCAGTGACCAGCACTGCTTTGCCTATCGGGTTAATACTTGTTTTCTGATACGGGTGTCCTGTAGTGGGATCCATCTCTTCTCCATTGTTCGCCCTTGCCTGTCATGATGTCTAACATCCTGTCGATCGTACCGTTGGTCCAATCTGATATTTGACCCATACTAGGGGATGGTTTGCTTAATAGTAATTCTAATTTTGCCATTGCGTCTTCTTGCGACCATGGCACGTATAATCTTGTGTGGTCGTTTGCGAACACTTCTGGAAATGACCTGTATGCAGGAAACAACACATTACAACCAAGTGCATCTGCCTCACTCACTGTGTTTGACGTCCAGTCCTGTAAAGCACAATTGAACAACACCCTTGAGTCTGCGAGTATTTGATAATATTCATTCTTTTTCAAATTCTCATGAATTGTAAGCACACCTTCTTTTGCTAGATGTTTTGCTTCTCTTACGTAGTAGTCGTTGTTTGATCTCAACGGACCACCTTGGCATATTACAAATTCTACATCTGGGTGTTTTTCTCTAAACTTCTGTGCCATGTCCATAAAGAATTGTGGCTGTTTTTCTTGATCCCATCTTGCACCAAAAACCACCCTCTGTTTTCTTTCTATAAATGGCTTCTGTTCTACTCGTCCTTGCACTTCTTCCTTGCCAAAACTCAACCCTGATATGTTGTATATAGGAGCCTTCCAGTTTGCTATCCTCATGTTTGCGACCATTTCTTCATTGCTGGCCAATATGACAACATTAGGAATCTCGTTACACATCTGTTCGTATAGGCTCATCCATTTGCTCATACCCCAAACATGCACGAAATCATCTGGGTCAATGGCTTGTGCCAAACATCTCAAATATATTGTTGGTCTGTATTTCTCTGGAGTTTGTTGTAGTATGTACGGGAGTGCCTCCATACCTGGCTGGAACATGTCCTCAAAGAATATTGCGTCTTTGTTTGTAATCTCTCCTGCCTTCAACATCTTTACTAGATTCATCATCTGACTCATGCCAAAATAACTTCTGCCATGTGCGTCTAATACTTGTCCAGTCACTATCGCTTCTGAGTCATCGATTGTATCTCCTGGCACAATCACGTAATCAATATTCCGTTTGTCATATGCACGTTTGGTCCAGTCTGTGAGTTGATATGTGTATCTTGCTTGATAACTTTCAAGGCCCATGTAAAATATTTTCATAATGTTATTATAACAGATTTATTCCCACTTGTCATTAAAATCTTTGTACAAAGTGTATGCGGCTGTTAGTTCTTCTCCTTCCTTGATAGGTTTAGTTGTAATTAGGTATTTCACTGGTAATTGGTGCCAAAAACCTGCAACATTCTTGCAGTTGGGATTGTCTGAATGATTGTAGAACGCACCTAAGGCTGTCCTTATACTGCCATGAGGGAAGTTTTTATTCAGCACGTGTACGATTCCTAGCACTACATCTGCGTTAAAATCCTTTGTGGCAAATAGACCCAGACCTTGAACATCAGATTCTTTGATTGTCAGTCCGTCTGGCAATGGTTTATACATTAATTTTTCCTTTTTGTTCTTTTATGCAGATACTCTGCTATTTTGTAAATCCTATGCAACTGGTAAACACTTTGACCCGTGTCACGCCAGTGTTTTTTTGTTAGAGGCTCTGCTATCCTTCTAATTGCTTTATTTCTTTTTGACTCCCTTACTCCCTGCTCGTACACTGCTCCTCCTGACTGCTTGGCTTCCAACCACCCGTGCTCGTGTGTCTTTTTTGAATATGTCATCAAAGTTCTCCCTGTATTTAGAATTTGACGGCCTTGATTTGCCATCCCAACTACCCGGCATTATCCTTTAAGTATTTGATCATTGTGTCCACATCTGATACTTCGAAAGGATCATTGTCGTCACTGGCGTTGTTTTTGCCTGGTTCTTCAAATACTTTCATAACCTCACCGTTGTCTACAAGCATCGAGTATCTCCAAGATCTCATTCCAAAACCTTGTCCTGGTTTGTTGACCAACATTCCCATTCCTTGTGTGAATACACCTTCACCGTCACCTATCGCTTTTACTTTCTTCACGTTAGTGTCTTTGAACCAAGCGTTCATTACAAACGCATCGTTAACAGAAAGGCAGTAAACTTCGTCTATCCCTAGTTCTTTCAATTCATCATGTTTTGCCTCATAGCCTGGCACTTGTTGTGAACTACATGTAGGAGTAAATGCTCCTGGAAGTGCGAATACTACTACTTTCTTGTTGTCAAAAATTTCCGCAGTGTCAACGTCTTTCCATTCTCCCCCTATGAATGTGCAACCACCTACTTCGTCAGTGTCGCCTGTTCTTGTTTTAAAGTTAGTGTATGGTACTTTCATATTATCTTCTCTCCTTTATCAATTTAACTGTCCCTGTGTTTGTGTGTTTTATCCTATGGTTATTTTGTATTGCAAGATGTAGGAACGATTCATACTTGTCTTCCTTAACCATTAAAGTGATACAGTCTTCAAGATCGTCTCCATCATCTTGATATCCTGCGTATGCCCAGATAAAGTCCTTGCCATACTTCATGCCAAGATTACCTGCCGTTGTGCAGATGTTTGCCACTGCGTCAACTGTGTCATATCCAGCATTCAGGCCACCGCCTTCCATGGGTAAGTGTCCCATTCTAGTTGTTGCCCTCTTTTGTTGTATATGAATCTCTTTCATTAGATACCACCCATCACCGGATTCTCGTAAACTGCATGGCTTCCATTCTCACCATCTTCGCTCACGTCTATTTCAATTTTTCTACCTGGATATCTTTTTGTAATCGCCATGTATAAATCATCTGATATCATTTCACAACTTTTGAAATCAAGTTTCATTGTGCCATCTGCGTACATGTTCTCCATCCATCTTTTGAATTGTATAAATTCTATGTCTCTGTCATCGTGGAATACTTCTATCGCTACCTTGAAATGGAATATGTGTCTGTGTGGGTATCCTAGGAATGAAACATCATATTCATCACCTGTTGCTAGTTTGGGATCATCTAATGCCGCAGGATATTTGTGGATACCTTCTTTCCTAAACGTAACCCATATCATTTTAGTTCCTTTGTTGGCTTGTTCTTTCAATGCTTGATCCCTCATATCCTCAGTGCTCATGATTGTCCCTTTCCTTTTAATTTAAGTTTTGCTTCTAGACGTTTAACTTTTGCTTCCAGTTCATCTACACGTTTGATATAATAATCAGTGCCGTACAAACCTTGTTTTTCAAATTTCTTATTCTGTTTAATCCAAGCATCGTAACCTGCTATTGCTTCTTTATATGCTTTATTCTCTTTAGACAATTTTCTTGGCATCTCTTTCCTCTATTGGTTCGTCTTGTTTGTATTCGTTCC
>Ga0098038_1001195_pt1 | contig 11352 bp, 12 predicted proteins | sample 5B_taG_FD_75051 | JGI IMG/M metagenome (GOLD analysis project Ga0098038, IMG submission 75051) | Marine viral communities from the Subarctic Pacific Ocean - 5B_ETSP_OMZ_AT15132_CsCl metaG | ecosystem: Environmental > Aquatic > Marine > Oceanic | place: Pacific Ocean | collected 2015-01-08 | reverse complement strand
TTTTATTCCGTTGATAAGAATGAAACCCTGGTTGGCAATTTTCTCTTTGACCCAAAGAGCTTGATTATCGAGAATATGGAAATCTCTTCCAAGATGTTTTCCGCCAATCCCTCAGAATTTGAAGACATATATGCCTCAGTTGATTATAAAATGATGGAAATATTCAGAGTGGAGATGAAACAAGGGAATCAGTTTCTAAATGATAGGGATGATGTGGTTGTTCAAACCCACAATCAAAATGGCGCCATGTTCCGCCCCAAGAGCAAATATTTATTTGTAAATGGATTAAAGGCGAATGTAAACCCCTTAGACCTACCAGAGGTGCTAGATGGAGCGAGGATCATTGATGCGAACAACCTAAGCCGTCAAGATCTTGAGGAAGCAGAAAAGGTCGGCAGCGTCGAGGAGGTGGAGACATCATTGGGCCAACAAAGATTTATATCCTTTACTGACAATCGCGTAGGTGCATCAGAACGAGGAGAGTATACATACGGAGTCAGATTTTTAGTTTCTAACATCTTCGATGAGCACATTAGAGACAGGATGAGGATGTTGTCCATGGGCATTTCCATGGCAGATGACTATTATAAAGCGGCAATGTTAGGGCAAAAGTTCGATGCAACTACGGGAAAAATCAAGACGGAGTACATCACGACACTCAAGGAAGCCTTCACTGTTGATTCGGAAACTCCATGGATAGAGCCCGTTGTGAGGTATGGTGAGGCACACAAGCTCCTAACTGAAACTCCACTAGATTTGTCTCCCATTGTCGCTGCCCTCAATCCAGAAACAGCCACTGAAAGTTCGATAAAAACTATCATTGATGATATGGAAGCAACATTGAATGATTTGAGGGACTACTACGACATTTCGGAGATAGAAAACAAATCAGAGTCTACTTCTGCAAAATCCTCCGCAGACAGCAAAGGGACTAATCTGGTGGAGTTTAGGTTTAGCGAAATTATAAATTCAAGCGAAATGAATAGAACGGGCCTCCAGTATTTCGAACAAGAATCAAATAGTGTTCTAAAGATTTCAAAAAGAAATTTTGACTTACGGGCTCAAGCAGAGAAGAATAAATTTTTTAAATCAAAGCCCAATACGAATGGAAATAGCGAGTTGGCAGATTTGGAAACAAATATGTATGCGTATCTAACTCCTTCAAAGATCAAAACTGGAGCAACAAACATTTCCCTAAATGGAAGCTTTGAGTCTGCTCAGATGGAATTTATAAATGCCGCAGAACCCGAGAGCCCAGACGCAGACCCTACAAACTCAGAACCCTCGACCCCTACCAGAACCTTTCAGAGAACAAATAATTTGCGAGGAAGGCTGGCTGGGAAGGCTACGTCTTTAGGAATAATTCTTGGCAAACCAGCAAAAAAGAAGAAAAGAAGCAGAAAATTTACCGATGCAAGAAAGGTATTCGGCAGGGAGAGTGATTTCATAGCTTCTACCAAGGATTACTCTCCGTCTATAGAAGAGACGAATGAAATTAACGCAGTCCAAAATGATGAGATATTGACCGCAATGTCCATGGACAAAAAAGACTTAGGTTCAAAAACCTTGAGCTTGAAAGCATTCACGAAACTGCCAACAATACCTGAGGATGTTTTAAACCTCCCCTTACAGCTAAAGGCCATTGTTTTGAGCGGAAACAAAGCAACTACGCTACAATTTGGAGATAGTGATCCCTTTATCAACCCAAAAACAAGAAAAACAGCGGAATTCAATTTCACCAAGATAAGACAAATAGAATACCTTAGTGGTTTCGAAGAAAGCAACAATTTGTCAATGATGAAAAGCCCGATGTGGAAGATCCTAAGAAAGGAAGATTTTGACGCTCTAGAAGGCAATGTTATTTGCCGAATGATGCCGTATAGCAGTGATTTTTATGGAACCATGGATAAAGATAATTTGAAAGATTATGACACCATGTTTATTATTGAGGCCTAAGTAATGTCGACAAAAGAAAAAGTTTTAGAAATATTAGACAAGAATTCCGATTTTCAAACGAGAGAATATTCTTCCACAAACATAATTAAGCAAAAAGAAAAGAAGAATATCTTCCAAAATATAAAGAAAAAATGACAACTTATTATGATTCAAATTTAGCAAGGGCCGGGGGGGATAAACTTCAAAATGCTTTGGGGCTTGGCTTCCTCCTTGTCGACGGAACAATTCAGACCCCAGAGCAGAACGAAAGTATTTCTGAATGGGGCTTGAAGGGCTCCCCCGCCTTGGACGAAGATTCTTTTCACACCGTTAGTCAGATAATTGAAATAAAGGGTAATGCTGAATCTTCCGAGGCTTGGGATGCTTTTATCAACAGTATCCTCCCTGCTGGGGCTGTTGAGAACAACTTTTTCAATTTCACCTCCGCTGACAGTGAGTCCTCGTATTACACATCTCAAATAATCCACAATAAGAGCTTTTTTCAATATGAAAATTACTCCAAGAGCTTAAACACATTGATGCTGCCTAGCAATGCTTTAATAGAAGATGAAAACAGCCTGACAACATTTAACGGTGTCATTCCTCCCGCCAGTGTGAATAGTTTTAGTTATTTTGAAAATTACACAGAGAATCTGCAAAGCGTTTTTGATAACTCCTCGGAGTATATTTCGAAGAACGCCAATGTGTTTGTTTTGAAAGATATGGGTGAAAATTACACTAGTGGTTTTCCAGGCTATCTCAAGATGAGAATTAGAAATACTCAAATTCCTTCAAACTCTATAACAGACGAGACACTTGATGTTAGCAGAAATAAATTTCTTTTTCAATTCGTAAAAAATAATCCGGTATTTCCAACAAACTTTATTGTAGAGGACGCCTCTCAGGTATCAGTTGGGACATATGACTTGCTTGAATGGCTGGCTAGTTTTGATGGTATTGTTAAATTTACTGATGATGATGATGAGGTGTTCTTATCTGATAATTTGGATATAGAAAGCGATTATGTCAACATATTGCACAATTATATGCTTTATTCCACCATGAAGGCGTTGGTAAAAAATTACACAAGAACTCCTTTAGAGACATTGAGAAATGATGAAAGTGTCGTGGAGGTATTGGGATATAAAATAGAAAAGTTTTTAGATGTAATAGCCGGCGATCCCATTCAGACGTTTTATATAAACAAATTTGATACATATTTTGTAGACTCTCAGATGAAGCACGGCCAAAAATATGTATATGTTATAACAGCCTTGACGGCAGTATATGGGTCAGAGGTAACATATGAGCTACAAAGCACAGATTTTGTAGAGGATGAAGAAGCCACTGCTGAGATATTGATGACAGTGACCCCTTCCTTGAAGATGTTTGAAATTCCTTTCGCCACAACCGAAGAGATTTATGTAGAAGTACCGCCGAATGTCCCAATGTATTCTTTTGGAAACGAATCGGGAAAGAAACAAATAAAAATATTGCTTTCTAGCAATTATGTTAATAAGTCCGAAGATGTTGAGTTTTTGAATATCACACAAGCAGATTCGGCTTTTTATTCAAACGTTGCGGTTTCTCAAAAGGGCTTCGAGCCAAACACGTCCTTCATGTATTCTTCCGGAAGATATGAGGTATTTAGAGTGTCGACAATGCCAAAATCCTATTCTGACTTCGCCAATGGATTTGTTTCAGTAGCAGAAAGCACCACGAACCTCTCTATCAACACGATAAACGGCTTTGGAAACGGAGAGCTTGAGCAGCCATATAGTTACTCAAATAGTCCAAAGTCTGCTGAATTCACAGACATGGTGGCTGCTAATGTTAAATATTACTATTTATTTAGAGAACTGACAGAGCACAACAACCCCTCCAATCCTACTGAGATATTAGAGGTGGAACTAATTGAAGACGCAGACGAGACATACGTTGTTGTTAATCCTTTCGTCTTCGAAGAGCAAAAAGATTACACATATAAAAAAGAAATGAAGAGGTTCATGCAGATAGTTCCCAATCCTCAGCAGACTGATATCAATGAGGAAACTCTCGATGGTGTGTCCTCAGCAGAAGGGTATACGCCGGTTTTGGGTCCATTTCCGGAAGAACTTTGGAACAAGAAATTTAAAATTAGATTAACGTCTAAGCACACAGGCAAAAAAATAGATGTTAACATTCAATTTGGTAAAAAATTAAAAACATAATAAATTGTAAAACAACATAATTATTACAAAAACAGGAGTTAAGTAAATGGCTTTTCAGGACAATAGCGGCGATATCATCTTAGACGTTGTATTGACAGACGAAGGACGACGACGATTAGCGAAAGGAGATGGTTCTTTTAGGATTATGAAATTCGCCCTAGGTGATGAAGAAATCAATTACGAATTGTACAATACTAATCATACTAGCGGTTCCTCCCATTATGATTTGGAGATCCTACAGACTCCTATTTTGGAGGCGTTCACAAACAACACTTCCACAATGAAGACGAAGTTGGTGTCGATACCCCGGAATGATCTTCTATATCTGCCGATTCTCAAATTAAATGAAGTATCCAATTCGGACGTTGCAATGCACACCAGCGGGTCTTTCATGGTAACCGCAGATAGAAACACCGAAGATAACACGGATACTGGCGGAACAACATCTATTGCTATCGCCTCTGACGGGTCTCATGTTCCTGGTTTCATTTTGGGAGCAACACTTGGGTCAAACGGAAGCTACATAAGAGTTGACGCTGGTATCAATAATGAAAACTCAACGACTTCGATCACTGACACATCCCTTATCGAGACTCAGTTTATGATTGAAATAGACAATCGTTTGGGCCAATTGGTGTCTACTGACGGATCCACTCGTCTATCTCCAGATTCCGTTGATGATGATAATATGGCGACATACATCCTCTCCAGGGCGATCAATCCCAAGTTTGTTATGACTCCTGCCGTGTCGAACGAAACCTCAACAGTAACCCCAATTCAAGGACCAGTGTTTGCGAATGTGATGTTCAAAATCCTTTCAAGCCAGAGTTTGCAAACTGGGTATTTTCTTTTCAATAAGATCGGCGGCACAACAACTATGCAAAATTATGCTGGTGGCTTGTCAAATGTGAAATTTGTTGATACGATAGTCAGGGTTTCTGGTGTCACAACGGGATATAGTTTAGATATTCCAGTTAGATTTGTTAAACTTTATTAAAGGAAAAAAAGATGGCTAGTACTTTCAAAACTTTGGCGCAGAATGATTCTGTTTCAACAAAAACACTTCTCCACGAGGCGATTCCTCTGACGGGAACAATTGTTTCTGGGACATATGCAGATGGAAATATTAAAAACTATGCTCACGGAATGTTCCAAGGTGTCTACGATTATCCTTATTTGAGCAGTTCTGCGAATCATATTTTTGATATCACCATGGGCTATTCCTCTGACTCTTCACTGTCAGCATCATCACCGGGTACTCAGCAGTCTAAAAAGATCAATCTATATAACCAGATGGCACAAGTTCTTGTTGGGTACGATAAGAATGGAAACATTAGAAAATTTGATTCTGACGGAGACTTTGTTGGGACCACTGGTGATAAAATTAAAGAATGTTTCTTCTTTAATTTCTCCAGGCTTCTTTCGAAAGACGAAATTAAAAAAGGCTCTTTTGAGATGACGCTAGGTACCAGCGGATCTCTGTCTTTCGATGGGCTGACCTTTGCCGAAAGAATCAAGATAACAGATGCTAGTGGTTCCGATGGCTATTTTGTCAACTCTCCCGCTGGTGAGTACGGAGTTCTTTACGCCACAGGATCTAACACTTCGGTAGTAGGAGATGTCCTGAAAGCAAACCAATCTTACGCTGTTGGTCTTTTGTATTATCAAGCTGGTATCGCTGTTATTTCCGGATCTGTTTTTAATGATGCCAACGACCAAGGTATCCTCAACAATGCTGTGGGAACCGTAGACTTGGTAAAAGCCGGTGGCTTTAAGGGATTTAATGAAATTACTGCCTCGACTATAGAAACAATATCGAATGGAATTAGAAACAGAATTCAGAATATTCAATTCAACAACACAACGGAATTGAACTCTACCATTTATTTCTGTCGTGCGAATCACAACGAATTCAATTATAGCGCTAATCCTACGTACTTGAGCGGTAGTTCAATCCGAGTCAAGCCCACGTCGGATGACGAGCCTGTATCTTATATCACAACTGTGGGGCTGTATTCTGCCGACAACCAACTTTTGGCTGTAGGGAAACTCTCTGAGCCACTGAGAAAAGACCCAACGATTGAACTAACTCTAAGGACAAGGCTTGATTACTAAGATGTTATGTCTAAATTTATATTCAAACCAAATGATGTATTCACAAACAGAATAAAGACATATCCCTCATATGATTTGTTTGCTTATAGTGGGTCTATCTACATAAACAATATAACAAATATATCAGGCGCGAACACTGCCAACAACACCAGTGTTCCTGATGGGTATATTAGTTTGTATGAAATGAATATAGATAGATCCACTGGGCTAATTTATCCATGGATATATGCCAATTCATCAAAGACAGCATTCAGAAGAAATCTGAGATACCCAAATATGCAAAACTGGGAATCTCCGACTCTCTCAACGGGTTCTGGAGGAGAGTCTTACGTTTACCCGAGCACTGGCACCAAAATTACCGGTAGTTATCCCCTTTCCGCTTCTGTGACTAGAAACCTCACCACCGTGGAAACAATATCATTTCGCGGCGACCCCAACTCAGACTCGCTGGTGCTTAACCGAACCGGATCGGCTCTTTCCACTCCAGCCAGGAAATATACTAGACTGAGCAAGCATTTTGTTTTTACCCCAACAGGCTCCTACCGTTCTCAACTATACTCCAATCAAACTAACTTTGGAAGCGGAAATGATTTCCTTAGTAGAGATTTAACAAAATCTGATATCAACATGATCCTTGTGCCGAGCATTTTCTATGGCTCCACAATCAAGAAGGGCTCGGTATCGCTTGATTTTTACATCACCGGTTCTTCCATAGCAAAAGCCACCGATGAGAAAAAGAACGGAGAACTGGTTGGTACAACTGGGGCGACATCTGGATCTGTTGTGGGAATAGTTATGTATGATGAAGGCATTATGTTATTAACGTCTTCTGCGAACCTAGAAACCGGCCCAACTCCTGGGATTAAATATGACGGAAGCCAAGCCATCAGTTCTTCTTGGATGTATTTCGGCGCGTCAATGAACGACGGTATTTCAGACCTAACCTTGCTATCAGCAAGCTACGGAATAAATTTTAAAGGAACAAGCTACGTCAACACAATGACTATGTTTTGTCATGCCAAAGATGGACAATTGAATTACTCTAATAACCCGACGTTCAAAAAGAATGCTGACTTGGCTGCATACCCTGACAATTCTTCTCCTCATAATTTCTTCTCCGAAAAGGAAGTTGGGCTCAAGAACATTGTTTCATCCTCTTATGGAGGGATAGAAGAAGACTTTCAAAAAACAACCTATATTTCAAAGGTTGGTGTGTATGACGAAGACGGAAACCTCATTATGATAGCTAGTACCTCCTCTCCGATCAAGAAAACAGAAGACACAGATTACACCTTTAAATTAAAAATTGATTTATAACTTGACACTCAATGTTTATCGTGTTATAATATAAAAATGGAAGTAGTACTAGGCTTAGACATAAGCACAAGTCGCATCGGGGTTACCGTGATGGATTATGATGAAAATCTGATTTGTTGCGACGTCCTCAAGATGGACTCAAAAAAAGAACTTGAAGATCGCTGTATGGACTTAGAGAATCACATTGTTTCATTGAGCCGTAAGTATCCAATCAAGCAAATATTTATCGAGCAGCCATTCATGATGTTCTCTGGCGGCAAGACGACCGCGATGACAATGAGCAAACTCCAGAGGTTTAACGGGATGTGCTCTTATATGGTGCGGCGATTGTTGGACATAAACCCCGAACTCATTGCGGCGAATAGGGCTCGATCTCTCAACGGCATCAAAGTCAAGCGAGGAGAAAAAACCAAAAAGATTGTAATTGATTGGGTCGCCAAGAAATATCCAAAAGATTTTATCTTTGAGTTGACTCGCCATGGGAACCCAAAACCGGGCACAGATGATAGGGCGGATTCAGTTGTAATTGCTCGTGCGGGATTATTAGCGGAGAAAAAATGAACGAGAAAAGAAAAAAATTATATGAAGATATGATGCAAGGCAGAATTCACCCGGATGAATATCGAGAAAAAAGAAAAAAAATGGTTAAGGCTTGGAAAACAGCAGCATGGAAGAAAAAAAGAAAAGAAGTTCTAAAAGATAAGTGTGCTAGGTGTAAATCCACAGATAGGTTGGTGCTGCAACATAGTTGGCATCCCAAAGATTACGCAAGAAGAGTTTCTAGTGAATATCGGAAAAAAATAATTCAACCTGGTATCGAGGAAGAGATGGAGGAAAACAACGAGGTTTTTGATCCCAAGAAAGTAAAAATAGTGAGAACCACCAAAGACAGAAATGTTTGTCCTCATTGTGAAAGGGGAGGTGTTTGGTATCGCAAGACAGTGGACAATTGGAAATGTGGAAATTGCAAAGCGGAATTCGTTGAGCCGAAAAAAATTACTGATTGGACACACGGCAGCCCAGAGCACCAAATTCAAATGGCTAAAAACAATTTCAAGAGATCAATTTATACCAAATTATGTACAGAATACGAACCATTGGTTCAAGAACAATGGGCCATGGCCCATGCCTATGCTAGTATTATTTATGAAAATTTAGAAGAAGGGGTTGAAACGTATTGTCGTAGATGTGCTTTCATAGAAGACAAAAGGAGGGGTCTTATTCAAAACCGCTAGAACCCATATAAAGAAAAAAAAGGTGTAAAATTAATTTGACAAACAAATAGAATCGGATACATTACTGACACTATGATTATTAAAAAGAAAAAAACAAAAAAGAAAATGAAATTGGGATACAACCATGGATACGGCAAAGGACCAAGTCACAACAAAATTCTTGCCTATTTTGGCATTTGTTTGCTGTTTGTTTCTTTTGGGGTAGCATTCTATTCTATAGAGTATTCTGGGATTCCTCTGGCCGACAATGCTGAGTATCCAAACGAAGAAGTTATAATAGGAACGCCATCTGGCTTCGCAGTACCAGACGGAGAATTCTAAAAAAACAATTTGACAGAACTGATCACCATGTTATACTCTTTATAGGACGGGAGAGGACATGATAGAGAAAAGAAAGATACTAACCGATATTCTTGGCACATATAAGAAATTTTCTAATGGAGAATTATACTTTATGTGCCCTTTTTGCGGCCATCATAAAAAGAAGTTAGCAATTCGCTTGAGTCATGGTTTTCACTGCTGGGTTTGTGATGCTCGCGGAAAGAACATTTATCGTATTGTTCGCAAGTTCGGCTCCTATGCCCATAGGCAGAAATGGCTAGAGTTGGATGGTAAGCTCAATCTATCAGATTTCGACACTCTTTTTGAAGAATTGACCGAAGAAGAACAAAAGATTGAACTTCCAGAAGATTTTGTATCTTTGTGCAATAGAAGACTTCCGTTGGCTTCACAGAGGCCCCTGGAATACCTTGAGAGGCGTGGACTAACGAGAAGGGATATATTCCGCTGGAAGGCTGGCTTCTCCAAGGAGGGGCGATATGGTGGCCGTATAATCATACCTTCTTTCAACAACACTGGCGATATCAATTATTTTATTGCACGCTCGTATGTGGGGCACAACAAGAGATACCTCAACCCTCCGTGCGGCAGAGACATAGTTTTTAACGAACTATTTATAGATTGGGACGAACCTGTTGTTTTAGTCGAAGGAGTTTTCGACGCCATAGTCGCAGGAGACAATGCTATTCCTATTTTAGGATCAACACTACGAGAGGCATCAAAATTATTCCAAGCACTGGTACGACACGATACACCGGTGTTTCTAGGACTCGACCCTGACGCAGACAAAAAAACTAGACAAATGATAAAAAGTATGCTACAATATGATTTGGAAGTATATACCATCCCTATCGACGAAGGCTGCGACATTGGAGACATGACCCGAGGAGAGTTCTTAGAGAGAAAAAAGAATGCTTCTTTGGTTGATTTTGACGAGCTTTTTCTTCTCGATGAGTTGAGGCGCTTGGTGTGAGGAAATTCAATGTCGGAGACGTTGTCAAACTTGACGTCCCGGGTTGGGAAGTCATAGCGGTAATTGTTGGCTTCGAGGATTTTGATGGAACAACGCTGTGTGAGATACTGATACAGATAGATTTATCTCGTGCTTTTGTGTTGGAATCGGATTTAATACCGCTGGAGGAATAGTGGAAATTGGAGACTTAGTTGTCTACGACAATGAAAAGTGCAAACGCCTTCACGGCAAAATGGCACTTGTAACGAAAGTTTATACGGGTATCGTAATTCCTTTGTGTGATATTATCTGGGTTGGTTCCGGAAGTTTTCACAAGGGCATAATTCAAGAATATTTTAGGAGGATAGAATGAGTAAGATGACTCTAAAAGAACATAGGGAGCGGTTGGCGAAGAACAAAGACAAAACGGACATTGATTTGCCCAGATGCTACAAGACGTTTAGAACCCAACTGAAGGCTTGCGGTTATCAAAGAGTTCCCTTCGCGATTGTTAAAGAGATTGTCAATATGCTTTGGGAGGCTCAAGGGAGAAAGCCTTTCTTTTATACCGAGAACAAAAACGGTGTTCCATACGTATGGTCTCGAAAGACAGACTGGGTTAAGTATGATTATTTTAGATACGAGTGGGATCATTTGTTCTTTTTGAGCGAAAACAAATCAAATTATATTGAGAATTTTGCTTTGATGACCTCACGCGGGAGCCAGCAGATACAAGCATCTATGAATATCGACGAAGTACTTGATACTCTGGGTCAATCCAAGACAAGCCACGTTGTATATGAGAATCTAAGAAAAAGACAAATTTTATTTAAAAGCGACAAGTGGTTGAATCTTATCGATTCTATAAGGAAATACCACACCAGTTTAAAATAATTTCTTGACAAACTTTCTTAATGGGTTATATTATATTACAATCATGGAGGACAAATGATTAAGATAGCACACACTAGTGACATTCACATAAGAAAACTGAAATATCACGAGGAGTATCGGATTGTATTTTCCGAGTTCTACAAAGCACTAAAGCACGAGCGCCCTGACTATATCGTGGTTGGTGGAGATCTTGTGCACACAAAGACGGACATGAGCCCTGAGATGGTTGATCTCTTGAGCGACTTCTTGGGCAATCTTGCTAGCATCACTGAGACTATTGTAATTCCCGGGAATCACGATGGGAACCTCAAGAACGAAAAGAGAGAGGATGCAATCACTCCTGTGGTCAAAGCGC
>Ga0098038_1001189_pt1 | contig 11374 bp, 20 predicted proteins | sample 5B_taG_FD_75051 | JGI IMG/M metagenome (GOLD analysis project Ga0098038, IMG submission 75051) | Marine viral communities from the Subarctic Pacific Ocean - 5B_ETSP_OMZ_AT15132_CsCl metaG | ecosystem: Environmental > Aquatic > Marine > Oceanic | place: Pacific Ocean | collected 2015-01-08 | reverse complement strand
GCTCTTGGAGCCTATCAGATGGGTGAATTGGGGGTTTTGACGGGGTCGCTAGTCGCATCAGATCGCCGCTATGGCGGATCTAGTGGCTTCATCAGTGGCTTTGCAGTAGATCAAGCTCATGTCGATGGTCGAGTGACCGAGCAGCTCCATCACCGTGCGGGGATGAGAGACAGCACCGAGCCAGGTGCCGAAGCTATGGCGCAAGGTGTGCCAGACGTAATCGTCATCGAAGCCAGCGATCTTGCGAACCTTTGTGAACGCAGCGTAGAGCTGGTCTTTGTTGTTCCAGTCTTCGTGAAAGAGACGAGATTGTGACAAACGGTTCTGGATGATCGGTTGGATCTTCTTGCTGACGGAGATCTGTCTGAACTTGCCGGACTTGGTCTTGTTCCAGGGCTTACCACCGATGACGAGAGCATCGAGTGCCGGGTCGTAGTCGTCGGGCCTGAGCCGCAGTAGCTCGCCCTGCCGGACTCCTGTGTATGCACTGACCAGAATGGCATCGGCCAGGTTGTCTCCCCAGCGGTCTCCGAAGAGATCACGGGAGATGAACGCGAGACGGTCGACCTGATCCTTCGTCCACCAAGTCCAGCGGTGATCGCCTTCATCAGCTCGCTCGAATTTCGGGCAGTCGTACTCGTGTTCGCCAGCCAGGCGGGTATGCTTTAGTACGGTTGTACCAGCAGAGAGGATGCGGTTGATCGTTGAACCTGAGCGGTTCTGATCTTCGAGGTCAGCCTTGAACTCGATCCACCATCCAGCCTTGCTCATCCTCTTTAGTGGGAGGGAGCGGCCAGCGTATTCAGTGATGTGGCCAGCGTTGATCATGTTGGTCTTGGCAGACCTCATGCGCTTCCACTTGGTTTTCCAGGTGAAGTCAAATGCATCACCCCATGTCCTCATCGTTGTCGAGGTCATAGGCCTTAAGTTCCTCCTTGGCTTGAGTGAATATGGAGTCACCACCGATGTTGTCGAGAGGCGCTTTGGAGTAGTTTTCCAGCAAATTGGTGAATACTTTCCCCTTAGGCGTCAAAAACAGTCGGTAGCACTTGTAGTCGTCAGGATCCCTCTCCCTACGGACCAAGCGGAGGCCTGATCTGTGGTGCAGGCGGTGGCGTGGGCCAAGCCAAAGCACACAACGGGAGACACTGGATGAACTGATGTTGCAGATCTCGATGAGGTCTTGCTGTTTACAACCCTCGTGGGCTGCAATCCAGAAGAAGATGCTCATGAGTTGAGCAGGGAACTCAGTTTCTCCAGTGGACCGCATGAGCTCCACAATCAGCCAGGCACGCATGGCACCTTCTGATGAGAGCTTGTCGGGTTTCATTAGTCCTTTGCGACTACATCTTCGACCTTACCACGTCTAGTGGGATTCGTCTTCTGGAGCGAACGTCACGTCCCAGTGGAAGTTTTCTTCCAGCTGGTTCAGCAATTCACACAGGATCCAACCCCTTTGAATGTCGTTGTCCCTGTACCAGGCAAGACGTTCAATAGAGGTGGCGTTTGGCGGGTACTTAGACATATCAACAAAAGAAGTAAGGAGAGGTCAGCACATCGTCGAGGTCGAAGGTGTTCTTGATTAGGGGAACACCGTCTTCATCGCAGATGTCGGCCTCAGTGAGACCCTGCTGTTCTGCCCAGTCCTCAAGGGGTTGACCCTTATAGATCTCGGCATGGTGGAGGCGAATGCCTGCCATCATTTCGTCCATATCGCAGGACCGGCCCAAGATGCAGTCATGGATGACTGAGAAGGGCTTGTCCCACTCAAGGAACATCAGATGGAGGAGAGACGCATCAAGGCTGTGGGTCAGATTTGGAGCAATCGCACCCTTGTGAGCGTCGTAGTCAGGGCCTGCAAACCCGTCACCGACCTGGCATCTGACAACCGACCCCATAAGCATGGTGTCGACTCTCTTTGCCTTGGACTTGCGTATGTCCTGCACCACTCGGAAACCCGAGGGTGTGGTCCATTCGATCGTGTCCCTGTCAGTGAGTAGTTCACGGGCCAGCTTTTGCAACCAGTTCATGACCTTCACAGGACCCTCAAATACCTCAGGGATTGCCTTTCGGTAGATCGCGTCTGTGATTGGCCCGAGCCTGCCTGGGATTGACAGGTCAAAACCTGCATCCTTCAGAGCTTCCCGCACATAGTCTCTGGCCGAGTCACGAGACACGCCATATGGCACGGTCATGGTCACTTTTTTTGTGACCTTGCGCGTAATGAAAGGGTGAACCTCAGGCAGATCCTCCAGGTGGGTGAGTGCCTGTTTGGCCACGGTCAGATAACCGTCGCTTGGCTTGTCCTCAGCACCCTCAACGCAATTCACCTCCCGAGCTGCCGTGAGATCACGGGTCATGGAAGCGAGGTGCTGGAGGCCTGAGCAGGTGGCATCAACGCCACATCCGAGGCCACTAGTCCCTTTGGTGGGATTGATCACGCAATGGTAGAACTCCATTGCAGCGGCCAAGAAACACCAGGGTTCCCCTGCATTTTCCCAAAGGTTCATGTTGCCTATTGGATCAGTAGCGACTGCTGTGATGAGATCTCGATTGTCCTGTGTCCAGGCAACTCGATCATCGTGACTCACCTTGTCGTTACCAAAGCAAGTGCAGCAATGCCAGGCCAGCCAGTATTCATTAACAGGTCCTTCATCTGCGAAGTAGATGAGTGACTTGTCAAAGTCTGTGCCCTGGGGATTAAGGGTTGAGTTGAGCGGATAGACCCGGCCCCTATAGCAAAAGCTCCAGGGGATCCACCATCGAGGCTCATCTCTATACATACGAGCGACAAATAGCGTCTCCGTTGCCCTGTAGTTGTATTGAAACAACTGGGCATTGAAGTCATCAATCTGTCGCTGTTCCCATTTCCAGGCTTTGAACCTTTCGGGTTCGGCTTCAGTGTCCCCATTGAATGGTTCCAACCTTGGCCGTGGATCAGAGATGCGGAACTTACCAACTGAGCGTCTGTGTTCGTAGCACCATTCGGCTACATCAAAGACCGCTGTGTTCAGTTTGTATGCCTGCCGTTGCAGGTTGTTCAGGAACTGAATCGGGGCGTTTCCCTGCTTACATGTTGGACCAAAACCAGACCTCCTCACCATGGGTGCTGAGTTTCTGATTTCTTCAGTCAGGTAGCCGCCTTTGGCCTCATTGCTCCATTCGTTTGGAGGGCAAAGCATGGGCCACAGGCAGTAGGCCAGATCCATGGCACGAGCCATGATTGAGTCACGTAATCCAAGGAACTCAGGGCTGAATCGCATACAAGTCTTGCGACTTGTTTTGGTCCTGCCGTTGATCGTCGCTTTGTCGATCCATCCGGTGGTCTCAATGATTGATCGGATGGCCCAGCAGCCAATCTTGTGGTGAGTGGTCCTTCCCCAGTGCTCCCATTCCAAACCAGCTTTGTTAAAGCGCAGCCTGAAGACTGTGTGCTTTTGGTGAGTGCCGGTGCCGGAGTGGAAGTTCTTTTTGATTTGATTGAAGAGATCAGGATCTCGTGAGAGATACCAACCAAGCTTGAGCTCGATTTCAATTGCTGCTCCAATCGGGACGCTGAGTTCTGTGAGCGTTGGTGTTTTCTCCAGTGCCAAAACATCAAGGCAAACCTTGAGTGCTAGCAGCGCCAACTTGTCAGTGTCTGCATCTTTCAGGCGGTTGTAAACCGTGGCAGCATCCACACAACCCTTGCCTCTCCCTAGAGATTTAAGGGTGCGTGTCATGTGCTCTGAGACAACTCCTGTGGCCCCCTTAAGGGCTTGCTGTCCGTACTTGGTAGAAGATGCATAACGCCTGTCTTCTGCCCGCCTGGTGTTGTCCTGGAGACGCTTGCGTGCAAGCTCTCCCTGTTCAAGCTCTCTCCGTAATTGACGGGAGACGAGATCAAGATCGTGCATCGAGCGTGGTTAGTGGGATTGGTGGTTAAAAACAAAAGCGTTGGATGTCCTTCACCTGCTCCAGTGGTTGGTTCATGGCCGCAACTGCAAAAGCCTCAAGTTCGAGCAGTTTTACCCAGTCGGACTTGTCCTCGTAGCCCGTGTTGATGATCCAGTCGATGGTCGCGCTTGTGAGCTCTGACTTTGCGACTTGCATTGGCTCCTCATATACGGGACCTAAGGCCATGTCATGGTTTTCACCGATCATGCAGTCCTGCACTAGGTGATGAGCTTCATGCCTGAGTGTGTCTAGATCTTCAGCAGTCCAGGGAACTTCCTCTGATGACCCTGGTTTTTTGTTCTGCTGGCAGACCACAAGTTCTTTCGCAGAGCCCTTGTACCAACCATGGGCTTCTAACTCATCGCATTCAGGTGGATTCAGTTTGAAGTCCACCCCAGCCTCAATGACATTGCGAGCGAGTGTGATGTGGTTTCGGAAGTTAGTAGAAGCTGCTATCGCCGTGGACGGGGCAACTCCAGTCATCGCCGTCAAGCCTGCAAGTGCAATCGACACTTGACAAGTAAATCGTTTCGAGTTCATTTAACGATATGTCTCTATTGTTTAATTCGTTGATCAAGTCAGATACATCAAGTCCTTGCTCCATTGAGGAGACATAGACATTTGCAAGTTCTTCAATTGATGCTTTTTCGTAGCCTGTGATGTACCAGTATCTAGGATCTTCTCCTAGATAGTTTCTGATTTGCATGGTTAGTGGTTGGGTGAGAGATCATTCCCATTCGTCTGCAATTTGAATCGATACGATTCGACCCTTGCCGACCATTTCGTTGAACTGACTGATCACATGTGCCGGGTCAGTGCCCAGTGCTACCCAGGTTCGGCGGTTGCCCTTTGGGTCCATGTAAGTGCAGTCGTATTCCTTGATGTCGTAGGCATCGTGTAGCTCTAGTGTTTCGTACATGTATGCCTGTGCATGGTTTTGTTTAAAGGGTTTTCGGGGGCAAAAATGTACTTAACAATACATGTTTGCTCCTGCTGTAGCGTTTAGTACCGTTCTGGCGGAAGGATGAACGAGTCAATAACTGACCATCGATCCGGGTCAGAGGTGTTGGCCTTGATGAAGTCGTAGGCCTCTTGTCGAGAACCTGCCCGCAAAGTGACGGCTTGTTTGTCGTCGATGTTTTGCAGGATGTAGGCAATACGTGTGGTCATGAGAAGTGTTGAAGCATGAGAACAAGACCAGCTATGTACAAACCGAAGCCAGTTGATAAACAAATAGCGGTGGACATGGTGAGTGGGATTGGTTAGTGGATAGGAAGCTTTGCTGCTTTGCGTTCCTTGATCCATGCGCGGCGGTCCCGCAGGGATTGCATATCTTTGTGGCCAGCGTTCCGAATCGGACAAGTGTTCAGATTGCTCTCGGGTCTGTAGCGGATGTGAGCAGGCACGACCGTGCGGCGGCGGGTGTGTGCTTTGACCTGATGCGGAATGAATTTCATTAGTGGGACCTATTAGTGGGATTGAAAAATAAAAAATAAACTTGGCCCTCGGACCGTTGAAGCGAGTGACCGCAACAACCCTCCCTAGGCATCCTCTGTCCGGGACTCAGCATCCCGACGTGTATCAAGCGAGGTAGGGGACCCGTTGGCTCTCGGGCTTGCCTGTCGATGGATCCAGTATCACTCGTGGGATTGAGCTTTGCAAGCATCAACCGACACTAGTTGTGGTACGTGGTCGAACTTTATTCTCTGTGATCCACTGCTATGACTGTATTTGCCTTTTATCTGAGAGTTTGGTGAGACTACCAATAGTGTATCCCAGCACACACTTTCCCTTTTGTGGGAGTGAGTTTTGCGTAGATCTGCTGTTGTGTTTTCGGTTGCGTAGGGCTGTTCTTTGCCGGTGTAGATCCTCCAACCTCTCTGGATCTCAGGCCATAACCACTGGTCATGGTTAGTGAGGCATTGCTGCATGTTCTGCGGGTTTTGTGTGCACGCTTGCCACATGAGAGACAGGAGGGTCAGTGCCTGGCCTAGTCCTGCCATGAGATCAAACTGAACTGCCTACGTTCTTCTGGGTTGAGGATCCATTCCTGTTCGATTGCATCGACAGCCGCCACACATTCCTGTTGATAGTCGTTCAGGTTGTCCGAATCGATGAAGGCATCTTCAGGCATCCATGACAGCAAGACGTTGCTCATCCGCTCGTAAAGCTCATCTAATGATCTCTTGATGTTTGCCTGGTAGATAAGTTCTTTGTCCATAAAAAAAGCCCCGGCTAGGCCGAGGCAGTGGGTTAGTGGGTGAGAGATATCTAGAAGTATTCCGGGTAGATGTGCGGGTTATCCATGATCTCGTGGACTTGTGCATCAATATCCTGCTCTCGGTATTCACCGGACATGAGCAGCATTGAGAAGAGCTCTTCGTAGCGTTGTTCTTCGGTCATGGCTTGATCAGTTGATAAGGGTGCTGAATTGGAGTTGGCAAATAAGATCGGTGAGTTCGTTGATGTCAACCTCCACAAGGTCAGCATCAGCGGTCAGACCTGCAAAGCGCAGGTTTTCCTCGTGTCTGCAGAGTTCGGCTAGGTGCTCGTGTGCTTCATCAACACTGGAAAAGGACACGGCAGGCCAGGTCAACTCAGTTGCTAGGAGTTCGTGCGTCATGGTGATGTTGTGGGTTAGTGGTGAGAGATGTTTTTAGTCGCACATCTTCTTAGCTATGGCTTGGCAGATCTCTACATCAGCCGCTGACAGCCCATTAGCGAAGGTTTTGGCGAGGTTTACCGCTTTTTTGGATTGCTCCTCTGTGGGTGCCAAGACTGCGAGCACAAGAGCATCGACTAATGCCTTTTTCTGGTTATGCATTGTGAATTTGGGTTAGTGATTGGGTGAGAGATCAGAAGGTCTGGGCACAAGTGATATCGACGGTGGCGTTGTCGAATGGCTTGGCTGTTGCCAGGTACTTGACTGCCTCTGTGATGGAGCAGTCAGCAGGGCCACCGCAGAAGTCGACTGCTGCTCGGTAGGCATCACGCTCAGCAGTGGAGCCCGTGAAGCGGAACAGGATGGAACGCTCCCAGGGCTGGGCGGTGTTGCGGAGGTTGACGTGGAACTCGGTCATGGATTTGTGGTGGGTTAGTGGCCGTGAGAGATAGATGAGAGCTATTGAGAATGGTCGCAATAAAGGGCCCAGACGGTGAGGCCTGAGCCCTGTTAGTGGGATCGATCAAGCAAGACAAAACGAATCAATCTGTTCTGCTGTCATCCCTGGCACTCGCTTAAGTCTCAGGCCGACAATGTGCGTCTGGCTGCAATCGTCACCCGGTCGCCAGTCAGTCACATCACCATCTAGAACCGGCAGGCTGTGACCGTTGACGGTGATCACATCAGGCAGGGCCTGGGAACGCTTGATGCCCTTTAGTGGTGCGGCGATGTTCAAGCCGTTTTCTATTGCATACGTCAACGTGTCGGCAGTGGATCCCCAAGACATCGTCAAGTGGTAGCCATCCTCACGCGCGGCGATAAGGTCTCGATCCGTCCGCTTTGTGTAGTCATAGGCAAAGCAGGAAGCATTGAGAAACGGCAGGATCTGGAAGACGTTCCGATAGGTGCCGGGGCTGACTCGCGTCTGAAACGTTGACAGCAGATAAGACGAAAGCTCCGCGTCAACAGTGACCGGCTCAGACTCCCAGCGGATATCTGATGTGCCGTTAAGCCTGAGGCCTCTGTATTTGGCTGATTTGTTTTTGTCTATAAAGCGGACGATCTCAATCAATAGGGTCTGCATGAAACCTTCGCGATCAGCGAAGAATGCATTTGTGCGGCGGACGCGGGCCTTGAGTTTTCCCTTCAGGTAGGCAGGGTTACCGGCACGGTTAAGGCAGAGTGCGGCACATGATCCAGCAAACGGGCAAACCCTGTCAGATGGCATCAAATGCAGAACAGCGGTTGGCGCATCAAGGACTGACGCGGACTTGAAGACCTTCGGATTGGTAAGGGTCAGGAAGTTGGAAGCGTTGAAATTGTGAACGCGGCGGAAGTTCGCACTTTTTTGGGGAAGTCTGGCCATGGTGTGTGGTGCGTGTGGGATTGAGTGGATTGCGTGAGAGATTGGTGAGAGATGGGCAGAGGGTGGGTCTGCCCGTGGCAAGTGGGACCGATTAGCCAATAGCAAGGGCGATGAGATCAGCCTTGCGGAGTCGACTGTTCTTGGTGCCAACGAGTGTCTGTAGCTGTTTGACGGTCAGTGTCCGGACGTAGTCGATCCACTGCTCGTTTTGTGTTGTAGGAAATAACAGCGAGGCGATCTCGTCGACGGTGTCGCTGATCGCGGGCGCTTGGCCAGTGATTCGTTGGAACTCTTCGACGTTTTCCCAGAACTCGACGGTCGCGGGTGCTGGGTGGCCGCCTGTGATTTCGTTGATAATCCAGGCGAGACCCTCGAACATTTCAAGGGTCAGAACGATCAAGAGATCAATTGGGTGTGTGGTGGTGGTGTTCATGGTTTGTGGTTGCGGGTGAGTGTGGTTAGTGGGACTCAGTAGCCGAGATGGTTGAGGATGGTCTTGCCGTTGTCCCAGTCGTTGCCTGCCTGGCCCAGATACGCGTCAAGGTCTGAACCGTGCTCGGCGAAGATCTGTGTGATGGCCCAGCTGGGTGCAAGGCCTTCAGCGTCACAGGTGTCTAGGAAGGTTTCCTCGTATGTCATGGAGTGGGTTTGCGTGATTAGTGGGTTTGAGCGAAACGGTGTAGCGGGTTCCGCTCATGCCCTGAATCATAGCGCCTCGATCCCACAGGTGTCACCGAGCAGAACCACTAGCGAACAACTTGTAACATCTCGTAATGATGGCGCTGCCGTCTTTTGTTGAAAGATCGCCTCTGTCCACTGCCTGCAGGATCTGCTCTGTTACCTCGTGGCAGACCTCGCGCCTGTCTTGTCGGTTGCTTGCGTGGTAGTGGAGAGGCCACAAGGTGAGCGCCATGGATCCGGCGATCAGGGCAAGCCATAGGCCGCGCTTATCAGTAGTCATAAGATTCCTCTATTGATATGAATTCGTATCGCTTGTCTTTATTGATACGAACTAAGAATAAAATGCACAGATGATCACAAAAATAAAAAATGGGAAACTAATATTAAGAGTGCAGATCAATAAGCCAAGCTGATCAGAATCCAGCCCGATTATCCACCCTCACTAGATGTAGTGACTAACGAGAACCCTTGCGGCGCAGTGGATCTGGCCCACCAACTAGGAAAAAAAACTGGCCCAGCCCTGGCAAAACGGTCTCAGCGGTAGCAAAAGATACGACCAACGGGAGGCCCCTACGGGGGGAACGCGGGACTCGCGCTATAGGGGATACCCTTCAGAGATTTTTGTCATTTTACTCCGAGGACTTGTCCTCCCAATCAACAACATCAAACTTCCACAAGTGGTCAACCTCAGGATGAATAGACATACCCTCAAACGGGTCTACAACACGTCCTTCCATGGCTGCCTTAATAGATCTAACCAACACAGGATTCTTAGCCTTCTGAGCGGCTTTAAGAGCCTTCTTATAGCGTTCTAGCCTAGGCTTGTCATAATCAAACGTCATGTAATCATACGGGTATTGTCATTAGGTTCTTCTTCATCTCCATGTGCTTCAGGACCAAACCCTTCAGAGAGGATCCGGTCTTTGTCAAAGGAAGGTGATTGCTTTACATAAGAAGCAACCATCTCCTCAGCCCAGACTTCCATAGCCTTTACAGAGGGGACATTACGAGCCTTACCAAAGGCCTTACGTATTTCCTTAGGAGAATCAAAGAACATCGACTTATAATGCCAGTAGAGAATGAAATGTTTCTCTCTGGTATCAAACGTCAAGATGGTGTCTTGTTGGTTGTTTGGATAGGGTTTAATAGACACAGTTATTACTGTTAAACGGTTAATGAGTTTGGGTGTTTGTTTGTTTGTTCACCCTTCACTCAGCTCTGGGACATCACGAGTGCACCCCAAGGGGTTTCCTCGTTCTGTCAACGAGAACCGTTTGGGGTGTTGACCTTGTTGTTTGTTATGTACAGTGATTACATCTGTGTTTCCAAGGGACATAAACGTCAAACCCTTGAGGTGTCTCAACCCGGATGTTCTTGATTTAGCAGTGCTTGGTTGTGGGGCTTGGAGAAGAAAGGCTCCGAAAAATCAGGAGCCAGTCTTACCGCATATCCACGCAGGAGAGCACCACTTCCCCTGCATACATGTTGGACCAAACTAGACCCAGTCCCAAACCTTAGTTGTAGGAACGGTTTTAAGGTCTTTAAAGGATTTACCCAAGACAAGGGCATCTGTAGCCAATCGAGGGTTATCTATAAAGGCTTGTTCCATGGCCAACCACTCTTCGTGTTTTCTGTTGGCTTGTGCTCTGAAAGCGTTTTGAGCGAGGCTGTCAATAAACCACTGTACTGCTTGACTAGTACAGTCAATGCGGTCGTCATGTTTAACAGCTCCCTTTTCTCTACACATGCGCGACATCTGGTATCCGAGCATGTACTCCAGTCGTTTTTCAGGAGGTGCATCAGTATTGCTGGCATAGTCATACTCCCAAACTTTTGGATCTATGATTAGTTTGTGTTGGTTCATTACCGGTTCAAGAGTATCGATAATGCGTGCTTCTTTGTTAGTTGATGCTCTAACTTCTTCAACGATCATACCGGCTTGCATCTGTACTAGATGACGTTTGAAGAGTTCAGAGATCATACCGTCACCGAAGTTACTTTCTACTAGTAATCGGGATGCTTTATACTTCTTTCCAAGTGAGACAATCCGCCTAAGAGTATCGTCACTGTAGCCATCGCGGCAGGCAAACATATCACGAATAAAGACATAGCCATTAGCAGAGGAGGCAACGACGGCGCACGTTTCGTCAGCTCCTCGCCCAGACGGATCAACGGAGATGATCGTCTCTGAATAGTCACAGAAGTTCTCGTCAATGTACATAGGGGAATAGAAGCGATCACCGGGGAGGCCTACAGGATTAAGGTTTTTAATCATGTAGCGGGGATCAGCAGACCAGGCATATCGTTCTGCACACTCCATACCGAGGGGAGTAACTATTAGGTCTTGGAATTTAAGGGGGAACTTCTCAGCATCAGAGAGGCTGGTATCCAGCATGAACTGAAGTTGGAAGTTAGAGCGGCCCATAGCCGCCTCACGTTCAAGAAGATCTAAGTCAGAGAATCGTGTATCGGTGGGTGTCCCTCTCTCCACTCCTTTCTCGATGTCTTCAACCAGTTGTGGCGCAAGGAGGCCCTCATAGTTGGCGAGAGACTTGGGATAACGTGCTGGCCAAACAAAGGGTCTGTAACTACGTTCTGCGAGCTTCCTATAGATCGTGAATGTGCTTTGCGGTGTACCCAGGAAAAGTATTCGTGCGTCGTCATCCGGCGTGAGAATTGATTCACCTTCAGTTACCAGTTGTAGAAGTTTCTCCCTTTGAAGGTCTGTG
>Ga0098038_1001183_pt1 | contig 11415 bp, 4 predicted proteins | sample 5B_taG_FD_75051 | JGI IMG/M metagenome (GOLD analysis project Ga0098038, IMG submission 75051) | Marine viral communities from the Subarctic Pacific Ocean - 5B_ETSP_OMZ_AT15132_CsCl metaG | ecosystem: Environmental > Aquatic > Marine > Oceanic | place: Pacific Ocean | collected 2015-01-08 | reverse complement strand
CTGCAGCTTTTTTCGCAGCATTAGCGGCTACATCAACTCCAGCTTTAGTTGCTGCGGCAGATGCAGCAAAGGCAGCACCACCGAAAAAGGGACTCGCGGTTTTGAACATACCCTTTAATCCCGCCTTTATCGCCTCGCCTTTTTTCGATCCCCCTGCATACCTAATCGCTTTAGAGCCAAGTCCCAATGCAGCCCCAACGAATTCATTAATTTCCTCTAAGTCTTCTTCGGAGTAATTTTCTTCTAAATATTTTTCTGTATATCTCATAGTTTGTCTCCACTCTATGTATAAAATACATAAATAGAAACGGAGGACATGATATGTCAGAAAAATATAGAGTGTTAAGAAAATCAGTTGCAGCCACTGGTAATTTTTTACCAGATAGTGAGGGTGCAGGACCCTGTAAAGCGTTTGCTATTTCCCATACAGATGCAAAAAGCATAGTTGTTACATCAGCTCACGGGGTTACTTTTACTGCAGCAATAGACGCAACAGAAGATTTTAAAATTTTTCCAATTGCAGCAACAAGCTGGACCGGAAATAACAGTGCAGAAATCATAACCCTATTCTAGTATGGATAAAGTATTACTACTTAATGCATCAGAGGAAATCTTACGACTTATTGATTGGCAGCGGGCGGTATCTTTGATATGTAATCATAAGGCGGAGGCGCCCTATAATTATGATCATTATTATCAGATACCCCACGCTAGTGGGGTATTTCTTTTACCAAAAGCACTAAGATTAAAAAAATATATTAGAGTTCCTCGAATAAAAGTTTATCTTTCCCGTAAGAACATACACAGGAGGGATAACTATGTCTGTCAATATTGTGGTGAAAATGTACCAGTAGAAAAAACTACAATAGATCATGTTATACCTAGGTCTCGTGGTGGTAAAAACACATGGGAAAATTTAGTTTGTTCATGTGTTAATTGTAATGTAAAGAAGGGGGATCGTACCCCAAAAGAAGCAAATATGCCTTTATTGAGCTGTCCTAAAGAACCAAAATATCTAAATACACAGGAAGTAAAACTTTCATCCATCTGGTCTCGATGGGCATAAAGAAAGGACTGAATCAGCCTCTTGTAAAATAACGAACAAGACCGCAACATAGAAGTCCTTACTAATGAAGGCTCATCGTCGGTCTGAGAGTGCTCGATAGTTTCTAATCTTAACTTGCTGACATATGCTAGGGTAAACACCCTAGCATGTTTACTATCGACTACTCTTCTATATCCGGTTCTATACCCGGTAAAACTGTTGGAGTGTAATAGTCTTCAATCCAGATAAAGGAGTTAGCAGCGGCTCCAACGCCTAGTTTACTTACTCTACCGTGATCAAATTGCCAATTTCTTGGTAGCGATGTTGTACCTAGAGTATTAATCAAGTAAGTTCTATACCATTTATACCAAACTCCGAGTTTATTTTCTATTACAGGGAATTCCAGATCTTCTATTTCCTTGTATGCTCGGAGAAGGAAGGCATATATTCCAAAATTTGCAGTCCAAGTTATCTGACAATAACCATCGTTGTGTAGAGAAGGACATCCATAGTCAGTGTTATCGTTAACTGCGCGGTCTGGGTCTCTTCTGGTCGCTCCCTCTCTGAAGTAGAAGTAACCACCACGGTCCTCTTGTCTAAAGGCTCTTAGTTTTATTATTGTGGAGTCAGTTATTTCAGTTTCGAATGGACGATCTACCACGATAAATCTGTCTCCCATTTGACCTGCTTCACCCCCACCCATGTTCAGGGACATATCAATTATTGTATAATCAACATCATTAATAACCAATCTACAACCAATTAGGTTCACAGCGTTATCGCTGTGTCTATCCGCGCCTGGATAAGTTATTGGTACACCATTGAATACTAATTGACCAAAACCACCTTCAAGTTCAGTGTCTGCCGGTATTTCAAACTTGGTAGCCGCTTTCGAGTAATTCAAAGCACCATCAATGCCAAGTTCAAATGTTTCTGCCCGAATAAATTTAGTCATATCTAACACTTCGTTATAACAGTTTCCAAGTATCTTGTCCGAATCAACCACTGTTGAGTCTATGTTTGAAAGATATCTTAAATCTGCATCCCTTTCGCCTTCGGGAATATTTGTATCGGTATCGTCTTGATAAATTTGACGAACCGTCCAATCCTCCTGAAACTTCCTCTGTAGGAATTCATTCTTGTCGCCTTGAGATAAACCTTCGAAGTTATCACCATATATTTCAGTGATCAACTCTTCCATTGAGCGAACATCCTGTCCTAACATATACATGGCAAACAAAGCCCACGGTTTCATGATTCCCGCTCTTTGTCCTGCACCACCCCCTGTTCTTGTAAGACACATTGACTTTCCATACTCGTCAATACCATATTGAACCAGTCTCCGTGCAACCGATTCTCTTTCGTCCTCATCAAAATTAGTGTTCGTCATATGGTTGAAGAGACCTAATAATAGCGGAGATGTTTTATTCCCTCCATAATTTAAATCCTTGTAGTAGTAGGCCGTCAGATTGCTCAAGGCTTTCGCAGAAGAATATGAAGCACCGACTTCACTTCCCGCATCTAAAATTGGACCTATCAATATATTGTCTCTATACTGCCTTTCTTTCCAAGGGTATTGGTTTTTAAGTCCCACGTCTTTGTTGTGACCGTGTTCTTCTATAATCTCACTACCAGTACTAACGCTTCTGGTGAGTGAATATTCAAATATTGGTTTAGGTTTGGAAGTCCCAGAAGGCCAATAAATTGGCGGACGATATGAATCGTTTGCTGGTGCATTTTCAAGAACTGTTAATACTGCTTGATTTTTTATGGCTGTTCTTGCACTAACAAAGGCGTCCTGTCCTTCCTCTACTGGTGATAAATTGTCGTCATGGTATACAAGAGTCTCACCGACAAACGGTAAGTAACTGCTACCTGCACTGTATGGTCTGTCATCATTTTCGTCATAGAACGATTGTGATAATACAATCATATCGTCTGAGTTTACAAGAATGCCACTTCCATTCTCGATTGAATCTTTTCTTTCTGTAAACCCTTCAATATCAAAATCATCATTAAGAACATTTTGTAGGTCTTCAATTGAATTTTGTCTAGAGAATACCGAGTTGTTTCTGTTGTCTGCGAACAGAGGCGTATGTGGTATTTCAGTTCCTTCGATAAAATCACTAACACTATTTGATTCTGGACCTAATTTCGGATTGACAATAAATCCATTTCTATAAATGGTGAGGGCTTCTGGTGGGTTAAAACTTGTTTCCTGAACAACATTGATTTCTGGTCTGGGAGTAACATCAATAAGTGCTGGTGAAGATCCCGCTGGGAAAACAACCCACGGTGATCCATCGACAAAAGTCCCAGACTCTTGTGGTGTTACATTGAAACTCCATTCGAATGTGGTTTCACCTATGGTTTGTGATATTGTTACCGGTTGTTCTTCTTGTTCTGGAGCGTCTATTGGTTCTCCTGTTCTAGGATCCAGAATTATTATTGTCGGATCTTCAGGTATTACTCCAATATCATTGATTGCATCTACCAATCTATCTCTCTTTGTCTCGAATGATGACGTATCAGACCACGAACCACCCAACCAGAACATAATCTTGTTTGTCACTCTATCCCGCAATAATTTTGCTATTTCTGGTGCGTTCATAACATCTGCATTTGTACCATTGTTAACATTTTGATCAGAAACACCAATATCAATATATTCAAATTTCATTATTGGGATGCATGGTTTATTCACACCATGTACGTCGAACAATCTATCTCGTACTGCCTTTAGCTGTTGTACTCTGACACCATTTAAAATTCGTTCTCCTACACCGAATTCGTCTCCCTCTGCATAGTATTGATATAAAACGGGTGTATGAACATCAATTGCGTCATATAATGTTTGGCCGTTATATTCAATCTTAGATGCAAACACAGAGTCTTCTACTAGTTTATTGAAGTCTATATTATTCAGTCCTCCGTTGGGCCATGCTGAGTATCCAGCTCGGAAGTCTGTACCACCAAATCTCCACACACATATTTTTGCATTAGGACAAAACTCACGGAAGATTTGAATTCTCCTAATCAGACCCTGGGTAAACCAAGTCAGTTCGAACTGAGTATTGTTTTTATTACCATAATTGAGTGGTTTTTCGAGATCAAACATTACATAGCCAGTGGTATTTTCATTTAAGTACTCACTACGAAGCACACCGGGAGTGGATCCTCTGTCGTCAAAGCCGTTGATGTGATTTCTAAATGCCTGTCTAATTTCATCATCAGTTTTATTAATGTAATCTAGGACATCCTCTGGATCGTTATCGTCTGGACCTGCCATCTGGAAACTAATCATAAAGTGCATAGACTCAGCATCACCATTCAACACATGGAATGGAACTCTCGCAGAACTGTTTATTCCACCACCAAATACCGTGCTTTGTGTGACTGGTTTTGTGATATAGTCTATAATTTCATCCCTAGCAGGTCCCTCATTTACAGGGGTTGTCCCGGTGTACGGGTTAAAGGCAGCACTTACAACAAATCCACGATCTCGCATCTCATCTATTTCTGCCTTCATTCCCTCTATATCATATACAACATCGGCGTACCCACACCTACCATCTAGTTCTGGGAACCCACACCCCGGAACTGTACCGAGTGGTTGATTTCCACTGGCATATCTACCATTAAATCCATTTCTTGCACCGGCAAATGACCAAACTAAAGATATATGAACTTCAGTGTCCTCTGGACTTAAAAAGATGTTGGTCCACCTGTTTCTCCAAAAGTTACCATCGTCATCATCTCTATATGGTTCGATGCTATTACCACCATAGTAACCAACAAATCCCGTTTCTGTAATTAAATCGTCGCGTAAAGCTGCTTCGTCACCAAAACCATCGTCAGTGCCGTAATTCTCTAGAGGAACTGCCTCTCCCCATACATCCACACCCTTGTTTCTGTAGTAATCAAAATATCCCGGAGGTCTGTTTACTGGGTTTACAGAACCAGTTGGCTGTCCCGAAGAGGAAAAAGAAGATGCGTCAACAATAAAACCAGTTACTCCTATATCAATCCACGGATCTAGCTCACCATCAAAATACTCAACATGAGCCGGATTAGACATATCAGGAAGTGGATATCTATCTCTCCATTTTGTCCCCTCGGAAGTATCTCTATCGTTCACCCAATCTCCTGCTGAAGAGTAGAATACCTCCAGTGCCTGAGCACCTCTAGCTGGAGTTCCATCATCGAAGAAACATGGTTGATATGCGTTGTAGATGTAGAAATCTACAGGGTCTCCGGCGTCTTTCTTTGATTGAATCCAAGGCTTGAGGAAGTTAATGTATGATTGTTGCATGTTTCCGATTACAGCCTCGGGATCTTTGCTAGCAAGTTCACCTGTAGATGTAAATGGATATTCAAATGTTTCGCCTCCATTTAAAACTGTTCCAATATTAGTTTTATCATTCCATGTCTCTAAATTGGGATCACCGGAACTCCAAACTGCAGAAGGAACACCAAATCCTCCGGGTGAACCAGTTCTCATACCCATTGGACCACGAATAATAAATCTACGATAGCCCAGTTGATATTGTGGCTCAAACTGTTGATATACCATGTAATTTACTGCGTCTTTATCTGAATCTGCTAAACCGGGAGTAACATTAGGATTTGACTTTCTGAGAATACTTCTACCCTCAGAGTCATATGGTGCTCTATTAATCTTCCAATAGTCTATTGGATTCTCATCGCCACCGGGCTGATCGGCGGGAATATTACCTTGACTTGCTATATTTATCCAGTAAATCCCACGATGATCTGGATTAAAGTCTCTACGCTCGGTTTCGTCTTCTTTGGTACATTGTAGACTTTTACTTTCATCATTATAAAGACACACTTCATCTGCTTCACAACCACAACAGAAAGTTCCCTCTGGTATGCAATTACCATCTACACCATTTTTGGTGGGACAACAATAATGATTCTCTGGGCATGGACCACATAATGGATCTGGTAAATCTTCTCCACTACTTGGAAGTCTTGTGTAATTACATTCACTTTCGCCACCGGGTGTTCCATGAGTTCTGTCACTAGTCCAGTAATCGCATAATTTATTGGAGGCACCATATCGTTGTGTAGTCTTTGTATTACAACACGGAGGACCTGTCCAGCAGTCTCTACTGGTGTCACCCGGAAACGTAATATGCCAATATGCCGATGGTAATGGAGTTTCTCGTTTTATTGGTGCATGATACCATTCATAATCTCTGAGACCATTTGGTACATCACCGGGATTCTGTGTTTTAGTTTTGACATAAATTTTATGTCCTCGTTTTAATACATTTGCATTAGAGATGAACTCGCTTAGATCATCAACGGGTTCTCCCGTATCATGATCTACAATTTTCCATTCTATGTTTAAATCATTTAAAACATTGAACGCTCTATCTTGTACATTTATTGTTATAATATATGGATTACTTGAACTACTAGGATCTCCATCGTTTCTTTCTACAGTTATGTTTGGATCGTCTGGATCAGTAACAAATATTTGATCTGTATCTGCGTCAAATATTTCCCATCTTAACTTAGTTTCTGAATCAGTTGGCCAGCCCGGAATTAAGTTTCTTAATAGAGAGTCCGAATCACCTTGTAATATTTTGTGTTCACACCCACCATAAAACTGGATAAAGTCTGCAAGAACGAAGTTATGATAAACTAGAACAGCAGGACTACCGGTTTCTCCAGTCCAATCTCCATTTTCATCTATACCCCCATCATCGTCTTCACCAATTGAGTGTAGAGCATAATTAACTTGGTAGTTTTTACAATATGAATCATCATGGACAACATTTTGAGGCATTCTTAACCAGAACGCATTATTTATATTAGAACAATAATAATCAGTTCTCTTTGCACAATCATCATCTTGGCTACCAACCCATGTTAGAGCAGTACTAGATTGTTGTATCCATGCACCAAAGCATGTAAAAGAACCGTTTGTATCTGAACATGCACCTAAATTAGATCTTTCATTTACTATGTCTTTTGATCCAGCACTGAAATCCCCTTCCCCTTCTCCATCTGCCAATTGTCCACCCCCACATACACTAAGAACTGGGCTTCCACAACCTTCACCACCACCACCTTGGAGATCTTTGCAACTATTGTCCGGACAAAACTTATCACCATCTGGAATTGGATCCGAAGTATATGTGGTTGGATATGGAGCTGCACTAAAACAATTGTCAGTAGAACACTGATTTGGAGATAACCCACTGTTTTTTGGTGGGAAGAATGCATCCCACTCAGTTGTCCCAGCTTCATCGGATTGTCCCGCATTACCACATACGTATGACCATTGTCCAGGCCTACCATAAAAATAATAATCATCGGTGGTAAACCCAACTTGATCTGGTGTGCATGGATATTGATCTTCGGGTCCATCAACCTCACATGGAGTGTAAACTCCAGTGCATTGGAAAGAGTTGGGATTCGGTTCTGCATTCACATCTGTGTCGCAGACCGGTTCGCAGTTTCTAAGAGCGGTAAAGCTAGACCTACATCCTTCGCTACTGTTACATCTCGCAACCAGATTTCCTTCCCCGTCTTCGTAATTAACCCAAACTTTTTCCAGTTGATCTTCACTTATCGCACCGGGAGTGGGTGTTAGTCCAACCTCGCCGAACACAGCATCAATCCAGTTTTTAACAGCAGTCGAATCTGGATCATTACCACCGTCATTTTTCTCGGGAAATGCATTACAAAGTTCTTGACTTATCTCTAAACAATGGACAGGAACCAGCTCTGGTTCCGTCTCTCCGGGCTGAAGCAGTCCTATTTTTTCTATACAACACGATCCTATTGATCCTTGATCGTATTCAGTAGCTTCTCTTCTTTGCAAACACGAAAGTATATTAGGATCCTCTATTGTTTCTTCGCAGTTTGATCCCTCGAAGTGTTGACCACCAGCATAATTTCTACATATATTTTTGTTACTGTCAAAGCAAAGAGTAGATGGACCACAGAAACCATATTCTGTTGCAATTCTTGCTAAGGCTATAGCCGTTTCACTCCAATCGTCTAGATCACAGAATTGTCTTAAGTCTTGAAGTCTCTCTTCCGGACTATCGCCAGGATTTAGGGCTATAACGTCTGGATCGTTAAAGAAATCTTCCCACTGAGCAAGTTCAGTTGCACTAAATGATCCGGTATAACCACAAACAAACCTACTACATTCAACACCACCGGGGATTGCATCATTATCATTATCAGAATTAGGACCGTCTGGTGATAAATCATCCCAACAACCAGATCCACTAATTCCTGTGATTATGCTACCATCCTCCAGAACAATTTCTACCTCAATCGGATCTCCAGTATATCCACAAAAAACTGCCCCTTCAGTAGCACAATCACAATACAGCGGACCACCATCAGACACATTATTACAACAGTGTCCGGTTGCACCACCCTGTGCCTCTAGATCATGAAATTCAAAATTCTTTTTGAATATTCTATAGTCTTGTTCTTCTCCATAATTAATAGGATCTGGTAATATACCAACCTCTACCATTTTCTCCGTGACTATAGGATCAATCTTTGATCCGAATTGAATACATCCCATTACATACGCCGCCGGACTACTTGGATCAAGTCCTCTGGGTCCATCGGTAGTAGGAACGTAAACCTTGAGATCTGTGGGAAACCAACTCCCAGGATCTACATCTAATTTATCCACAAGTTCGTGTGTGAATATAGGAACACCCGCACATCTTTCGCGTATGTACTTTGGAGTTCTACATCTCTCCGCAAATGTGCCTGTGTAAATATCAGAGTCTACGCCAAGAGGGGGTGGGTCCGATGGATCACCAACATCATTGACAGATATTGAGTTCCAGTACTGCTGCCACCATTTTTCTCTGTGCATTACTCCCCAGAAAGTAAAACTAAGTGGCCACAGACCGTATGGATAATCTTCACAAGTACCCCAACCAAAATCAAGCTCAACAGAAATAGTACCGGCTGATTCTAATATAGATGTTCTGTAATTTTTAAATAATCTTGGTTTACCATTAGTGCTCGCGGGTGATCCCTGACTTACGATATCTTGTAGGTAAAGAAAATCGGAGTTCATTCTTTGTTGACCACCCTCAAGAACACCAAAACCAACTCTAATTTCACCCTCCTCTGTTGTTGGACAGGGCTCTTCTGGTCCACCTTTAACATAACCCCACGCACTGGTTCTCCAACCTGCGTTATCACCAGTTCCCCCATCAGGATGTCCTATGAATTGAATTTCACTCTGTGTGAGATATCTTAAGTTTCCAAAATTATCAGGCCACCATATTAATTGATTGTCGTTTATATCCCATCCACAGAATGGAAATATGTCCTGCTGACAATAAAAATCAGATCTACATTTAACCTGACCAGAATATTTGTGTGAGGGACATGCACATGGCCATGTATCTGATCTGTTAAATGTATCAGTTGCTATTTTTGGAGATACGTACAGATCTTCTCTGTAGTAACTGGTCCAGTAATATAACTCGTCTATGTGTGTTGAAGGAACATCAGTTGCATTTCCTGATAAAAATGGTTGTTTATACCAACATACTATGGGTGGTCTTTCATCAGTCTCATAACTTAGAAGTGAACTTGATTCATTTTCTCCTAAACAATCACACTTACAATTAGGATCACCACCAAGAAATGCCACTGTGGTGCTATATTTTGCTTTTGTTCTTTCAATTACACAAACTAGTTCTTCGTCTTGATCGTGAACACAAAAGTCCCAATTATCGTGACGGTTAAAATCATCGGTCGGTTCGCCATCAAATGCATCTGCATGACATCTATCTGGTCTATATGCTGTCTTTGGAACACCACCGTATCCCAAAAAACATACTCCCTCTCTTACATCGTCACAACAACAAGCGGACCTATACCGATTTGTCATACATCATCTCCACTTTTTACCAGATAAATTATGATTCATATTATCATGGAGTCTATCTGGAGTTCCAGATTTAATTTTATTCATGATTTCACTCCACCTACCACCGGTCTTTTTATCTGCAGTCATTGTGGTATCAACAGCCATTGCTGGGAATCCACCTAGATGCTTCTTGACATGTCCCATCTCTTCACAGAACGGGCATTTTTCACCACAAGGTTTATCTCGGTTGGATACGGTTAAGTTTTCTTCCCATAACTTACTGCACTTGTCGCAGCGGTAATCATACATTGGCATAGTTTCACTCCTGTATATTTCTATATATTAGAGATAAAAAGGTATTCTAACATGAAATACAAGTCATTCAAAAAATATATTACAGAAAAATCCACACAGGCTGCAGCTAAACAATTTGATGCTCTTGGTTATAAATTCGAAAAACAAGGTGGTGCAAAACTAAAACAAAAATGTGCCCAGTTTAAAGCTGGCTCTGACGCACATACTAGTTGCATGTATGGACAAGATAAAGATGAACCAAAGACTGAAGGCTTTGTTGCAGAACAAAACCAGAGACCTACTGCGGCAAGAAGAAAAGCATCTAGAACACCAGAACAACAAGCACAGATAGATGCCATAATGTCAGGTGGTGTAGGTGGTGGAATGACTAAAACAAGTGACGGTAAAATCACCATTGATAAAGAAAAAGAAAAAAAACAACAAGATAAATTCATGAAACAATCAGCAGAAGTTGCCGGAGGCTGGGGTGGTGGTCAATTTAATAAAGATACAGGAGCCATCGAGTTTGGTGGCATTCCGGGTCTACGTGGTCTAGGTTTGTCAGGAAAATATGCCTCTGTTGATGCTAAAGGTACAAATAAAACTCACTACGGCAATATAGCACTTGACGCAACATACGCAATTCCAGGCGCAGGTCTTGTAACCGGTATGGGCTTAGGCTTGGCCAAGGGGGCTGCTCGTGGTGTAGCGAGACTTGGTGGAAATTTAGGCGGTAAAGCACTTACTAAAGGTGGAAACGTAGTACGACAAAATGTAACCAGAGGAAGAATACCACCCGGAACAGATGCAGGTATTGGAAAAAGAGCACTCAGTAAACTTGACACAGCGGTTGATAAACTAGGTCAAGGGATGCGGCGGCGTGGTGCCAGGATGTCCGGACGCTCACTCACGAGGTCGAGGATCGCTAGTCAAACGCCTAGAACGACTCGGGCTATAGACGTAGCAAAGACAGGATTACGTGGTGCGGCGGTGACGACGGGTGCCGCAGTAAGTGGTGGTGCTGCCGCAGTGCGTGGTGGTGCTGCCGCAGTGCGTGGTGGTGCTGCCGCAGTGCGTGGTGGTAGTAACTTAGTACGTGGTGGTGGTGGTCTCGCAGCGCGTGGTGGTGGTGGTCTCGCAGCGCGTGGTGGTGGTGGTGCTGCAGTGCGTGGTGGTGGTG
>Ga0098038_1001179_pt1 | contig 11423 bp, 2 predicted proteins | sample 5B_taG_FD_75051 | JGI IMG/M metagenome (GOLD analysis project Ga0098038, IMG submission 75051) | Marine viral communities from the Subarctic Pacific Ocean - 5B_ETSP_OMZ_AT15132_CsCl metaG | ecosystem: Environmental > Aquatic > Marine > Oceanic | place: Pacific Ocean | collected 2015-01-08 | reverse complement strand
GTATAACATTAAAACTGCTTTTTGTTTTTCTGTTTTTGTATTTATCTTATTTAGATTTAATAATATCTCTCCGTCTTTTACAAACTTTTTTATATCTATTTTACCTAGCTTTTCTTGTTTTGCAAACTTTAACAATTGATTTTCGTTTATACTATCTTTTTCTATAAACATATCTTTAATATCGCTGTCCCTAGAAACGTAATCAGAACTGTTGTTTCTTTTAAAGTCCATGTAGCTTTTAACTATGTCGGAATTGTATAGTACAGCTAAGTCGTTTAAGGAGTACCCAAGTCTACGTAGCATTACATAAGAGAATACGCTTTGCATATCCATACCAAGTTTACTAGCGTATTGATGTTTTGCATTATCTAAAGCTATGTTTAATAATTGTGCAACACCATACCAGTTACCTACACCGTTTTCTGCTGATGCGTCATCGTAAAACTTGTCTTGTGTTACCGCACCTGACTCTCCATTTATTGTTATCTTAAAAGGTAAAGCATCTTGACTATTAGAGAACACATTAAATGATCTCATTAGTGAAGCAATCATACCAACTAAATTTTTAGCAGGCACATTGTCTGCAAACATTTGTCCATCACCTGTTGGTTCTAATTGTGAATCTTGTTTTTTACCTTTAAATACTTTTGCTATTGCTGCCTCTGCATCTTTTTCAAAATCTATATCAGCTTGTATCTCGCCCTCTTTTTCTGATCTACTTATAAGTCTAACATATGAATCAAAGAAATCATTGGATAATTTTCTCCAAGACTTTTGACTGACCTCTTCAGGTGTATACTTAAAGTTCATGTGTATACTATCACCATCTAAGTCAGCACCCCAATACTTACTAACCCAAGAAGGTATAGTAACATTTGAAGTAGGCGTGTCACCTATCTTTTTATGAAAGTCTTTTACTACAAACACAGCACTACTTACTTTACCGTGTGCTGGTACTCTTGTTCCTATAAACAAGTCACCTACTCTAACGCCTTGATCTTGTAAGTAACCAGGAACTATTGCTTCTGAGGCTACTATGGATGGGTCTGCCGCGAACAAACCTTTCTCGTAAAACTTTAAGCCCATGCCTAAACTAGCGGATTGATAACCTATAGATCCTTTTGTGTACATCTTTGTACCCTTGTTTGTTATACGACCTGTGGCTATGGAGTTGTGAACAGCGTTTAGATATGGGTATCTTGGATCTAGATTTTCATATGTATTGTCTACAAGCACATCAAATATATCAGCCGACACAGAAGATTTAAACGAATCTCTTTCTTTTATTACATCTGATTCTGTTCCTTTGTCGTTCATAATTAGACTTGCGTTTCTACTAGCATTGTTTTCCTCCATAACCTTTTGTCTAAGATCAAGCATAGCATTTAATGTAGCTTGTTCTTCAGGTGCTATGTTTGTTGCTAAATTATAGAATAGCTGTGAAGGAAAAAACCTTTCGTCTGTTTGTTTATCTAGCTCTAACTGTATACCAAAACCTTCTCCAGATAAGCCTACATACTTACCATCTCCTCTGTATATTTCATCTTGTATGGTCATTATATTGTCTATATCATAACCCTCACTTATATCGTGTATAACCCTGTCTGCTCCTGAATACAGTTTTGCCGCAGATTCTGAAGCAGCTATAACAAGCCCGCCTTTATTGTCACCCTCTCTTATTTCATCTCTTCTTGTTCTTAATACATCACCTATGTTTTTTAAGTATTCGCTTTTTGCTTCTAGCTCTGGAGTTAGTGTGTGTACCGCAAACTTCATGTATGTAGTTCTACCCTTTTGCGGACCTTCTAATTGTGTATAATGATATACAAACTTAAACACATTACCTACATTCTGCGATTCACCGTACCTTGCTCTTATCATCTTTGCTTCTTCTGGTAACACGTAGCCCATAGCGTCATTTTCAATCGCTACATTGTCTTTCCAATTATCGCCAAATTGTTTTTTTGCCTGATCTTCTGTTAGTATGTCACCATCTTTTGTTTCGTAATAATCTTTTGTTACTACAAACTCTACTGTAGTATTTCTATCAAACACAGTGTGACTAGCTATAGCTCCTGCAGCACGTTTTATATAGTCTACTTGATCTTTAGATTGTCTATGGTCATGAACAAACAGTTGCTGCGCCATAAACTTGTTAGCAATATAAGAAGTTAAAAACGCTTCTACTGCACCATCTTGAAACACGCCTTTTTTAAGAGCGTTATTATTTTTGAATAACTCTTTGTTTTTGTTTGCGTATTCTCTCCATCTTTTGACTAGTTGAGGCATTTGTTTTATTTTGCCATTTGCGATGTCATATGGAAATACACGATCTCCATTTTTATATTTTGCTTTATATGCAGGATTGTTTTCTATTTTTGACAACAATAGTTTTCTCATAGCAGGATTATGCGCAGCTATACTTTCTACATAATACCTTCTGCTTTTGTCAGAGAATACAGCAATAGGCTGATCGTACCTTATAACTTTTTCATTATTCTTTATACCGTCATTGTATCTATTTAAAAACATAAAGAAGTCTGCTGCTACTAATTCATCAGGATTTATATCTGTAAACTTTTTTGTTCTGTTGTCTTTGTTTTTTATACCAGAGGCTTTATTGATAAGTCTACGCATCAAACCAGAATGTATAGTAAAGTGAAAAGTTTTTTTACCGTCTTTGTTTTTATTACGTAATGCCATCAAGCTATATATATTATTGTCATGATGCATTATATCGTTTTTGTCTAGCTGTATGTCTTCGTTAAATATTCTTTCTACATTATCAGCCCTGTTGCGCAAACCGTTCTCTTTGTTAAATATACTAACGCCATCCATATCTACATTATCTACCATAGATAAATAATTAGTTGCTCTTGATGATATAACTCCATGTGTTAGTATCGTTCTTATGTCAGACTGATTACCGTGAAACGTTCCTAGAACTTTTCTGTTGTTTATTTCATCAGCAAAACCTTTTTTCTTACTGATATGCCTAACCATAAATTTGTTTTTCAAATCTGGATTACCAAATTTATTTATTGTATTGTCAAATAATATATCTGGCACTGATTGTCTTTTGCCTTTGTATATCATTGTTTGATTAAGCATAGAGTCTATATCAATCAACACGCCTTTATTATCAGCAGACAGTATAGATTGAAAAATAGCTTTAGCCGCATCATATCTGTCTTTACTACTACCAGGATTTTTATCCTGAAACAAAGTGTTGTACACTCTTACGACTTCTTTTATTACATCTTTATTGTTATTTATTGATTTTATTACACCATCAACCACGCTTTTTTCTACGGTAGCACTTGTGCTTTCATACCTACTCCAATATCTTTCAGTTTCGTTTTGTATAGTCAATACATTGTGAGCTAATGTTTCTATTGTAATACCTTCTATTGGTCCTTTTATTTCTATTAACTTTGCATTTGTAAGCACTTGATCACCCCCATATACTCTATCTAATACATTTACAATAGACAAAAGAGCTTCGTTTGTTGATCTCCTTACTTCATTAGCAAAGTCCATAGGATTTTCTCTAGTTGCTTTTGCCACAGACATGAGCGCTGCTAATACTTTCTTAGCATCTATTCTACCTTCTTCTTCTACACTATTGTTATGTATCTCTACAAGTTTTTTTACAAAATTTGTGGTAGTTTTTGGAAGCGCTATGTCTTTTTCTTCTCTAGTGTTTATATCGTTTGGATCTTCTATTCCCTCAGTAACATCTTCTTTTGACTTAAGATCCACACCTATCTTAGCCAACTCCCTATCTAATATCTTGTCAGCTTGTTGTAGTTGCTTTGGTCTTTGTATTTGTGCAATCACTGCTGCTACATAGTTTCTTGTTCTTTGCACATTCTCGTCTTTGATAGATAAATTAGAGTCATCAGCAATAGCTTGCATAACATTATCTGTTATTTCTTCTACACTTCTGTTTGCTCCTATATATTCAGATATATAAAAAGATACCGCTGAATAAGATGTGTTTCTTGTAAAAGGTTTTTTAGATGCTTTACCTATTGGGCCATACGCAGAATTACGCATTCTAGGTAGCGTGCTGTTATCAGATCCAAAATTAAGCAGTACAGCTTTTGTTGCGTTCTCCAAATCTAAAGAGGCTATATCTTTAACTGTTAGGTTAAGTATTTGTCTTGCGTCTTCATCATTAGTTAGTTTCTTTACTTCTTTGTAGAACTTTATAAGATCTTCTTCTAGTCTTTTTTGTGCAGCTGAACCTTCTATTACTGCATCTACCGTTCCTCTTGAATATGCCTCTAATGTTCTTGTAAACGTTTCCTCTAGTACGTGTGCTTGTTGGCTAGCTCTTAATTCAGTTGCTCCGTTTGCTTTTAATTGAGTTCTTAAAGATATAAATAACTCGTTAATTCTTGTATTGTCACCCTCCTTAATAGCTTGACCTAAATTGTTGGCAATACTTATTATATCGCTCTCTGACATGCTATCTGTATTGTTAATTATATTTCTGTAAAACTCTCCAAGTGTGGCTGTTCTACCCTTGAACTTCATAAGTATTAGTTCTGGGTAATCTTGTTTTGTTTTGTCATATAAACCAGATTTAGGTAAAAGTTTTTTGATTCTTTTCATTAACGGAGTGTTTTCCATTAATCCATAATATATATGTCCTGCCTCGTGTATAATATCTGTCTGTGCTACAGAATCAATATTTATAAATAATGTAGAGCCTATAGCTAATGAAGATGCTTCTTGACCATATCCATCTATAAGTTTACTATAAGTTAAAATACCAACTGACCCTGGAAACTTTTTGTCAACTATCTTTTTTAGTATTGCGTTTTCTGTTATACCAGACCCTTGTCTGTACAAAGGGTTTCCTGTAAATTCAGTAGGAGTAAAGTTAGGTAAGTCTTTTTGACTTCTAGTAAAGAACTTAATTATGTTTTGCTTTGCTTCTTTTACTCCTTTTACTAATTTGTCTATCGCGCGCTGGTCTTTCTTTTTTGCTTTTCTAGCAGGACCTTTGTCTTGATAGAATTCTTGCGCTGTTTGTTCTAACTCACCTATAACAGTGCCGTCAGCTACTACCTCTATTTTACTTTCATATAAAGGCCCGTTGTTTTTAAATTGAAAATATAATTTACCGTCTACTTCCACCACATTAGGTTCATTCGCTACAGGGTTAACTAAACGTAGTGTTATATTTTGCGCTTCTCTTGTGTATTTTTGTATATCTACATTTCTCTTTGCAAAGAACTTTATTGTATTTCCAGCTGCAGCTTTTATTACGTAACTAAACGCTCCAGCCTGTTTTCCTACCAGTTTAGATATAGATGCTACAAAAGGCTTAATTCCTTTATCTTTTAAGGCTTCTTCCGTCTTTTTATACTGCTCAGATTTAGGAGCTACGGTCGTTTGGTCTTTTTTTTTTACGTCTTCTTGAGACTCTTCAGTGGTTGTTTCTTGTTTTCTTGCGTCTTTCCTTATCGCGCCATTAACGTCTCTGTTGTTGATTGTACCGCCCCTACCAGTACCTTTTATTTGTTTAGCCGCTTCTACCGATATATCACCGTTTTCTATGGCTTTAATTAATTTTTCTTTAGCAGAAGGTGTTATTTCTTTGTTAGTAAGATTGTTTATTTTTTCTACAGTTTCTTCTACTTCATTCTTAACTGCAGTAGCTTCTCTTTCTGAAGCAGGCTTAGTAACTCTATCTACAACCCCTTGAACTCCTTTTGCAGCAGCGGTACCAACGTCTTTAGCTGCCTGAAAAGCTTTTGTTCCTACCTCTGTTAATCTTTCTCTTAACGTCTTTCTTGGTTTAGCCGCTTCTTCTTTTGCTCTTTTTTGAGCTTCTGCCGCGTCTCTTTCTTGCTTTTGTTTTTCTCCTTCTTGCGTGAACTTTTCAAAATCCGTCTTCTCTAGACCTGTTTGTTTAAACCTTTGGTCTGCTTTTCCTGTAGATTTTGCAACTCTTCTATTATCTATTTGTGCAGTATACAGGCGCTCAATAGCCTGATCTAATTGCTGCATTTGATTTTCAGCTTCTTTAAGAGCTTCATCTCTAGCCTCTTCTTCTACCTTTATAGCTTCTTTTAATGCTTTAGGACTTTTTATATTCTTTTTTAAATTTTCTATTCTTTCTTTATGTTTTTCGTTTACTAAATTTATATCTTGTTGTAAACGCGTTTTTTTCATTTCATTATAAAAGGCTGCCTCAGCTCCTGCTTCTGTAAGTGTTGTGTTTACATGATGTTTAGCGTAGTCTTTTTCTGCTTGTTCTATTTTTGTTTTATACTCAACCCCTTTTTCTTCTGTTATCTTACCGTCTTTTACTAAGTTATCTACTATTGACATGGCTACTGATCCATCACCAGAGTAATTCCATATGTTAGAGGCTAACAAATTATCAACCGCTCTTTGCATGGCAAGTTCTTGATCTGCTGTTTGATCTGCAGCAGCCTCTTTTATAATATCAACAGCGTTATTATATTGATCTACTTTCTTGTCTATCAATGCTTGTTTTTCTGCATGCACATCAAATATACCTCTTACTCCCCCCATAGCACTACCTAAACCTAAAGCAGACCAAAAAATCTCTCTTAGCTCTGGCCTATCTTCTCCAAAAGGCGCTTCTCTTAACCACTCTGTCATCGGCTCAACATCCAAGCCTAAAGCGTTTTGTTTTGCTTTGTGTTTTATCCATTCTTGATAAACCTCTTGATAAGCCTCAGTAAGTCCCTCTATAGCTGCATATGGCGCAGCAGGTACTGCCGCCCCTATAGTATTAATTGTTGCCCCTCCAGCTCTTCTTACTACGTTTTGTAAAATTCCTTGCGAGGTAGCTCCTGGCTGTACTTTTACTACTGGAGCTCTTAATATTCTATTTAAAATTCCTTTACCAGCGCCTCCAAACAAGATACCATACTGTAAGGCATCAACATAAAAATATTTAAAATTGTCTTTTACTACTTCTGAAGCATGTATTGCTGCCTCTTGTGGGGTAAACATTGGTTGACCATTTTCGTCTACCATATTTGATAGCTCATTATATGACTCACCCGCTAAATAAGCACCTTCAGCTAAGTTTGCAGTTAAACCACCACCTATAAAGCCTGTTGTATTTCTTAAGAAAGTAGTTGGCACAACCCCCTTTTTACCCAAGTCTTTTCCTAGATAACCTAACAATCCTGATCCTTTTTTTCCTTTTTTTGTAGCAATGTTTACACCTTTACCCATCTGACCAAATACTCCTGTTTTCTGGGCTCCTCTTAATACTTTTGAACCTTTTGATCCAAAACCGATACCTTTAAGAGCTAAGTTTGCTAACTTTGCACCACCAGTATATGGAATAAGAAATGAAAGAGCATATGGAACTTGTTGTGCAATTTTTGATGACCAAAATTCACCTTTAAACATATCATTCCAGGTGATGTCTTCTAATCCTTCTGATAGAATCAAAGCATTGTCGTTTTGCAGCTTTGCTCCTTTTGTCTTTAAATATGTGCCAATTGAAGTTGTACCGTCTGTATCTGAAGGGTTAATAAGAGCGTTTATAAAATCTACTGTTTCTCCTGTTCCTTGCGCAAGCATACCTGTTCCTGACCATAAACTTCTTTGAAGTCTTTCACCTGTTGATCCTATCATCATATTAGGGTCTGTTATCATTTGCTGATTAGGAACCTCTGCCATTCTATTAAAGCCAGCATACTGATCTTGTAAGTCTGCTTGCGCTGCTCTTTGTGAAACATACGATTCAAAAAGCTGTTGATCTTGTGGTGTCAATCCTTGATTAGAATTTTCTATAAGACCCGATAGCCCAGAAGGAACTTGTACTTGTTCTTCTTCAGGGGTTGCGTCCATTTGATCGTCATACAAATTAGCTATTTCTTGACCTGGATCTTGCGGTCCAGGAATAGGCTGTGTTGCTTGACCCAGAAATATGTTTAACCCAGAAGTATAGTCATTTTGCTCTGCCATTAATTTCTTTGTTTATTAATTATTTGTTTTGATAAATTTCTTCTTTGATTATATTCCTTTTCTCCATATATGGTTCTACTATAAGCATTGTAGTTTCCATTTCTTATTGCATCCAACATGGCTTTATATTGTGGGTTACCACTAGTTAACCCTTCTTTTAAAAACATAGTAGAGTAAACCATATACTCTCCTGGATTATTTGCTATCCTTTTTTTGTTTAGATCTGTTTCGTTTGGTGTAAAATCAAAAGGATATGCTCTATCTTGCTGCGAATCTAAGTATAAATCTGCCATTAACAAAGGAACTGCCTGTTGAATTTGCACTGAAGGTATTGAAGCCATGCCCAATCCTACTGTAAGCTGTTGGTCATAACTATTAATTATTTTGTCAACATCCTGTTGATTAGATTGATTTAATAGTTTTTGTAGTTTTAGCTCATCTTTTACTTTCTGAGCTTCATAATAATCATTTCTTGCTTTTCTTTGTTCGTATATAGCCTGATCATTTAAAACTGTTTCTAATTTATCTGTTTGTAAGTGATCGTTTATAGACATATTCACGCTTTGCGAACTCATATCAACTACTTTATAATAATGGTCATCAGCAGTAATTAAATCGTCATCTCTTAGTTCTGCTATTATAACAGGCTGAAATACTATATTTTTGTATTCATTCTGTAATTTTTTTCTATCCTCTTCATTTGTTACATCAGTTAATAGTATATCTCTACCGTCAGCAGATTTACCTTGATATCCCACAAAATAACCTTCTAAATACAGATTGTCCATTATTGCGTCTTCTCCAGTAAAATCTTCTATAAATGGTAAATCCCCGTACCATCCAGCATCTATATCTTCTTGCGTAATCATTCTTCCTCTAGAATCAAAGAGCCCTGCGGTAGAAACATTATCTACCCTTCTGTCGCCTGCATTGTATCTGCTTACCCCCTTAGCTAATTCTCCAAATACAGCGTTAGACATTTGTGTTTCCATCGTAGGATCAGTTAGTATTCTAGTAGAAGTAACTAGCTGCCTTCCTTTTGTTAATCCTAAATAATTATCGTCTGAATAGTCTTTTGCAGTTTTACTATTGTCTACACCTCCAAATCTTTGCCAATTTTGAGAAGCTCCTGTTGCAAAATCTTTACTGTAAACAGTACCGCCATCTAAATTGTAATTTTCAAAATACTGCGCTCCAGTTAGATTACCTGTAGAGTCTAACATTTTTTGGAATTCTAAAGAAGCGGTTGTATCTATCTCTTTACTACCGTAATACGCCTCTCCACCAAAATATGTTACTCCTCCAAAATTAGTTGTTTGTAATTCTCTATTTAAAAACATTTTCATGTCTTCTCTTGTAAATGTATATTGATTAGGGTCTAAACCTGTGTCGTTATACATATCTTTTTGTATAGCAACGTGATTTGAATTAATGATGTCATCTAAATCCAAATTGTTAGTTACATCAAAAACTTGCATAGCTTGTCCTAAATAATCAGATCTTGGTCCAGTAAATACAAAAGCATCTGTTTTACCAGAAAGAAAATTATTATATCTTTGTTTTGACCCTTGTGTTATAAATCTTCCATTTCCATCTGGGTCTTGTGCGTGCGCATGATACAACTCTAAATTAGCTTTGTTTTTGTTTACCCTTAATGATATAGGGTTATTCATTAATTTATTTTTATACTCTGCAACTAAATAATCTAAATTACCGTACAATCTAGCGTTATCTACTGATCCGTGTGTTCTTAAAACATTTTGTATATCTCCCCAACCCGAAAGCTCTTCATGCCATGAAACAAAATCATCTATATCTTTTTGTCTTGAAAAATTATTTTTTGTATATAAGTCTTTTTGTGCAAGATTTGCAGCATTAATCAAATCCTGCTGCATTGCGTTTTGCCTATTAGCTTGTTGAAGCTGCTGGTTTTGTTGCTGCTGTTGAAATTGCATTTGACGCATTGCGTTTGCGTCTCTTTGCTGCTGAATTAAACCAGCATTAGCCATTGGGCCTGTTAGTGCTTGATATAATGCGTAATCCATATTACTCTTCTAAATTTTTGTTGTTTTGATTATTTTGATTTAAAAACGCAAAAGGATTTTGACCTGTTTGCATATTAGCTATTGGATTAAAAAGATTTGTTAATCCTTGACCCATATTTTGCATAATAGCGTTTGTGTTCATACTAGCATAGCTATTCATTAAAGAAGAAAATGCTGAACCTACAAATCCTGCAGCAGCCTCTTTATCTTTTACCTGTCTTTCTAAATCTTCAGCTCTTTGCTCTTCAGTTCTTTGTATGTCAAAGTTTTCTTTAAAAAGCATCATGTTTTCATATTTTTCTAAATTTGCATTTTGTAGTTCTGCATCTTTAGCTGCATAATCTATGAGCGCTGCAGATCTTTGCGCATCAAGTACACCGCTTTGTGCTAAATATTTAGCCCTATCACCACCTGTTCCTCTAACTGCATTCTCTAAACCTATTTGGTACGCTTTGTCTAATTCATTTTGAAACTCTCTTTCTTGATCTGGATGAAAACCCCTTTTAGATAACTCTCTTGATTGTCTTAAGTGTTGCATAAACATAGGAGATAGTTCTGCTTTTTGCATAGGCTCTATCTCTTTCATGGCTGCGTCTAAACCCTGTTTACCCATCACATATGAAATGATAGCTCCTGGTCCTCCTATACCGTCTAAAACAGCACCAGCTGTTTGTAATAAACTCTGGCCAATAGCTCCTGCATTTTCTACAGCTGTTTGAAGACCAGTGCCTTTTCCATCATCTGTTGTTTCAACTTTAATTGTCTCGTTTGGATCTTCCTCTTCTTTAGTTGTATCTTTTTTGTCATCAGGTTCTTCACCTAAGACATACTCTTCGTCTGTTTGTTTATTAGTAACAACTATCCTATCGTTTTCGTCAAATTCAAATGTTTCTTTGTTGTCTAATTCGTTCTGTGTAGGCACAAGAAGAGCATTGCTTCCCAATAAGTCCATATCACTAACCTAAAAGATTCTCCAGTACGTTGATTTACAAATGTATATTTATTTCCAAATCCTTTAGCGTCCTCTATTTTTACCAGCTGCACTACTCCACTCTGACCACCTATTACATTATCTCCTCTTGATGACGCTCCTTTTGCTATTGTATAATATCCATTAAGCTCAAGATCTTTCAGCATCATCTGTTGTCGTGGCTCACTCGTAGTAATTGTTCGTGTTTCAGGTTGGCCTTCAGTTGCAGGTAAAGTAGAGGCTGCTGTTACTAAATCATCTCCCGATAATGTATCTGTTCCTTGTGAAGCATTTATTATTGTTTTAGCAAAATTTGGGTTATTTTCAGCTGTTTTTTGAAAAGTCTCTATTACTTTTTTCTGTTCATCTGTAGCTTGTGTCATAGCTACATTGTATAAGGGTCCTTTTTTAAAAGAATAGGTACCGTCTCCGTTATC
>Ga0098038_1001176_pt1 | contig 11442 bp, 4 predicted proteins | sample 5B_taG_FD_75051 | JGI IMG/M metagenome (GOLD analysis project Ga0098038, IMG submission 75051) | Marine viral communities from the Subarctic Pacific Ocean - 5B_ETSP_OMZ_AT15132_CsCl metaG | ecosystem: Environmental > Aquatic > Marine > Oceanic | place: Pacific Ocean | collected 2015-01-08 | reverse complement strand
CTATTGGTAGAAATACATTTTATAATGATGAAAATCACTCTTCGCCAAGTGCGCTGGCTGTAAGCTTTAATGGATTTACCGCCAAGTCCTTACGATCTGCTGCCTCAAATACAACGTCATCCAATAAGATATTTAAATCATTCTCTATCTCAGGTCTTAACGATGCTAAGGTTCGGACAGGGTTGGGTATCGGCGCTAGTTCTTTTATTGTCAATAATCAAAACAAACCAGGCTCCTCCGCCGAAGGATTCCACACGCTATCTCCTTTGCGTCGTATGGGTAACTCTGTATATGGCGAGATTGGAAAGGACTTCAATATGTCGGGGATGAACATAAAGCCCATAGGTCAGATAAGTAATGTATACAAGTGGAGCTCATTCGATGGAGCTAACAACTTCTGGGAAAACCTAACTGATGGAGTGGGAGGCACTGACATTATCTTAGAAGATATAGTTGATGCTGATGGAAATGAGGCAGAACCTATTTTAAACTCAGGACAACTTTATGCCTTTGAGATTGGGTACTTTGTATCTGGCAACCCCCTACCCTCTGGAGTGTTTAGTTCTAACGCAGGGAATGGCGTAAGATTTTTTAGTGGTAAATCAGTACCAGGCTCTTCGCAATCGACACCATATGTAGCCTTAGATAACTATACTCCAAACACAGCGTCCTTTAACACCAACTTTACAGTATCTAATAATTTTGCTGCTGGCACACAGTTTACTTCTTATCTGTCTTTTGGAAACCCATATCAAGACACGTATAACACGTACAAGAAGGGTAACTTTATTTTTTTAAAAGTGAATATGAACGACAATAGTCCTCATGTCCCATTTGACGCTACCCCAGATGTCAATGAAGTTCCTAGAGGTGGGACTTTTCTGTATGCTATGACGCCAGGAAATGTAAACGGAGCCGACCCACACGGATCTTTTGCTGATGCGTTTGTTATTCTTGGTGATACAGACTTTGAGGTATCATCCCTACAGGTAGAGTTCGAATTTACAGAGTACGATCACGGAGGCATGATAGGCACAGCCAGTAAGGCAGGCAGTAAAAAATAATTTACTATTTTTGTTACACACTATATTGTAAGATAGATGGCGGACCCAGTAACATTAGGATTAGGAGCAGCAGCATTAATTGGTCAAGGATTAGGGGCGGTTGGTAATTTTTTTATTGGTAGACAACAAAAAAAAGAAGGCCGCCGTCTTGCTCGTCAGGGCAGAAAAGATATGCTCGCTACTGCTGGACCAACGGCGGAGCTTCTTGCTGGTGTTGACGAAACTAAGGGCCTTATTGAGCGAGGTAGAGCTAGGTCCGAAGAAAGACTTGACTCTAGTGTATCAGGATTTTTAGATGCCTTGTCGTCTGGTGACCAGTCACAGATTTCAGCTATGGTTCCTGGGTTTGGTCAAGATGTAGCACAGGCGTCATCTGACTTAGGCTTACAAACGGCTGCGTCTATGGCTCAGGCCAACCAGCCAGCTATCGATGCTGCAGAACGCGCCATGGATGTATCTCGTAGCCTTGCGGGCATGGACCTTCAGCAAGGCACTGAGGCTTTTAATAAAGGCAGGCAGTTGCAATTTGATGCGATTGGTCAGGTGTTAAACACTCCCATGGATTTAGCTGCACTTAACGTAGCCAACCCAGCCGCCTTTGATAACCTGTTCCCTTTCCTCGGCGAGAATGGTATTAAGGTGGGGCAAGAGGGGTCGTATACAGGGGGTGGCATCAACGTGCAAACTATTAGAGATTTGCTTGCTGCTTTGCCTAAGAAGAAAGATAAAAAGGAGGAGGATAAAAAAATAAGATTCGGCGAAGCCACTGATACTGTAGACAAAGTTGACAATGTGGGAGCCATGGGCGGCACTATGAAACCTGGAGATACCTTTCGCACTAAGGGCCCAGAGGATCACGACAAGCAGGAGTACAATATTGTAGACGCAGAAACAGGTCAAACTGTAGCTAAGACAACAGGGCAAGAAGACCACACTGTCAACGAAGACGGTAGCATGACAGTGCTCAACAGCGAGCAGTCAGGGTCTATCCATGATGCATTTAAAGATGTTGATGTGCCCATGCTTCTTAAGTTCCTTGAGAAGTATCCACAGAAAGGACAAGTCAGGGATCTGATGTCTGCTTTGAATGTGTTCACTCTACCACAATTCCAAGACTGATGTCTGACGGACCAGGGCTTAACCCTATATACACAGGAGGAGGTATACCCATTAAAGGCTTTGACACGCTTATTGATGTTGCCTTACAAACCGCGCAGCTAGATGCTCGTCGCAGACAACAACTTCAAAACGCTCGTAGAGGTCAAGTCAATAAGATTCAAAGTATTCTTGACGATGTTTATCAAGAGACAGGTGCGGACTTAGCGCCCGCGTTAAGGCCTTTTTGGTCTGAGTATGTTGACGGAGTAGATCAGCAGATACAGAATATGACTTTAAAAGACGGTGAACCCATTACTAGTGTGTCTCAGGGTTTGGCGCTTTTGAATGAGGCTAATTCTTTCTACGATCACCTATACAATTACAACCACTTTGAGGGTGAGTATGCCCCTGAAGATGAGATTGGTCTTATTGAAAACTTAATCTCTGATCCTGTAGCTCGTAGGAAGTTTCAAGAGAAGGCTCCAGTTGATCAGAACTATCTACTCGGTGACGCTACGAAAGCTAATAGCCGTTTAGCTCAGATGCAGAACTATGCAGACGTTGGATTCATAGGCGCAAGTGAACAAGAAATATTAGATGGCAGCTATGCTCAAGGGGGCTATGCAAAATATGCTCAGATTGATTACAGCGGACAAACGCCTAGGCTAAAACTTACCCAACCTAATGGTGTCGCTGACAGGAACAGTGCTAGTGGATACGCTCCATCAGGATCATATCTTGATGGTTTATCTATATACGGCGCAAACCACCAAGGCCTCTTCAATATAGAGCGCTTTGCTGTGGAAAGAGAAGCTAAAACCCTGGAGGCTCTTGGTCAAGAATACTTGCAGCCACAGGTTAAGTCAGACAGAGTTCAGCTGGGTTGGGATAGAGGTACGGCAAACAACTTGGCACCAGGCCTCATAAGAGACACTACCGAGAAAGGTCAGGAGATCAGATATGGTTTTCTTGACCTAGCCAAAAAAGACAATCCTAACTATTTCTCAGAAGCCGAAGAGCGTGCATTCTTATTTAACAATCCACAACTAGCATTTGACTTAGACCCACAGGGCAACGTCACTGCTTCAGAGGAGCAGCTAGCAAGACTTCAGGAAGCTTTTGATAGGCTAATGGCTAACCCAGATTATAACAAGGCATTTGTTAACGGAAGTAAATATGATAGGGCTATTCAAGTAGATGCAACGGAGGAGCGTCAGAGCGACTCATTCCAAGACATGTTGAATGGTATGACTGGATTGAATCCTAACGATGTCTTCTCTATTGAGCAGATTGAAGAACTTATTGGTCGAGGTCAGTTACTTAATTCTAATGATCAGTACGACAGGCCTGAGTATGAGGCATTCCATATGGGATATGCAAGATTGTTGGCTGAGAATGAAGCAGTTTTAGGTCAGCAAATCCAGCCTGGATCTACCTTAGATAACATATTGATTGCTAAAGCACCATCTTTTGCGTTGGTGGGACAACAGCTTGATGAGCAAGCAGGTGTCACAAGAGAGTTTGTTGAATCATTCGGTCAAGGTAAAGGCAGTCTACCTCAAACTCTTGGAAGATTCCCGATCAATGCTTCAGGCAGCACGGAACTTCAATTTTCTCCTGAAGACGGGATAGAAGGGAATATAGATACAATATATTTCATGGAGAATCCAGTTAATGGAGATCTTACTATTGGTGTGGCTTTGAACAAAAGCGGAGTCACCTCTTTTGGAAAGGGTACACTAAACCTTCCGATAGTACCACTGGCGGGTCAGGTTACTTTTACCACAGACACCCCACTTTTTGATGTGGTCACTAACCCAGATGGAAGCCAGTCATTAAGAAATTTAGGCAGAGTTCAAGATGGGGTTGGTTTGCAGGGCCGAACCTTTAAAACAGGAACGCCTGAAAATGTGTTCTACTTCGATCCTAATGACAGATCAGACATCAGTCGATTGGCTACACTTGGAAGTAAGCTTGATAAGATGTATGGCAAATCAGGAGAAGAATATCCTAATGCTGCTCTTCCAGACCTCGGATACGTTTTGAATGCTCAGTTTGATAGAAGCAATAGATAAAAATGGAAGACGAAGAAATCTTACAACTTATATCTGACCAGCGGGCAGGTGGTAAAAACGATATGCAGATTGGTCGCGTGTTACGGATGCGAGGTGTATCGGATATTGATAGCTACTTAAAAAAAAAAGACGATACTTCGACCTCGGACTCCAGTTCGGAAGAGGCAAGTACGGCGTCACCGCAAGCTACAGCTCCTCAGGGAGCACAAGAGCTTGGTTCTTCGGTTTCACCTGTAGCTCCACAGGCAGAGTCTAACACAGGCACTCAGGTTGAAGGCCTTAATGACCCCAGTGTAAATAGACTTACGGGCCAGGTCACTCCGTGGACAGATACGCCAGCCAACAGAGCCCGTCTAGAGATTGACCCAGTGCATTATGATGCCTTTCAAAAGGCTGGGTTTGCACGAGTAATGCAGGGTATCAGTCCTGAGTTTGTTACACCAGAGATTCAGACTTCTTTTTCCAACTTTGCCACTAAAGGCATGTGGTGGTGGAATGCTGTTGATGGGAATGTACAAACAATATCTGAAGAGCTGGCAAAAAATGACCAGTATCTAACAAGCAACAACATAGAATACCAAAGCACCTCTACCGTTGACCCTACCGCTGGGGCTACTGTGCCAATTATTGGTGACGCCTATGTCATGGACTTACCAGAGGAGCAGGTATATAAGAACAAGGTGCGTGCAGTCAATCAGTATCTAAATAATCAGATACAAGACAACGTTGTTTCGTCTATGCTTAACGCTATGCCTGCAGATGTTAAGCAAAGCAATGAGGCTCTTAAGTATACAGAGCAATATATGCTTGAAAACTACGGGTCTATGGTTGACCTCACAGGTGAGGGTCAGGTTGGCAACACTCCGTTTCTTAAGTTTGAAGGATTTGAGTTTTCTGAAGGCAGGTCTGATGTATTTGCTTTTAGTGCGCCTATCCCAAAGTTTTCTGGCTACTTGGTAGACAAGTTTGACGCTGCTGGTATCGACATTATTAACGGCATTTACAATATGTTTGGTGGCGAAGCCAAGGACGTAACTGCTATGCGCGAAAAAGCAGAGCAAATCCGTGCAAATACTCTGCAGTTTAGCGAGAGCATGAGTGGCAGTTTTACTGATGGTCAGTTTGCCAATGGATTAATGCAGCTAAGTGGCTTTGTATCTGAGGCTGTACCCACTATGTCTGTATTGATTCCAGCAGCTACAGTTACTACAGTAGCTACAGGCGGTGCAGCCGCCCCGTGGTGGGTAACCACAGGCCTTATTGGAGCTGAGGCAGCCACGTTTAGTACGGCGATTGAAGCTGCAAGGACTCGAAATCACCCTATGTTTAAGAGATACACTAAGGATGGTCAGACCATAGGGCACGAGGAGATGATGCTAGCTACTGGCGGTGATCCAGAGCTTATGAATCAGTACACAGAAAGCTTTGATAACACTGCTCGGTGGGGTCATTTAAGCACCGTGTTTGGCAGTGATTTTATTTCTGGTGGTGCATCATCACTTTTCTTTTTGAGGGCTCTAAAAGGAGCAGGATCGGCTGCAAATGTGGGCAACAACATGAACTCATGGTGGAATTCTCACTTAGCCAACATGGGATACTCTGTTCCTGTCAATAGCGTGACTGCATCTACGGCAGCTATGGCTCAATATGTCAGCATGATGGAGCAATCGGGCCAAGATTACGAAGTCAATGATGTCTTTGAGATAGGCCTTGATGTTGCACTAGGCGTGGTGCCAGTGACAGTGGGTGTTACAGGTGCAGGATCTAGTGTTAGCTACGTCCAAACCAAGGCACAGATTGCAAATGCTTTAGCACGCGATGCTGTCGGTAGAAATGGCGGTAATATTAAGATTAACCAACAGAGAACAAAGTTCTTAGAAATTCTACGCAACAGCAAAGACAGAAACGAGCAGATATATGCAGAAAGACAGCTTGTTTCTTTAGAAGAACAGAAGCTAAGCACCATGAGTGCTGATGAGCAGTTCTATCTACGCATGAATCCAGAGGATTATGAGAATATTCTGACTCTACACAGAGATTATAACAGCAAGCTTCGTCAACTTAATTCTTTAGATGACCCTGCTGGCGATGTAGGTAAGGCTCTTCAGGATGATATGAATAATATCAAAGAAAAGCGTCTGAACATTGAGAAGATGTACGAAGCAGAGAGCGCAGCACAAGTTGAGGCTGGGGCTCCACCGCCAGACTCTGGATTGACTGCTCCTGATGGCTCGACACTACCTATGGATTTTACCCCTGGCCTTTCTAGCTGGTGGTACGTAGAGTTCCTTGACAAATATGCTGATGTTAATATGCTTCAGAGGTCTATTACAGAGTCTCTAGATGTAGAAAATAAAGCAGCAAGGGTAGCTCTTCAGCAGGACTTTGAAGTGCTTCAGAAACTTGCTGTATCTAAGGCGGCTAATCGTGTTGAGGAGATGGTGAATCTCAGGACACAGGATGGGGGCTTGATGGACCAACTGAGGCAGCTGCAAAAGAGCACAGATGCTTCACTATATGAGGGGTTACCTGAGGTTCATGACAAAAATATTATTGGCCTTTACGACAGGTGGTCTATTGCCAAGTTTGCGCCCGAAAGAAATAAGCAGATATTGGCAGACAATCAGGCTGAACTTAACGCCTTAAAATCTTCTGTGGAAGGAGACATTACTGCCCTATCTCCTAAGCAAAGAAGTAGATTTAGATTCCTTGAAGAAAAAATTGCATCGAGGAAGGGCAGTGGTATGGCCGATCAAGACGCTGAAGCATTTTTAAATTCTCTTCCTGAAGATTTGATGCAGGCTTTTGAGTCTGTAAGAGAAGAGCATAGAGCCATTCAACAAAACACTAGAGATGCAGCCCTCTCATATGGCTTTATTGATCAAGCCATGTACGACAAGATGCAGGCTACTGCAGAAAACTACGTCACCCTGACTGGTGATGGAATGAAGCAGACTGACGGCAACATTGCACTCATTGATAACGAGGTTGTGGAAGCAATCTTTCCGTCTCGCTCTAGACAGGGCGGAGTCCCTGACCAGCTTAGAAAAGCATCAGGCCGTAGCGATGAAACAGGTAGTATTCTAGCTAAAACAATCGATCAGAACACCCAGATCCATGTCGCGGGCCAGAAGAACGTAGCTCTGCAAGGACTCTACGAGCTTCTTTTAGCTAATCCAAACCCAAAGCACTACACCATATCTGATGATGGTAACTCCACAGCAAGCAATACTGTGATGACTTATGTGGATGGACAGAAAAAGTACATCACCTTTGAAAATGAGGCTTATGCTGCCCCATTCAAAACGACTGGCCCCAGCGATAACCAAGCATATGTAAAGGTTGTCCAGCCATTGCAGAGATTCTTTAGCTTGGTGCCTAAGATGTATACTCAATACTCTACTACATTCTTTGCTGGCAATAGCATAAGAGACTATCAAGCGTCGATAACAAATGCACTGTCAGCTGCTGAAAAAAAGTTTGGCTATGCGCTCTACAATGCAGAGGGCAATCCCTTAAGCATTAGAAAGCTTGTAACAGACTCTCACCTGGTGGGCAGAGGTGAATTTTTTAAGTCATTTAAAGCCATTGCAGCCGATGAGTTTGGTCCAGGAAATAACTTCAGGGGTGAAGAGAATATTAGATATCAAGAGTACAAGAGGCACGGAGGTAAAACTGGATGGGGCTACCGCACACCACTAGAGGATTTGTCCAAGCAGCTAGCCGCAGAAGTAGACGAAACGGTTCGCGGTCAGAGGGCGACAAAGTGGATGTATGACAACAGCTTGGGAATGATTGAGTCGTTTAACAACACGTTTGAAAATGTGTTTAGATTTCAGGTGTTTAAAGCCCTAAGGAATCAAGGGGTGGAGCCAGATTATGCTGCAGCAGTATCAAAGGATGTAAGTATTGACTTCAACAGATCGGGCAACACCACGCCTATGATTAGTTCTCTGAAGTTTTTCTTAAATGCTTCTTTACAAGGGGCTGATATGACGGTGCAAACATCAACAGCTCTTAAACCTAAAGCGAAACCAGACGGAACGGAGAGAAATCCAATACAAAGGTTGACTAATGCACAAAAACTGTTGTTCGGTAGTATTGGCTTTGGGTATATGCTTACACAATTTAATCAGGCTGTATCTGAAACAGACACAGATGGCGTAACATTTTACGACAAGATTCCTGATAATGTAAAGCAGAGAAACCTTGTTATCATGTTGCCAGGCAGCCCCACAGGAGAGCGCGTGCTCATCCCAAAGGCTTATGGGTTTGGTGCTTTTAATGATATTGGTCTTTCGGTAGCTGAATTTCAGAACGGAGAAAGAGATGGTGTTGATGCTAGTTTATATGTTGGTTCTTCCATAGTAAACAACATGTCTCCAATATATTTCCGTGGTGTAGGTGTTGAGGATGACCCAACAAAAAGCGTTGACCCTGTATCTCAGCCAGGACTAGTTCTTAAGGGTCTTACAGAAATAGATCCTATCGCACCAATTATTGATGTAGCTCAAAATGTTGATGGCTTTGGCAACCCCATCTACAAAGAAGCAAGGCCAGGACAATCAAGAGCGTCCTTAGGAAAAGACTCACCGTCTGTGTTGCAGGATATCGCCAAGGTGTTAAATGAGTCATACGTTAGTGGAGGCAGTGACCAGATTAGTGGTGATCTTGATTTCAATCCCGATGCATTAAACTATCTGTTGCAAAACTATCTAGGTAGTTCGTACATCATGTTTGGTGATGCAGCAGAGGGAATTCTTAAGAGAGAAGCTGGAGAGGGTGGCGTTGAAACGTGGCCTCTCATAAAGAAGTTCTATCAGGAAGACATGGAATATGCAGCATACGGTAACTATTATGAAGCCAAGGCTGTAATTAATTCATATCTCGCTGAGTTTGGAGATGTTGAAGATCTTCTAGAAAATAAAGGCAAGCCAATGCCAAGCAGAGATGAAAGGTTGGCAGACTATAGGGCTACGGAAACATCGCCAGGCAGCGCTCAAGAAAGATACAACGGTGCTTTAGGTTTGACAAGTGCTCTTAGGGACATAGAAAAAGACCTTAGAGACCTTAAAGAGGCCAAGGATTTAGCTCAAAATGAGCAGGAAAAACTTGGCTACGACATGTTTAATTTAGAGGTAGCAGATAAATATGCTGAATATGAAGCTAAGATTCAAAGAATAGAAAAAGGTGAGATGCAATTAATGGAAAAGTTTTTGAAAGAGTATTATAAATATTATCCAAAACCTCAAGAGAAATGAGTGAGAAGAAAAAAATTAGAGACACAAAGCTAGGGGCTTGGTTGTCCGAGAAAGCACCACAAGTATTGGGTGTTGTAGGAGACCTCCTGCCCGACAGCGGTGGTCTAGGTGTAGTTAAAAACCTTATTGACAATGACCCTAAGGTAGACTCAAACGAAGCACAGGCTGTGATCGATGCAGAGATTCGCTTTCAAGAGAACGTCACCGAGCGTTGGAAGGCTGATATGGGTAGCGATGTCAAGCTGGCTAAGATGATTAGACCAGTCACACTGATTTGTCTGATGGGTATGTTTATGATTACCATGATGATCGACAGCATGGATAACGTTGCGTTTAATGTTAAGGACTCCTATGTGTCTTTGCTTGAGCTTCTTATGTTGACAGCCTTTGGTGCATACTTTGCTGGTAGGACCATAGAAAAGAAGGGCAAAAAATGAGGACGCTGCTGCTTTTGTTGACACCTCTGTTTGCTACAGCTCAGCCAAGCTGGGTAAACCTTGAGTTTCAAACCGATGCATATGGGGGAGAAAGCACTTGGGAGATATACATGGTTGGCTCTGATCAAATTATGGCGGCTGGTGGTCCATATGCGGACTCATCTTACACTGAGCAAATCATTCCGCTTCCATCTGGAGAATACAATCTTGTAGTTAACGACGCTTTTGGAGATGGAATATGCTGTCAGTTCGGCGAGGGGTGGTTTAAACTAAACAATGACTGCGGTCTTGACCTGTCAGTATTTGACTTCAATACAGAGCAGATAACAGTCCCGTTTATACTAGAGCCTTGTGTTCTCCCTGTTGCTGGATGCACAGACGAAGAGTCAAACAATTATAATCCTTGGGCCACCGTTGACAATGGCTCATGTAATGTAAGTGAATGTCCAGAAGGTGAAGCCTTTGTGTCTATGGAGTTGACCTTAGACAACTGGCCCAACGAAACTGGATTCACCCTTGTTGACCTAGCTGTTGGTCAGTTCTATGAGCAGGTGCTACCAGGAGGATTTAACTTCGGAGATCAGCTAGCCACATATACCTATAACTTTTGTGTAGCATTGGGCTTTGAGCTTATACTCACAGACACATACGGAGATGGTCTCAATGGCTCTGCAAACGGTGGTCAGGACGGTGGTGTTGTCATCACTTCCTGTGGCGAGGAGGTTGTTTGGGAGTTAGAGGACCTATCTTTTTCAGAGAATGATGGTAACGTTCATTATTCTGGTGCTGTATTTGTTGATCCATGTCCCGCTGATAGCGTTATAGTGGGATGCATGGACGACGATTACGTTGACTACAACCCAGAGGCTACAGCTCAAGACACATGTGAGGTGCTGCATACTTGGGGATGCATGGACAGCGAATCTTTCAACTATGACTCAACCGCCACTATATCAGACCTCAACAGCCCATGCCTTACAAACATAAGGATCGGTGATGCAGCGGGGGACGGATGGGGCAACTCTTATATCGGCGTTAAGCAAGGTGACTTGCAGTGGATATTTACGATGGGGCCTGGTCAGTTTTCTCAGTCATGGGATCTGGTGTTGGACTCTGATGAGAAGGTAGATGTATACTACTTTGAAGTAGGTGGGCCTCAGCAGCCGCCTCAGGAGACGGCGTTTCAAACTCTACACAATTCTATCTTGATTACCAATGAAGCAGAGGACACGCTCCTAGTCGAAGGACTCAACCCATTCTTTAACAACGGTCAGGGTGCGCTTCAGCCATTTAAAAATCCTGACTGGAAAGTATACAGCTTTACTCCGTACTGCGGCACTAGCTGTGTGCCATTTATCTATGGGTGTACAGATGAGTCTGCACAGAACTACGACCCTACATATAACACAGAAGACGGAAGCTGCTACTACAACTCTGGATGCACTCAGGCTGGATATCTAGAATACTACACCCAAGGATACGAGGCTGACTATGATGACGGAAGCTG
>Ga0098038_1001175_pt1 | contig 11455 bp, 15 predicted proteins | sample 5B_taG_FD_75051 | JGI IMG/M metagenome (GOLD analysis project Ga0098038, IMG submission 75051) | Marine viral communities from the Subarctic Pacific Ocean - 5B_ETSP_OMZ_AT15132_CsCl metaG | ecosystem: Environmental > Aquatic > Marine > Oceanic | place: Pacific Ocean | collected 2015-01-08 | reverse complement strand
CACTAACGTCAACTTTTACAACTTCAGATTCACCTGTTCCGTCAGAAATATTAGTAAATTTCAAAACGGCAGTTTTCGGACCATCTATTATGGTTTGTGAGGTTACAGCATCTGCCATTGATTTCTCCTAACTTATAGGTGAGGCAAAACCCCACCTAATTAAAACCCAATACCTAAGAAGCGTCTGAAGAGCTAGAAATACCGATGAACTTCATAACTATGACAGTATCACCTCCAGGATCACCAGAAACTACAACTTCAACCTCATCTGCAGTAGCCGTAGCAGCCGTTGTCGTGCCACCAGACATTCCTAAAACACCGTTACATGGGAAAAACCCTTTAAATCCAGTGCTGTTTACAGCCGCAGATATACCATCAACAAATCCATCTGTATCTGCATCTGTGCCAATATCAACAAGATTTACAGCATTAGCTGCTGCGGTAGTTACGGCAATCATAACGCCCATAGGAATAAAATTTGAGGGAATTCCGATTGCAGACTCTTTACCTGTAGTATCACCATTAGAAACAGTGACTGTTGCGGTATATACAGATAAAGTCATTTCACTGGTAAGATCGCCAGTTGTGGAACTTTTGATAATATTTTTAAAACCGTTTTCAGAACGCACTGGTCCTGTAAATGTCGTATTAGCCATGTTAAATCTCCTTGTCGTGGCTAGAGTCAGCTTTCGCTGTCAAGTTGATTAAAAGGGGCGCGGTGGATTTAATTTGCAAAAAGGAAATAAAACCACGCCCCTCTATGAGCTTATGCTCCTGGAGAGCCAAACACACATCGTGGGTCTGAAACACCAAAGCTGTAACGCTCACGAGCTTTGTATCGCACGTTGCCTGTATCAAAATCACCTTCCATAGAAGTTTTGACAGCACTACGCTCAAAATGTTTAAAACCATTAGGTGCATCTGTTTTAATGAAAAATGCGTCAGTATCAGTTAGGAAGTGGTTTACTACATAACCGTCTGGCAACATTCCCATATTACGAACCGCATTGACATCATTGTCTGCTGTTCCTGGACGCAGGTTACTAGCCATCAAACGTTCAGCTACAAACTGAAGTGCAGATGGAATAATCAACTTACGCCCTTGCAGAGCAATTTTAAGTCCACGCTCATCGATAAAAGCAGCGATGTCGATTAACGACTGCTCTAAAGATGTTTCGTTAAGGTCAGCAGCAGTAGCTAACTCGTTGCGGAAATTACCACCACCATTAGTGGGGTGGTCAGTCGCACAAAGTTCTTTACCATCGCCATAAGTTACTGTGCTATCAAACGCATTGTTCAATACCGCAGCCGCTTTGACCTGCTTAGTGTTTGACATAGACCGAGCCAAAGCACGAGTATAACGAGAACTGAGTCGATCGTAAAGGTTATCCTCTACAGCTTCTTCTGTAATCGCAAACGCAAGAGCTATTGTCTCATGTGTATATCGAGCCGTAAAAGACTCATTTGCTGTGTCAAATGAAACCGCAGCGCCTTCCCCTTTTACAGGAGCAGCACCAAAGCCACTTAACATTACTTCCTCTTCAAACGCTCTGTCTGAAGATTCTGTTTCGTAAATTTCGGCATGTTCATTGTCATACCGATCATACTCCAGTCCGAATAGAGCATTTAGTCCAGGCTCTAATTCTTTAAGGAGTTGGGATCTTGCTATAGCCATATCTTATCTCCTTATAGACCAGTTGTGGCAGTATGGAAGGGTAGATTTAGTTTTACTAAAGCTACAACTCCTGCGGAAGCGTAGTCAATGCCCTCAACATCTTTAAAACCAACAATTCTAAAATTGTCAGTAGCGGTTGTAGCACCTGCGGTAGCTACTGATATCTCGCCTGATGAGATACCGTTTGCTTGCTCTGAACCAAATCCTGTGCCTTCGGCATTTGAGTGGATCAAAGCTGTAGCTGTTGCTAAGTTAGTTAACGAAGCATCGCATTGGACTTCATAAACTTGAAACGGATCATCATAAACAAACACAGTAGCTTCTGTGCCTGATTTCAATGAACTTGTTCCAGGATAATTATTATCAAAAACGGGTTTGCCGTTTAGATCAGTATATTGACAACCTGCCATAACACCTAGAATCGCTACCGAACCACCGTCTGCCGCACTTACGTCTACAAGTCCATTAGTTAGAGGAATCACCATATCGCCTTGATATATAGCACTTGATGAACCTGCTACTCCTGCAATTTGCACTTTGTAAGCCGTTAAACCATTTCCGTTCGGTGCTGAACCTAATTTGTTATGAGGTCTCAACCCAAAAGGTGAATCTGTATTCGCCATGGATTAGTCTCCTAAAAATTAATCAGAGGATTTATCTCCCCCGAAGGTTACACGAGATTGCCTATCAGGTTTGCTAATAGGCATAGATGGATGTTGTTCCCTCATAAGATCATTGTCAACTGCATCCATTTGATCTTTAGTTTGACCTTGGAAGTAAGCTTTTCGTTGACCTACTGTTTCTTTAGGGATTCTTGCAAGTACCAGACCACCTACCCCTATAACACCTGCGTGTTTACCATCTTGGACGGTAGGAGCTTCAAAGTCAGGATACTCATCAGCACGAACTAATTCAAAGCCTTCGCGTAGCCGAGCAGAAAGGTTCTTCTTATCATCAAAACCCATGACAGATTCACGGACCCAACGATGAACAAATCCCTCTGGAGGATCTGGAGCGTCTAATTGTGACGGTGGTGTCCACGGTTTAACGCGGACGGTTTTTTCCCTAGTTTGGGATGTGCGTGGGCTTCTATCATTCATAATTTATCCTCACGTTAATTTTGCATACGAGCTTTTTGCTTCGCATATTGTTCATAAGATACACCCAGTTTATCAGCGATTGCAACCTCTGATTTTGTCAATTGTATCTTTTGTTTACCTTTTTTCTGTCCACCACGATTTGCGGAGGCCACAACAGGACCACTTTGTCGAGTCGTAAGACCAAACTTATGTGGAAATTCTTGTCTGATTCGTTTATCAACTTCAGCATAGTATTCATCACTAGTTGCATCCCAACCTTCAGTTTCCACCATAGTTTTGTGGATAGAAAAAGCAGTCAGAGTCATAGGTTCATCTGTGCCAAACCACTCATTTTTTGCTGCCCACGCATCTGCTTTAGGATCTCGTGGTGCAGGTTGTGGTTGTTGTGGTTGTTGTGGATCTACGATAGGAGCAGGTTGTTGCGCTCGTTGTTCTTGCTGTTGTTTTATCATCGCAAGTTTATCATTCTGTGAAGCTACAGCAGCTAATTGTGCCTGAGCTTCTACTTGAGCATCGACGTCGCCCCTATCAATAGCTTCTTTTAAAGTATTTCTTAACAGTTGATCCTGTAACTTTATTCTATTTTCAAATTCCGTAGTGTAAGAATTATCTAAAGAAAGATTCTTTTTTTGGTTTTCTTCAAGCTCTTTTTTAGCTGCTTGAGCATATTGTAAAGCTGCTTGTTCACGACGTTCAGCTTCACGCATTTTAGCTGTAAGCTTACTGATTCGTTTTTTAACGCCTTCACTGTATTGCTCTAGCTCATCACTAGATTGTTCTGGTTTTGGCTGCTCTTCAGTTTCAACTTCAACTTCGGGTTTTTCTTGTTCCTCTGTTTCAAGAACTTCTACTTCAACTTCATCAGTCTCTTTTTGTTCGACCTCTTGGTCTTGTTTTTGTGCTGCTTGTGGCATGGTTACTCCATGTAATTAAAGGTGCAAAATATCATCAGGGTTATTAATACGAGCTATTACCTCGTCATCATTAAGAATGCGGACTTCTCCACCCTCGATTTTGAATCTACTTCCCGCATATCTGCCGAACAACACCCAATCCTTTTCTTTACACCAAGGAGAGGCATCTTCGCCAAATTTACTAGAGTCTTGGTACGCTAATGGACCAACTCTCAATACATAACCACATACAGTGGCTACAGCTTCACGTTCTCTGACTTCATCAGGAACAATTATACCACCCATTGTTTGCTTTTTACCTTGATACGGTAATATCAAAAGACGCCAACCTGTAGGTTCAGGTAATTTATCTAATGCACTTTCGGTAAGTTTAGAAGGTTCTAAGTATCTATCTTCTGCTGATACATACGCTTTTTCAAGCTCACCTTTTTCTTTTTTCTTTTTATTAGCAATATAGTCAGGCACATAAAGTGTTTTAGTCATTATTATCTACTTTCTCTAGCAGGTCTTTTAAATCCTGTTCAGTTTGGGCAAGCTCATCTAAACGAGCTCGTAATTCTTTAAATGCGGTAAAATCTGCTACAGGACCAACACATATAGCCTCTTTTAACAAACTTTGCCGATCACGGACATTTTTAAGCATCTTTTCATAAATGTAAAGCTCATTCATGAATTAACTCAAATGCCGTTTCTTTTGTTTCTTTATTTCTTCTAGTCCAACCACGACCAAAAGTTTCAAAAGTAGATAACTTTTCATAAAAACTTTGTCTTTGGTCATACATTTTTTCTACTAAAAACTCAGGATCTTCGTTTGCAATTAGTTGCAAAGTTTTTGGACCAATAGCACCATCTTGTTTTGCCCCGACTATTTTTTGCATTGCTTTAGCAGCTCTGCCTGTCCCAGAATTAACTGCCCAATCAAATACAGACCAATCTGCACCACTAGGTAAATCATCACATTTACATCTATCCCAGTAATTCTTTTTGTAAATAGGAGCTACATCATCTTGAGTTAAACCACGCATCTCTTCTTCAGTAGATTCTCTGCCAATCCATTTATCATACACAGCTTTAGTAACTCCTAAATTTGTCATACCTCCAGGATCTTTAGGGTGATCTACAAATCCACCCTCATGTTTTAAAAGCATAGCTAAACATTTATCAAAATTCTTTTTCACTTTGTTAACCCCTTCTGTTTCTCATACGTTCGTAATCCACCCAAACCAAGCATACCCATCAATACAGTCATTAAACTGCTCATATCAAACTCAGGTAAAGGTGGGATAGTAGCTCCTGAAAGACCTACCCCAAATAAAATTAAAGGAGTTAAAATAAAATGATATAATAAAGCAACACCACACGTCCATCCTACAAAAGGTCGCCAACCACCCTTAAACAAACTACCTGATGCAGCTTCTGCTTTATTAACTTCAATTTGTGCGAGTTGTTGTTCATGAGATAATTTGTCAGCCATAGTTGCTAACTCATGAGCTAATGCAGCTTTTTGGTCTTTATCTTCTATAACTTTATCTAATATCCCAGTAACAGGACCTATAAGATTATTTAGCAGACTCATCTACATTCTCCTTTGGTGATGCAGCTATAGTGAAATTAACACTGAAAGATCTTCTTTCGCCAGAAGTTTTAAAAGGATAAACACAATGGTGTAAATGTGCAGGGAAAACAATAAAGTGACCAACTTTTGGTTTCATCAAAAAATTAGAACCTGTATGATTCGCAGCATGACCGTAAACAAATTGTATGTGTCCATGAGCAGGATGGTGGTCTTTATAATCTTCTTCCCATTCTTCTTCTATTCCCTCAGGTAATTTTAAATACCCAACGCAAGAAAGCATTGATCCTAAATGCACATGAATAGGATTATATTCATGCTCATACTGACGAACAAACCAACTACTCGCTATATCTAATCTATAATCAAGTGTATCAGGTGTTATGTTACGACTACCCATAGAAGTATATAACTCTGCATGACTTTGGTAACGCATCAAAAAATTACCCATTTCCTCAGACCATGCTTGGTTTAAATCGTCATTCCACTTTAATTCTTCTTTTACTTTACCCACAAGATTACCAGACCAATCTTCCATTTCTTGGTCTATAGCATTATTGCATTTATCAATAAAAGCCTCTGACATTTTTTTATATCCCAGTATAGGACTAAAAGGTGTCAATATTTCTTCGTCATTTTTTGGTTCATATATATTCGCCATAACTATTCCTCCATTTGTATGGACGCTTTTTTATTATCTGCTTTTGCAGAGTAAGCATTAAATCCCATAAACGCAGCTACAACACCTGAAGCTGCAATCACATATACACTTGCAATATCAGTTATTAAAGTGGCTGCTTTATCAAAACCTAAAACACTAGCTAATAAAATTATAAACGGATAAATCAACATTCCTGCTAATGCAAAACCTGTAAATCTACGCTCAGCATTACGTTTTAAATCACGATCAACCATCTCTAACCTACGGTCTTCCAAGGCTAGTTTATTCCATTCAGCTTTATCGATAACTCCGTTACCGTTAGTATCTGCTTTTTTAAATTCTGTCATACATCACCTAATAATTTTCTAATACTTCTCTTGCTTGTCTACCAATTTCAGTATCCTCTACTACAAAAACATTTTCTTTAATTCTTTCTACTACCTTTTCTGGTGTAGTTGTCATCCAAGCACTGTATCTTTCAGGGTTTAAAGATTTTTCATCTATTGATCTCGTAGTAACTTGTTTTAAAAAATTATCTAAAACATCAGGATGTAAGAATGAATCATCGTCTACAAGGTCATCTGCAATACGCCCTAGTTCTATATCGCTCATATTTTCAAACATTTCTTTTACCGCTTGTTTTTCTGACGAATCAAGCACTTTGTTAAAAATATTTCCTTGTTTATCTACTATAATTTTACCATCAGCATCGTGCTTTTTAAATGTGTCATCCATTTCCATTCGCATTTGCGACAATAAAAAGTCTGCATCTTCTTCTAGTGCTTGGGCTTGTCTACCTAAACCTTTATTTGTTACGTCAACACTTTCTCTTAGTTTATCGTCATATTTTTGCATTATAGATAATACTTCTTTAACCCCTCCAGTTATTGCAGGAGAAGCTTTAACCGCTTTAGCTGTTGTAGCTGTAGGCATTATTTCTTCTATTCCTCTAACAGCAGGAACTACCGATAAAATTCCTGCCGTTCCTGCTTTTTTCATAAAATCTCTTTTACTCGGATCGGCAATTTTTACAGTTTGTTCTGCAACCTCATCAGAAGCTCCTAAAGGATAAAACAAATCTTGCATATATCTTAATCCCGCTTTCATAGGCTCTTTAGCTCCATAAGCAATACGCCCTGCAATAGGACCTGCACTTAATAAAGCAGTATCTAATAATGCTCCTAATCCTGCTTGGTAATCTTTACCTCCTGAGTCAAAAAATTGTCCTGATTTACCCGTCATTTCCCTCGCCATTGTAATAGGATTCATCGCAACAGCCAAATCACCTGCCTGTTTAGCTGCTAGACTATATGGTCTTAATTCAGGTGGAATATAAGGTGTGACTGTTTCACGCAATGCTTGTGGTATCCCTCTTAATTCAGGAGGGATATAAGACTTAATCCTATTTGCAACAGTTTGTTCGTCCATTATTACGTCAAATAAGCTTTACCAAATCCCTTTTTAGCAGCTCTCACTCCTTGGGGGCGCATCTTTTTATTAGGCTTACTTTCAATTATACCGCCATGACTTTTCTCAACCAACTTAGGCATAGGGATACCAAATATCTTTTCGTATTGGCTCGGGAACTCTCTTGCAATATCAGAGGCTGCTTCTTCATTACCCTCTTCAGCTAACTGTATAAGCTGCTTTAATCGTTTATCCATTTATCTAACTCCTCTGAATTTTACCCCTGCGAACGCAGCACCGCCACCACGACTAATCCTATCAGTATCGGAGGAAGGATAGGCGTTCCCCATAAAGTAAGGTTGTCCACCATGCGACAACTTCTGACGATTATTTTTCTTAGTTTCTCTACCCATGCTAGGAACACCAAAAATAATTGCGATATCAATAGATTTTCCTTTTTTACCTTTAGTTTTCTTTTTAGACATTTTATCCCCTCGTTTGATTTTGTTTCTGCAGAGCAATACGAGCTCTCATCTGGGCTATATCCTCAGTACTCTCTATACGGTCACGCCCTAACTGAAAGTTTTGTTGAGCTCGTTGTTGGTCAAGGGCTAATTTTTGCTGATCATTTTGTTGGTCAGCTACCATCTCTTGTTGACGTAACTGCAACTCTTGCTCTTTTATGCGTACGAGTGGGTCTTGTTCTTGTGCAGGTGGTTGTGATTTTTGATACTCTGCAACTAATTGTGCTTGTAACTGAGCAACCATTTGTTCTTGTTGAGCAGGGTCTGCTTGTTGCCCTGCTTGCTGCATCTGTTGCTGAGCCATAACCGTGGCTTTCATACCAAGATGTTCGTAAATATGTTTCTCTAATGTCATTAATAAAGGCGGCTGCATCTGTGCAATTTTACTATTCATATACGCAGAATGCACCGCGATATGTGCATCATGGTCTTGTTGCGGAAATGCTTGCATTTTACCCTGTCCTGCTGCTGCCTTACTTGCCTCTTGGTTTTCAGTAGAAGGATCCATAGGTTGTGCTTCTGGCTCTGGGTTTAATATTTGCTCAATATTACTTACACCCAATGCCTCATACACACGCTTATAAGATTCATACAAATTATGCAAATCAGGTGCTGCCTGAGCTAATTTTAATTGTTCTTGTGCTAAAACAACTCTTTGCGACATACTAAAAATATTTGGGTCACTTACTGGTAAAATATCTACACGATTATCAAAATCTTGCATTTTTATCATACCATCTACACCAACATTATATGGATAAGGTGTAGGATCTTCTGCAAACAACCGCGCAAGCATCCTTAACTCTGATTTCATAGATGAATGCAGCCGTTTATGCACAGCACTCACAATCCGTGAGCCACGTTCCAATAATGCGATAGTAGTACCGACAGGCATTTCTTGATTACCCTGCCCCATGCCCATATCGGTTGTCCCGATAAACCGTTGCGCTGCCTCTACTACAAAACCCATTAATTGAAATAACGTTCCAGAAGGTTCTTTATAAGGTAATGGCATTAAAGAAGCCTTTAAATCACCTCCAGGAACATCTACATCTCTAAATTCTCCAGGAGCTAAAGGATTTGCCTCATCTGCAATGCGTAAACCTCTCGCTTTAAATCCTGCAGGCATATTACTCAACGTACCTGCATCAATTAACTGCCGTAAATTAGCTGTAGCGGTGCGAGATAAGTTCCCAAGTAAGTGAATTAAGCCAAAACCATAAAAACCTAGTCCTGGAGTGAATTTATATTGCACAAAATGCGGAATTTTATCTTTTTTAGGGTCATCTGGGGCAAAATTACGCCTAATTGCCAAAACCTCATTCGTATCTAAACAAACTGTTACGATATAAGGGAGTTTTATACCTGTTTCTTCACCTTTTGCATCAATATCTGGATAATCATCGAGATCCAAAAAACAATGGCACTCATATAATGTAAACTGTTCATCAGTACCCGACGGTGATCTGCCTTCAATATCATCATAAGCATCGGTAATTGAATCACTACCTCCACCATAACTATCAGTTGTACCGCCTTTACCTTCCATATCAAGGTAAACACCCGATACTTGTGCCTTGCGTAACTCATTTTTAGACATTTTTATCACATGAGTAACACGTTCAGCCGTTTTTAAATCTGTAGCAACATAAGGTACAAGCACATCTTCCGCAGGAATAAACTTACTTACTGGTCTATCTAACGATTGATCACGATATATTTTCTTAAATGCACTCCCTGCCAAACCAAGATAATACAACATCTGGTCAAACTCAGGTTCATACTCTTCCATCTCATACATTATTTGATAATTCATATAATCTTGCACACGTTGAGCCTGTTGTTCTGCATCAGGGGTAGGTGTACCAACAATATTTGCTCGCACTGGTCCTGAACTTGGCAACATCTCTTTATATGCCTGAGATTGAAACTGCGTAACAGCCTCATTTAATAAAGGGTGAATAACTCCAGTAGCACCATCAAAAGGTTCTGTTCTAGATTCATACCGCATACCTAGTAAATCTAAACCCTTTACATAAGTATCTTCCCAATCATCACGACTAGTACGGTCTTCTTCAACAGAATCTATTACATAACTAGCTACACCTGTCAATGTAGCATCTGAAACCATCGGGGCTAAATTATCATAAAAGTTTTCTGGCTCACCACCAAACGTAACTTCTTCCTCACCAAAACTTACTTCCGCACCTTCATCATTTTCAACAACCTCAACATTTAAAAAATCATCTTCCTGTTGAGCAAGATCCTCTTCTTCTATACTTAAAAAATCATTCGGGGCTTGTACTAAAGCTCTATCAATATTACTTGGTCGTGGGGGTTGTGCCATTAATAATATTTCCTTATTCTAGGAGCAGTATCTTCTTCCTCATAATCTTCAGGATGTTGAATAAAACCGCCCTCTCTAAATCTGCGTAACGCTTGCGTAACCGTATCAACATAATCATCATGCTCTCCTGCAGGAAAAGCAGCACACTCTTCAACAACTTCCTCTGCCCATCGAGTATCTGGAACCCATACTAAACCACTTTCAAGTAATGGTGCAACTGAATTTACTCGAGTGAATTTATCATTTCCTCTACTCGGGCTATAATTCTGCACTGGAATACCCATAGCTCGCAACTCTTGTGTTAAGGGCATACCCGAAGCTTTTGCCTCTATCAATACACATTCAGGATCCCAATACTTATATTCTTCCAACGCTCGCCTACGCAAATCAGGAAAATCCCATCGTCCACGCTGTGCATCTACAAGAACAATGTTTGGTGGTCCTCCCTCCGTAGGGTAAAATACACCCCATGTAGTTATCGCACTATAATCAGCAGTAGTCTGTTTACTATACGCTGTATCATAACTCTGCATTACATATTCCAAAGGCGGTAACTCTTTACGCTCCCAACGCTGCCACCAATCACGTTTTAATATAGCAGACTGTTCACTCGTCGGGTTTTGCTGCCACTGGGCTTCCCACTTACCCACAGACAAACTGCCCTTAACCGAAAGTAAATCTTCCTTTTTCCAATACTCACTCCATAACGGCTCATTCGTTTCTGGCATTAAAGCAGGGAACTCTACAACTTCCCACTTATCAGCTAAAACATCTCGCCCCTGCTGCTTTAACAACTTACCTGTTAAATCGTTTTCTGCCCATCGGGTCATAATTATCACAATAGACCCTCCTGGTTGAAGCCTTTGGCGTGGTCCTGACGTATACCACTCATAAGCATGTTCCATCGCCGTAGGACTCAACGCATCTTGTTCACTATGGGGGTCATCAATAATTAATAAATCAGCACCTCGTCCAGTAACCGCACCACCAACTCCCGCAGCAAAATATTCACCGCCCTTTGAAGTTTCCCAACGTCCTGCCGCCTGACTATCTGCTCGCAACTCTACATCAAATATCTTTTTATAAGCCTCCGAGTTCATTAAATTACGTGTCTTACGACCAAATCTAAACGCTAACTCAGCCGTGTGCGTAGTCTGCATAATCTTTAACGTAGGGCGACGTCCCATCAACCACGCAGGTAATAAATAACTTCCGAATTCAGATTTCGTGTGCCGAGGGGGCATATTCACAATT
>Ga0098038_1001174_pt1 | contig 11471 bp, 8 predicted proteins | sample 5B_taG_FD_75051 | JGI IMG/M metagenome (GOLD analysis project Ga0098038, IMG submission 75051) | Marine viral communities from the Subarctic Pacific Ocean - 5B_ETSP_OMZ_AT15132_CsCl metaG | ecosystem: Environmental > Aquatic > Marine > Oceanic | place: Pacific Ocean | collected 2015-01-08 | reverse complement strand
CGCATGAAATTAGAGCAAAAAATGGAACCTGTACTTAAAACCCAAATGGAACTTGAAGCGCACGAGAAAGAATGTGCGTTGAGGTATACGGCTGTACAGGAAAGACTAGACAGCCTAGACAAACGTATGTGGAGATTAGAGGCAATGATCATGGGCAGCACCGTTCTTGTGGTGGCGATGGTAGTGTCCGTATTTATGGGACTTAGATAACAATGGCTAACATTACAAACGATCAAGAACTCCGGGATGAAATGGGTAGACTGGCAGGTGCAGACTTGCCGTCTATGGACACCAAGGACATGGAGATCAAACCGGGAGAGGAGATTACCACCCCTACACTCGGGGATGCTCCAGAAACCACACCCGTGTTTGCAGATGAAACGGCCCTAGATGTTACCGTGACCGGCCCCTCTCGACCTGACTTAGGACAGGTAGGTGAAACCACCACTGTGAGTGAAAACATTCGTGGGCTGGGAGGTGCTGACGCGGCACAACTAACCCCGACAGGCCCGTACGTAGACATGACCGGTGTAGAGGGCACCGTATCCGAAGGCTCCCTTGCACAGGCTGCTCAGGGTGAACTCGACCCCCGAGCAACCACGCAGTACCAACTGGGCGAACTGATGAAGAGCTTGGAAACGGGTGGCCCTATGCCCCCGTGGGCCGCACCACAGGTTCGCAAAGTCAACGCCCTGATGCAAGCCCGTGGGTTGCCAGCATCCTCTATGGCAAGCGCGGCAGTTATGCAAGCCCTCATGGAGTCTGGTGTGCAGATTGCATCAAAGGACGCTGACAAGTTCGCCACGATCCAGTTAGCTAACCTGAACAATCGCCAGCAAACCGCCCTTGCAAACGCAGCAACCTACGCTGCTATGGACCGTGCAAACCTTTCCGCCCGGTTGCAGGGAGCGGTTACAGAGGCGCAGGCGTTGCTGTCGGTAGACCTCAAAAACCTTGACAATAGACAAAAAGCTGCTACACTTACATATAGTAGCCTTGTGCAGGGATTGTTTAAAGACGCTGCAGAAGACAATGCGCGTAAACAGTTCAACGCTAAGAATGAATTGCAAGTCGAAGAGTACTTTGCTGAACTGAGTTCGCAGGTCGAAACGGCTAACGCAAACCGGACAGCGGCTATGCGTCAGTTCAATACATCTGAAGCTAACGCCATGTCGCAGTTCAACACGCAAGTTAAAGATTCGCGCGAAAAGTTCGAGGCACAGATGGGCTTCGCTGTCGATCAGTCGAATGCCGTGTGGCGCAGGGAAGTAAACACTGCGAACACAGCCGCGCAAAACGAAGCAAACCGCATCGATGTAATGAACATGTACGGTGCCACCATGACAGCCATGAGCAACATGTGGCAAATGATGCGGGACAACGCTTCGTGGAACTTTACTAAATCAGAGAATGACCTAGCCCGTAGACACGACTTGGCGGCTATTGCGATGCAATTTGCGAATTCTCAAGAGATGTACTCCAGAGAACAGAAGGACCGGATGGCAGGGGAGCTTGCTAAGTTCCTTGCAAATCTGGTGATATAACACATGCTAGATTTTCCTAATCTTATAAAGAATGCTATCGACTTCGGGGCAGACTTTCTCCTTGGAGAAAGCACAGGAGGTGGGTCCGGCGATAGCTACACAGCATACGAACCGAAGTCACGTTCCGGTGGATTTCTCGACACGCTGCGCGGCGGCTTGAAGAAGACGATGGAACAGGGTGAAAAGCGCGAAGAGCAGCAGCAACAGTTGCGGCACAGGGCACAACCAGCAAGCGGTGTAAGTTCGCGGCCAGCGTTTCAACCGGAACGCCTGTCGCCTATGGGGAACCCGTTGCTAAATAATCCGGCAGCACAGAGAGCATTTCGCAATCTACAGAATCGTGCCTACGCTAACAACGATATGAACCGTATTGGGCGCGACTTGCGTGTGGCGATGAACCGCCGTCAAGGGCAGCGTACTATCGGCGTCGAACGGGCGAGTCCACCACAAGTCAAGACGGCACCGGCAGCGAACGTACGAACAGAACCGAAGGTGGTAACATAACTATGGCAGAGACTGACGCACAGATTATAGGCAGGGCTTCTCCTGAGAACATGGACCCGTTTGCCTACGCTCCTCCGGGCCACAGCCTGACGCAGGATAACTCACGCTGGCCGTGGGGCAAGCCGCCTCGGGATGCAGACCCCGAGATTGCATTCCAAAAAGTTATCGATGGCGTAGAGAAGAATAAAGAGGAGCTAATGAAGCTGATGATGGTCGGTGTGTCCGTCGAGGTAGTTGTGGAAAGCATCCTAATGCAAGGGTTTCAAGAGGGTAAGTTCTCCCCCGACGTTGCCATGATGATGAAGCCAGTGCTTGGACTTGTGATAGCAGACATGGCAGAAGACGAAAATGTTCCCTTCCGGTTGTTTGAGAATGAGGGTGCCTTGGATCAGGGCAAGATGGACGATGCGACGTTCTTCCGCATGATGAAAGAGAACAATCCGCGTATGTTCGAGCAGCTACGTGAAGGAATGAATAAGCAGATACGAGACGGTATGGCTCCCCGCGAACCTGCCGAGCGTAACTTCCTGAACATGGGAGGGGATGAACAATGAGCATGGGTTTTGCATTCACAAGTGCATTCTTCGGAGAACTCAACGATAAAAAAAGAGCGCAGGCGCAGGCAATCCGTGACAAGGAACTAAAAGACGCCGACTTTGAGAATCAAAAAGAACTCTACAAGTATCAGTCAGACTTGATAACCACGAGGACTAAAGCCGAATATGATGCGAAAGCAGATGAAAGACAGAGGGATAACTATATTCAACTCTGGAACAGTTACCCTGACGAATTGAAAATGACTATTTTGGGTACAGAGGAAGGCAGAACTGCTCATGCGAAGATGACGGGTGTGCCTATTTCTGCAGAATATGTACAGACAGCTAATGCCCTGACTGATGCCGCTGAAAACTTTGCATACGGCCCTGTAACTTTTAAAAAGCCGAATGATCAATACGATACTGATATGGGTTCTACTGATCTCCGACTCGTAGGAGACACGTGGCTTTCTAACATGTCTTCTGAATTTTCTAATCCAGAAAAAGCAAAAGATTACATCACAAGATTGAAGAACGCAGGTCAACTGGATAAATTCGTAGAAGATGTTAATAAGTACACGGATTATTACATTCAAGGCCAGATAGCCATGAAAAATGTTGATCCCTCTCTACTAACAAGCTATCTCGAACCAACCACCGCATTCGGTACTTTGTATCAAGCCTTACAAGACAACGAGGTATCCCTAGACGTACAGGGTGTAGAGAATCAGCGACTGATAGAAGACGCTGTAAACAAAGGTGAAGTAGATAATCCTTCCAACGCATTCAATTTTAAATTCGTAAATCCGAATACCAACGAGACTGTCCACGATATCTACGAGTTTAGCGATACCCAAATGTCGTCAATCTCTCGCATTGTTTCTGCCACAGGTTACGACACAACTCCTTCGGGCATACAAAAGTTTATCGATGACTTTAGCGACGTTGCCCGGGCTGAAACAGGCGAAGAAGCCTATGGCCTTTTGCTTGATGCGCTGGAGTTCGAAGAGATGAATGTTGCGGCGCTCAACAAGACAGCAGCCGGAACGACTCAGCTACGAGTAAATATTGGTAATCAGTTAAAAGAGAAGTACGGAGACGATCCATATCCTGCAGTACAGGCTATCGCAGTCCTAATGGTCACAGAAGAAGAAAGAAAAGCGATGGCTAATAAAAGGAAGGGTCGAACAGTAAAACTCGCCCCTGCCGATGATTACTTCAAACGTAATGGCCTAGACAAGGAGCAGATTGCTCTGCAGTTTGATGCTTCGGAGGAAACTCTTCGCCAGCTAGGAGAGTTAGAACGCCTTCTTTTAGATGACAAAACTCCTACCGGTCTCAAAGCTGCTGCCGTAAAAGTGGGTTTCGGTATCTTCGGCACTGGTGGTCAGCTAGACCAGTGGTTTGGTGCAAGTGGTAACGATCAGAATCTTGATGAGGGTGGTGACGGAGTCCCGGCAACCACAGTTGATAGTCTTATAAAAAGGGCACGTGACGGCGGGTTCATCTCCTCAAAATCTGCAGCGAATCTGTCTGAAGTAGATGCTTTGAAACTAACCTTGGCTGCACAGATGGCTCGTGCCGTCGATCCCTCGGGACGCCTGTCAAACCAAGACTTTGAAGTTCAACTCAAGCGCCTCGGACAGTCCGGTTTGTTTACCTCTAAAATACAGGCGGGGGCCAGCCTCAATGTTGTTATCAAAGACTTTGAACGACAGCGCCGCCGCTTGCTAATCCTTAACGATGTTGCCAGCGCCGAAAGCTTTGGAATCCGCGAGGCTCGTATCCTCAAGGCTGATCGCATCGTTCGTCAGTCTAGGGCTGCAGCCTATACCGGTGCAACTAGCACAGGCACGACAGACTCCTCCACACAACTCACCATACCAGACGGTGTAGTTTTGAAGGAGATTCTAGCCATGCCGGGAGTGTATACTGGAAAAGATCAGGACGGAAATGAATACTATGCAACAGACCCAGAGGGCAACAACCCGATAAGTGAAGAGGAAGCAATCGCGTTTGCAGATAAGGTAGAAATTTTATGACAACCCAACCGATTCCCACATCTTTCCAAAATCAAGACGACGCCCCTGTTGTAATTAAAGAGGATCGTGCTGTTAGCCCCCTTCCGATCCTTGCAACTGGTGAGAAAGATGACACAATCGAAAAAGCAGCGGCAGAAGATATCCAAATTCAGCAGCAGGGTATGTCTTTTGATCAGTTTTTAAAGGGTGTTGATCCCTCTGTTGTTGATCTAGCTCGGCAAGACAATGCTGTAGGCAGGCGGATGAAATTTAGGCTTGCTAAAAAACATCAAGAGGTTGGCACCCCCACGTCTGACGATCAACCCATCATCCCATTTATGAGAGATAATGATTTTGTCCCGACACAAGACCTAATCGATGACCCGTCTGACTTGACCAAGGCAGAACGATTGGCAGAGAATCGTAAGAATATAGATAATCTTCTTGTTCGTGCGGGGATTGAGAATGCAACAATTCGCCAGCTATTTATTGACGATTTTGAAACTGGTAATTTTTATGAATCTTTAAGTCAGCGTCTTGCAGAAGCCGGTCAATTCATTGGGACAGCAATCCCACTAGGGGCTATCCTTGCGGGACACGCTGTAGGTGCCTACAATGACAAAAAAGCTAAGGGAACAACTTGGTCTGAAGAGTGGGGCGCACGACAGAATGCAATTAAGGGAGCGTTTAAAGAAACTCGCGAATTCATCGATCAGTACATTCCCAATCCCACTATGGCAATGGCTTTTAACAGCGCCGTTCAGGATAGGCTTAAAAAGCGTTTAGATGATGGGCGCATCACACAAGATGAGTATGACGATCTTGCGTTTATTACGGATGCAGAGGGCAACAAGGTTGAGCGGGATTACATATCTGAAGATATTGCGGGTAGCCTGATCAATCTTGGTTTTGAGGAGCTTCCCACCAGTCAGAAGTTCGGTGTTATATTTGTTGAGACCGCAGTAGGATTAGTCGGCCCGGGGCAGGCCAAGGGTCTTCTTGCTATGCAAAAATTTAATCGCCTTACAAAAAGTTTAGAAGGAAAGTCTCTGGGAGATGCGATTAAAGGAAAAGACCCATTTGAAGCTATCAATATAATAGAAGCGTCTGGCATAAAGACAGGAATAAATAAACGGTCTCTGTCAATAGGTGTATCCCAGCAACGCACAAGCGCGGCTATGGATAAACTTGCAGATCAGATTTCTGATGCTGGGGAAAAATTAGATAGCCTTCGTGTTCAAGGAGTCGCACGGAATAGCGTACAATACAAAGTTGCAAAAGGGGAGTATGACAACCTTACAAACCGAATGCTTCGTGCAAAATACACAGTAAAAGTCTATCCGTACATCAAGGAAGCTGGCACGGATGCTCTTGTAATCTCTGCGGGGCAGTTAGCCGCCCGCGAAATTATTCCTATGTTTTCAGATATCAGCCCTGAGTCTGCAGAAGTTATTGGCGCTATTACTATGATAGCTGGTGGACATCAGGCCAGTCAGTGGGTTGGCGGGAAGCTGGTAAAAGCGACAACCACACCCCGTGGCGGCGCACCCCGTGTTTTTGCACAGACTATGGATTTTATGGCTAACGTAGCTACTCTAGGTAGTCTGCGGATAGCGGGTGTTAAACTCACTGATGATACTATTCGGACGTACGAAACAGCTATTGGAAAATCGCTCACAGGTGATGAACTGAAGGGCATTCAAGCCACTATAAAAATGATGAATGGTCTCAATCCTACTGAACGAGAACTCGTTTTAAATGCGGTGGACGATTACGTTAATCTTCAAGATGACATCGTCATGTCGTTTCCTCAGTCAGAACGAGCAGAAGTAGAAGAACTATTCAAGTTGTCATTTTCTCAAGCTACAGGTTTGAACTTTATGTCTGCAGTCACCAAGGTATCTGCTAATAAACTTGATGTTCGCGACCTAAAGGGCATGGAAATAAGTTCAGTTATAGCTGGCATGAAAGCTGCGAACTCTCAAGTTGAACTTGCCGAAACTGCTCTTGCAAATCTTCAGCGCAAGCTTGCAGACTCCGAAGTATCCAACCCTGAAGCTGTGAACAACTTTGTCACCGGAACTCAGTCAGCAATTAAAAGTTTTAAAGACTCGCAGCTTGACTTGGCTCGTACTCAGATGGATCAGCTTGATGACCTTCGTAAACACGTTTTAGCTGATCCAACCATCCCTATCCCTGAGAACTTTATTATTGATCTAAGTGAGGCCGACCAAGCTCTTCGCACACAGTTGGGGCAGACTGTTGACAATCGCGCTGCTCTCGGTGAGGTGGTGACAGATGTTTTTACATCGCTTCAGAACCGTATGATTGCCATGAAAAGTCGCAGAGGAACGGGGAAAGCCTATTTCCGTGAACTCGGACAGGGCATGGAGCAGGTTATAGATACTCACATGGACAGTATCTGGTTGAAGGGAAATGCTGCGTACGCAAATGTTCGCAAGCTTTCAGAGCAAGCCGGAACTATCGATCTCACAGATGCTGTAAACTACATGATGAACAAGGCTGGTGAAACCGCATACGATACCTTCTTTAGTCCTGAGGGTACATTCTTTGCCGGTAAGATGGGTCGTCAAACCATGATGGTTTTTGATGATATGGTTACTCGTGCGCTTCCTAATATCGGTGAGTTGCGCGACCAATTAAAGACGGCGGGTGTTAGTCAGGAACTTGTAGACGATATGACCAACATCGAATTGGCTATGGAACTGAAGCGGATTACCCCAGACTTCAACCCCTTCTCCCAAGCCAATGCCTATGAAGTGGATGTCATGCGCCGAGCATTCCGCGACTACGCCTACAAGGTTCGCGACGGTGTGCCGGGACTGGCCTCTGAGTATCGCCAGTACGCCGGTACCCTTGACAACTTGATTCGCGAACAGGGACAGGAAGTTTATTCAGCCCTGACAACAGCCCGTCAAACCTACCGCTCGGAAGTCGGAGATCGTTTACGCCCCGGAAGTTTCCTGTACAACGTAGACATGTCTCGGCAGGGAGGAAAAATCGTTACCTTTACAGGGGACGAAATGTTCCAGTATGCTTACCGAAATACCAACCCTTTGAACATGTTCAAGGGTATAGGCACCAATATGACAAAAGCCCTGCGCGGTAACTTTGATGCTGAAGGAGAAATAGTTGCAGACGTTGGTGCAATCGTAACACAATTTGGTGATACTGTTGACGGTAGACGTGTTTTTGATCTAACAACTCCTGAAGGTTTAGCTAAGTTTCAAATGATACAACGAGCCGTGGGTGAAAAAGTTCACTCGGATTGGATTAGCCGGGAGATAAAAGTTTTTGAAAAAGTAGCTTCACCGGAATTTGTAAAACAGGGTGGATACAAATTTGACAACCTTGCAGATGAAGATGCCGTGAACAGTATAATGTTAGTTCCGGTTCAACGTAAACCGGGTGGGCCTATTGAAGAAGTCCCCCTTATGAATTTAGGAGACATATACGCTGACGCACGTTCTCTTGACGAGTTCGTGGCTGGTAGTGCAACCGCACGTAAAGAGTATACTAGTCTTGTGTCTGATTTTAAAAATACTGAAGGTAAGACTCGCCGCAGCATTGGTGATAATATAACCAAGCAAGACGATTCTATGGACATTCTCAAACAGTTTACTGGTAATCTAGACTCGGATTCATTCTACAGCACCTACATAACAAACGGCAGTGAAGGTCTGTTCTTTACCCTACGCACTCAATTTGTTGACGCGCAGGTAAAAGCTGGCAAGACTACGGACGACGCTGAAAAACTATTTGATGGGGCCGTGGGACGTTTGATCGCTAAAGGATTTCAAAACAGGGGTGGACTAGCTCCCGTGGCAACCGCACAGCTTCCTGCACTACAGCGGGATTTACCTGTTGCCCGAGCATTTATGACTCCTGAAAACATGTTAGATGACATACGTGATCACAGAAAGCAACTTGTTGCTGCATTGGGCGAAGAGCATGTTGATTACATGAACAACATAGCCAAGTTTCTTGTTCGCGGGAAGAGTCAGTCTGTAGGCTTAGACGGTGCAACTTCAGGCTACTCTCTCCAAGAAGGTTTAAGTCGTCTCTATAACATTTCTAGGGGTATGGTTAGCCCTCTTTACGTAAGTTCTGAATTTATGGTTCGTCTTGCCTCTCGCTCAAATATAGACCTTTTAGAAATGGCAGCAGGAAATAAAGACGCCGCAGGTATCATATCTAAAATGTTTTCAACACCAGAGCTTGTAAGTCGGCAGGACGTAGCAACTTTTGATGCAGCCCTTAGAGAATTTGTATTTACCGAAATGGCACGTCGTGATCTATACATGCCAGAACTTAACGAAATATTCTTATTACCGGAGGAATCTACCAATGAAGAAAATGAATAAGCCCAAGGGCTACGCGTACGGATCGATGGTTCGTAAACCTATGTACGGGGGCGGCATGGCTATGTCTGCGAACCCGATGATGGATCGTAAAAACAAGATGGGCATGATGGGCATGGCTGATGGTGGCAAGCTCAAGATGGTTGAAAAAAACGGCAATAAAGTTCCGTTCTTTGCCGCTGATGGCGAGGGTAAAATGGTCTATGGCGGCAAGATGAAGAAAAAGAAGATGGCCTAAACGTAGCGGCCAGACTTTTCGTATATCTCATCGTTGATTGACTTGAGGTATCTGATCAGGCTGGCTACCTTGTAGGTAGCTTCGTAGCTAGGCATACCTGCTTCCATAGTTCTAATAAATGTATCGGGGTCAACGGACTGGGTTTCCAGTTCGATGTCCCCGTTCTCATTTAAGAGAACCTGTAAGTTAAACAGGGTGGCCTTGTATTTCTTTTTTTTGTTCATAGTGGGTTCGCAGGTCCGATATAGATACGTTGTGGCAGTCTGCCCGTACTTCGTAGCCGTTGTCCGGATCAAGCTGACCCTTCTTCATAAAGATGGCTTTGTCGAAGTATTCAGTCTTTGGGAGGTATCCGAGGAACCAACCCTTAGAGTAGTCTTTAAGAATTCTAGTGAACGCATAGATGTCACAGTCTTGCTTTGTGTTGAAGTTACTGATGCTGCAGGAGTAGTGCGGCAGGGGCACTGCTGACGTTTGTTTTGTCTTGACTTCGACCTTGTGACCGTCCTCAAGGACAATGTCATAGTCGTAAGAATTTAGCCACGAACCTCCTAGCGCCTTCAGCACCACCTGCTCCCCAAGGAAGCCTGCTATGCTTCCCCCGCCCCTGAGTATAGAGTTATGTAAGAGACCCATCTCAGTGGCCTTCTTACGGCCAGCAAGAAGCATTCTATCCGTTATCTTTACTTCGATCAACTTTCTCTCTCCATTCCTTGTAGCATGGGTGATGCGGATGCGGATGGTACTGAACCCACCCGTCATCCCTTTTCCACACAAGGGGTGGCTTTTTCTTTTCCTTCTTAGGCGGCATTCAAGTCCACCACTTCGCACACGCCTGCAGTACACGCCAGTTCACGTGACCCAGATGTATTGTCTTCCTTTTCATACTCCGACAGTGCAGCCCAGTCAATAGCCAGCGTACCGTATGCAGCCTGCCATTCCAAGTAATCATCCGCCTCAATATCCTGATACGGAGCCTGTTGATACGTATGGTCCGAGTGGGGTAGGAAGGACACGCCGGATGCCACATCAAAGTTTTCATACACCCACGCACCAACTCCCATCCACTCATGCTCTTTAACAGTGATGGTAACAGACGGTTTGTGTTCACACCAGTGTATAGCATACGTCTTCCACAGTTCAAGCTGCTCAATAGCTGTCATGGCATCGCGGGTAACGGCACCCTCGGGTGCCCTCATGGCAAATGAAAAGACTGTGGTAGAGTCCGGCTTGGTGATGTCAGCTTCACTATACACACCCTGCTCTTTGAGAAACTGTGTCAGGGGGTCTTTGTTATCTCCGCGAACTGTGCGAATATAGTAGTCATTGTGACGGGCGTGGATACCACTAGCGGCGTCTACGAGTTGAGACACAGTGCCCGATGGCTTTACACAAGTGATGGCAGCGGACTGTGGGATTCCAAGCATCTGGGCATACTGTTGATTGGTATCGATAGCGACTTGTTTCATTTCTTCGAGCCATCGACGGGAATCGACGGTTTTCGATAAAACTGAGTGATCCATTATACCAGTCAAGGATACGCCCAATAAGCGTTCTTCTTCTGTGTTGTCTTTCCATACCTTCCTCAAATATTTGAAATCGGTTAGAGTTGACTGCAGGGTTCCCAAGATGGTTGCAAGGCGCACCTTGCTTTTAAGGGACTCCAGCGTGTCGGACTCCCTCACGACCACCTCTGACAGGTTGCAGAACTGATACGGGCGAAGGATGATCTCAGAGCAGGGGTTTGTACCCCACATGTAACCAACCTCGCGGCGTCCGTTGCGGGCTACTTGTTTGTCTGCAGCCTGCCGATTGAACACGCCCCGTTCTCCTGACTTGGAGTCGTACAGGGACAGCCACTCGCGCATGAATGTACCCATCTCTGGCTTGCCCTTGTAGGCAACAGAGTTATTAGCCAGCGCACGTTGTTTTTCATAATCGTACCACTCTCCTGACTTGGCGTGTGCCATCTGATCATCGTTCAGGTTGCTGAGTGAGATAAGGGCAGAGCGACGAACGCCGCCAACCACTACGATCTCGCCTATCTTGCACATCAAGTCGTGACACTCAATCGGAAAGAGACGACGCCCCTGTGCCTTCGTGAACAGTTCAACTGTGAATACGAACAGATCGTTAAGAGGACCGGGACCAGATGCACGACCTCCCATAGTCTTGAGGCGTTCGCCCGATGCACGTACATCTGACAAGTCCCACGCTGGAACCTGCCCAGCATACAGCAGCGCAAT
>Ga0098038_1001172_pt1 | contig 11481 bp, 18 predicted proteins | sample 5B_taG_FD_75051 | JGI IMG/M metagenome (GOLD analysis project Ga0098038, IMG submission 75051) | Marine viral communities from the Subarctic Pacific Ocean - 5B_ETSP_OMZ_AT15132_CsCl metaG | ecosystem: Environmental > Aquatic > Marine > Oceanic | place: Pacific Ocean | collected 2015-01-08 | reverse complement strand
TTGATACCTCTAATCCTGTAATGGCAGCATTAGAAAACATAGAATATAAAACACATGGTTTAAATAATAAACCAAAAGCAAATATGAATGACCATTTTGATATTAAATTTGAAGATGTACAATATGGTAGTGTTCTTTATAATGTAAATATGTTTAGAAAAATAAATGGATTTAGTCCATATCCAGATAATACAGGACAATAATAAATTAATTAAAATGGAATATAAAAACCAATACAAACATGCAGTAGTATCACTTTCAGGTGGTATGGATTCAAGTACATTATTACTTAAATGTATTCATGAATTTGAAACAGTAACGGCTATGTCATTTGACTATGGTCAAAAACATAAAGTTGAATTAAAAAGAGCTCAAGCTCTAGTTGATTATTTAAGATTAAATGGTCATAAAGTTAATTATCAAGTTATTAAATTAGAAGGTTTAGTAGAATTATTAGACTCAGCTTTAGTAGAAGGTGGAGATGAGGTACCAGAAGGACATTATGCTGAGGATAATATGAAAGCTACAGTAGTACCTAATAGAAATAAAATATTTGCTTCATTAGTACAAGCAGCAGCTTTATCTATAGCAAATAGAACTAAAGAAGATACAGCAATTGCTTTAGGTATCCATGCTGGTGATCATGCAGTTTATCCTGACTGTAGACAAGAATTTAGAGACGCAGATGATAATGCTTTTAGGTTAGGTAATTGGGAAGCAGATAGAGTAGGATATTATACACCTTATTTAAATGGAGATAAGTATGATATTTTATTAGATGGAGAGTCATTATGTCAAAAATTAGGAATTGATTTTAATCATGTATATGCTAGAACAAATACATCTTATAAACCTACACCAGAAGGTTGGTCTGATTACAAATCAGCATCGTCTGTAGAACGTATTGAAGCGTTCATTAAACTAGGAAGACCTGATCCAGTACAATATGCTGATGAAACAGGAGCAGTTGATTATGAAGTAGCTAGAATTTATGTAGAACAAGTTCTTGCTGAATATGAAAAAGAACAATTAAAAAATGAAAAATCATAAAGGAGAAGATTATATAACTATGGAAGATTTAAATCAAATAGAAAAAGATAGGGATAACTTAAAGTATATGCCAGATCAAAAATTACACCAAATGGTAAGTTTTTTCAAATCAGGTGTAAGAATTGTAGGTTATCTTTTTATTCCTTTTAACTTGGTTGCTGCAACATCTTTACTTATATTGAGTGAAGTTGTTGGAGTAATAGAAGAATTAGTATAAATTAAATAAATAAATAAAAAACAAATTATGGAAAATATAGGAATAGCATATTTTACTAATGCAGCTATGGAAAATGAACCTTTCGGTAAAGAAGTAGAAGGGATTATGACAAGTGTTGCAAGAAAAGTACCAGTTAGAAAAGTAGATATAAATACTGAGGTAACTATAGTTGAGGCCATGAAACCTCAAAATATCCCTTGTATTATATTTACAAATTCAGCTGGAGATTTAGAACATATGAGAGTAGAAGGTACTCAATTACAAGGTATTTCAGTAGAAAAAGTAATGGAAACAGTATCTGCTATAGATAGATTTAATAAAGGAGAAAAAGTATAATGGGTAAGTTTCAATCAAGTAAAGTATTTGACGGATTTAGTACAGTGTTCCGTCAATGGAGAGCAAAAGAAACACACTGTAGATTTGTACATGGTTATGGAGTATCTTTTAAAGTATATTTTGAAGGTGAATTAGATCATAGAAATTGGGTTTGGGATTTTGGTGGTATGAAAAGAGCTAAAACTCAAATTGATGGTATGTCTCCTAAAGCATGGATGGATTATATGTTTGACCACACTTTAATTGTAGCAGAAGATGATCCTGAAGTAGAAGCATTTAAACAAATGGATAAAGCAGGTGTAGCTCAAGTAAGAGTAATCCCAGCTACTGGCGCAGAGAAATTTGCTGAGTATATTTATACTAAATTAAATGATTTTGTTAAAACTGAAACTGATGGTAGAGTAAAAGTTACTAAAGTTAAGTTTGCAGAACATGGAAAAAATGCCGCTTATTATAGTGAGTAAATAAGTTATTAGTGAATGAAAAACCACTTAAAAAAATTAACAATATGCACAAACAATTAAAAAGGGTTGAGGACTACAATAAAATCCTCCCCGTATTAGAAGTATACACTGCCGTACAATCTGAAGGATCAAGGCAAGGATATCCTACAATAGTAGTTAGAACAACAGGCTGTACTCACAGATGTTATTTTGGTGAAGGAGGATGGTGTGATAGTTGGTATACAAGTATTCACCCAGAAAAAGGAACATATTCATTTCAAGATATAATAGATACTTATAACCAACATCCTCACATTAAAGAAATGATGTTAACTGGAGGATCACCAACAATGCACCCTAAATTAGTAAATGAATTAACTCACTTTGCTCATGAAAGAGATATTTTTATTACCATCGAAACTGAAGGATCTCATTTCCTTCCCACTGATTATCCTATTAATCTTCTTTCAATTTCTCCTAAGTTTAGTAATAGCGTTCCCGTTATTGGTGCTACTACTCCTCAAGGATCAATTGTTGACGAAAGGATGGTTAAAAAACATAATTCAAAGAGATTAAATTATGAAGCAATAAAACAATCTATTGAGTACCATTCTGATTATCATATTAAACCTGTATTAGATAAAAATTTATCTATGATAGATGAAGTAAATGAATTTATTAAAGAATGTAACATACCAGATGATAAAGTTTGGGCAATGCCTGCAGGTGATACTAGAGAATCTTTAATGGAATCATATCCTGAGGTAATGAATTTTGTAAGAGATAGAGGTTGGAGATTTACAGGTAGATCTCACATAATGGCTTTTAATACTGAACGTTGTGTCTAAAGAAGAAGCACTTGAGTTATTAGAAGAAATAGAAGAAAATGTGGGTACTTGTTGTGCTATAACAATGGACCCAGATGATGTATTAGTAATGATTGATAAATTAAAAGAATATATAGAAAATGTATAAATATAACGCAAAATTAGATAGAGTAGTTGATGGAGATACTGTTGATGCTCTTGTAGATTTAGGATTTGACACTTGGAAAAAAGTAAGAATTAGAATGCATGGAATGAATGCACCAGAATCAAGAACTAGAGATTTAGAAGAAAAAGCTAGAGGAATAGCTGCTAAAGTTAGATTAGAAGAACACTTAGAAAGTGGAAAATTTATTTTAGAATCTATGGGAGTAGGTAAATTTGGAAGATGTTTAGGTATTATTTATGTTAATGATATAAATATAAATAAAACTTTAATAACAGAAGGTCATGCAACAGAATACTATGGAGGTAAAAGATAAGTTATATTTAAGTTGGAAAGACATTGAAAAATGTGTAAATAAACTTTGTAACAGAATATTATTAAGTAATATTCCTGTAAATACAGTACACGGTTTAAAAAGAGGAGGATATATTCCTGCAGTTATGATTTCTCATCGACTAAAAATGCCATATTCAGAAGTAGTATTAAAGGATACTTTAGTAATAGATGATATTTGTGACTCAGGAGAAACATTAGATAAAGCACCAGGTTTATATCATGCTGTATTACATTATAAACCTCATACTTCTAAATTTCAACCTACATTATGGGCTAAAAAAATGGGTGATGAATGGATAGTATATCCTTGGGAGAGAGATGACAGTAGAACCATACAAGATTATAAATTATAATTTGGTTTTCTAATAAAATGTTCGTATATTAATATAAAATAAAAGTAAAAATGGCAAAAAACAAACGCGCTAAAATTCATGAAAAATTAGAAGTTGTAAAAAAAGGTTATGCAAATGGAGTTGCAACTAACTTCCCCTTAACTGATAAAGAAAAGGAAAAAATGATAGATAAAGCAACTAAGGCATATGCTCGTTTTTTAGAAGCATTAGATTGTGATTGGCAAAATGATCCAAACTCAGCTGATACACCTAGAAGAGTAGCTAAAGCTTATGTAAACGATTTATGGGCAGGTAGATATACTCCAATGTCTCCTATTACATCATTTCCTTCTGATGGTTATGATGGTATTATTATTGAAAGAAATATTCCATTAACATCAATGTGTTCTCATCATCACCAAACAATTAGTGGTGTAGTTCATATAGGTTATATAGCTGGAGAAGATGGTCAAGTAGTTGGGTTATCTAAATTAAATAGAATAGTTGAATTATTTGGTCGTAGAGGAGCTATTCAAGAACAATTAACATCAGCTATTCATAATGCAGTTGATCAAATTACTGAAGGTAATAGAGGTGTTATTGTAACTATAGTTGCAGGACATAATTGTGTAAGTTGTAGAGGTGTAAAACATCAAGGAGCAGGTATGGTAACTACTAAAGCATCAGGTGTATTTAGACAAAATACTAATTTAGCAAGAAAAGAATTTTTTGATAGTTTAAAAATAAATAATGGTGGACACCAAATATAAAAATATGAATAAAAATAACGTACCATTTGTAGATGAAGTTGAGGAGTTTAATTCCACAATGGGTAAACCAAACAACTATGAACCTACAATCCCAGAAAAAAAAGAATGGCAGTTTGTTTATGACTTTATTCTCGAAGAACTTGAAGAGTACAAGGTTGCCTGCGAACAAGGTAATATTGTTGAGGTTCTTGATGCTTTATGTGATATTGCCTACGTTTCAGTGGGTAACGGAACTATGTTACATGGTCTTAAAGATAAAATATGGCCAGCGTATCTCGAAGTACAAGGGTCGAATATGTCTAAAGCTTGCTCAAGCGAAGAGGAAGCACAAGCTACCGTTGAATTACGCTCTAAGGAACAAGGTGAACCGTGTCACTATGAAAAGGTTGGAAAATATTATATTGTCTATAGAACACGTGATAGAAAAGTAATGAAAAATATTAACTACTATAGACCAGATTTAAAACAATTTTTTACACAATCTGAATTAGATAATGTTTAAAAAAGCATTTGCTAGACGTCTTAAAGATAATAAATTTCTAATTCACCTATGGGAAGACGAAGGTTATAGTAAATTAGAATGGATTAATCAGGCATATATTGAATGTCATGAAGCTGACGCTCAGTATACAGGTTTAAATGGGGAGCCCTTAAAGAAGATATCTAATTGGAGACCTGATAACCCAAAACTTCATTTTCATGATATGCCTCCTTACCAAAAATTCTTAATTGAAAAGTATGGTATTAATGATACTCCTTCAACAACCCATAAAGAATTATTTTTTGATATTGAGTGTGAGATGTTAGATGACATGTCAGAAGAAGGTATTAAAAGGGCTGATAAGAAAGTAACATCAATTGCTTGGTATGATAAACAAGTAGATGAATGGGGTATTGTAGTTTTAGATGAAAAAAACCATTTTGGAACTAATATTAAAACAAAATCAAATAAAAAAATTATACCTTGTAGAAATGAAGGTGAGTTATTAGCTAAGTTTTTAGAAAAATTTAGAGAAATTGATCCTGATATTTTAGTAGGATGGAATAGTGATTATTTTGATGTTCCTTATTTATATTATAGAATGTGTAATGTTTTAGGAGAAGATTTTGCTAAACATTTATCTCCAATAGGTTATGTAAGAGAAACACCTTGGTTTAAAGATCAATATATTCAAATAGCAGGTGTTGAATCTTTAGATTATATGCGTTTACATAAGAAATTTAGTTGGGCAGATGAACCATCAATGAGATTAGATGCAATTGGTGAAAAATATGCTGGTATGAAAAAAATTGAATATGATGGTAACTTAGATAAATTATTTGAAGAAGATATAGCTACATTTATTAAATATAATTTTCGTGATGTTGAGATACTTAAAGTACTAGATGAAAAGTTAGAATATTTAGCATTAACTAAAAATCTAGCACATAAAGGTAAACATAATTATAGTGAAGTATATGCTAATACTAAAACACAAGATGGAGCAATTTCAGCTTATTTATTAAGTAAAAAAATAATACCACCTGCTAAAGATCGTAATCCAATATCTAAAAAGAATTATGCTGGTGGTTATTTATTTTGTCCTAAAGCAGGTAAAATGGATTATTTATTTGATTTAGATTTAACATCACTATACCCATCAATTATAATGACTATTAATATTGGTAAAGAAACATATGTAGGTAGAATTATTGATGCTGATGATAGAAATAATCGTTTAGGTTATAATGATTTAAAATGTATGGATTATGCTGATGAAATGGTTGTTGAGAATAAAAAACGCCAACAAACACGAGTTAACATAGGTAGAATTGTTTCTATGATTGAACAAAATGATCTATTAATATCAGCTAATGGTGTAATGTATTCTAAAGATAGGGAATCAGTATTATCAACTATTCTTAAAAAATGGTTTGATGAAAGAGTTAAGTATAAAAATGCAATGAAAAAAGCATACAAATCAGGCGATAAAGAAGCAGGTGCTAATTATCATATGAAACAATATACTATGAAAATTTTATTAAATAGTTTGTATGGTGCAACTGCTTTAGGTAGTTTTAGATATGGTAATGTTATTTTATCTGAGTCAATTACTCTTAGTGGACAGAGAATTATACAAGAATCAGCATTAGCAGCTAATAGAGCAATGAATAAAGAAATAAAAGCATGAAACATTTAGAAGATACTCCTTGGTGGATTTGCGATTCTGAAGATATTAATTATTGTACTTACAGTGATACAGATTCAATTTATATGCATGCTGAACCTATATTAAGACATAGGCATAGTAACTTTGATGAAATGAATGCTGAAGAAAAAGATAATGCTTTAGAGAATATAGCTATGGAATATGAAGGAGTAGTTACTAAATCATATGATAAATTAGCCAAAGAAGTATTTAGATCAGATGAACATAGATTGGAAATGAAAACAGAGTGTGTTATTCGTTCTGCTTATTTTAGAGCTACTAGACGTTATGCTCAATGGATTACTAAACAAGAAGGTATTAAAAAAGAATCATTAGATGTTAAAGGATTAGAATTTAAAAAAGCTAACTTTCCACCTGTGTTAGGTAAATTCTTTAAAAGTGCTTTAGTTGATGTTTTAAAGGGAGCTACACAGGCTGAAATTGATGATAGACTAAAAAAATTTAAAAAACAAATACTAGATGGAACTATTCCTTTAACCCAATTAGGTAATCCTCAAGCTGTAAAAAAATTAAATAAATATACTGAGCGTAAAGCTAGAGCAGGTGAAATGTTTTCAGTAATTGGTAAAGGTGCTCCCGCAGCAGTAAAAGCTTGTATTATTTATAATGACTTATTAAGATTTTGGAAGTTACATAAAAATCATTCTTCTATATCTCAAGGCGATAAAATTAAGTGGATTTATTTAAAACAAAACCCATATCAAGTAGATGCTATTGCTTTTTTAGATTGGGATTTACCAGAAAAAATGCGTACATTTATTGAACAGTATGCAGATAGAAAAAAAATATTCGAGTCCATATTATTAAATAAATTAGAAGGATTTTACAATGATTTAGGTTGGACACTAAATTTAAATCCTTACCAACAAATGTTTTTTAACTTATGATAAACAAATCAATACTACAATCAGTTATTAGCAAATATTACTTAAATGTTTGTGAATCTGTTACTTGGAAAACTAAAGATAATAATCTAACAATAGATTTTATGTCACCAACTGCAGATATAATAGGTAAAGTTACTTGTAATAATTTCCCCTTAGAAAATAGTGAATTAGCTATATATGATACTAAAAAATTATCAAGTTTAATTAGTATTTGTAATGGAGATTTGTTATTAGAATTAGAAAAACAACATAAATTAATATCTAAACTTAAAATATCAGATTTGAATTTTAACTTAACTTATGCAGTATCAGATCCTTTATTAGTTCCTAAAGTAGGTACGGTAAATATCCCTGAATTTGTAGTTAATTTAAATTTATCAAAAGAAGATATTGATAATTTAATAAAAGCTAAAAGTGCATTACAAGGTATTGATAATATGTTAATTACTACTACAACAAATTTAGATGGTGAAAATGTATGTGAATTTATATTTGGTGATGAGCATGGACACAATAATAAAATTACATATCAAATATCAGGTGATATAACAGAAGAAAGTATGAAAATACCATATAATTCAGATACATTTAAAACTGTTATTCATGCTAATAAAGATATGGAAGAAGGAACTATGAAAATTAGTTCTATGGGACTAATAGAGTTCAAATTTAAAACAGATGAAGTTTCTAGTGAGTATTATATGGTAAGAAAAGCAGAAACTGATTTTTAATATATGTATAATAAATTGACCTTAGGGCGTAAGTATTTTTTTAAACAATTATTAACCGCTGATCTAACGACAGCATAAAACAAAGTGATATGAGTACACAATTTTTAGAAAGATTGTACAATCCGTACGATCTATTATTCAGAAACCTGTTCGAAGCAGGAGCAACATTTACACCGGCTACAGAAGCCAAACAACAATACCCAATTAATATATTTGAAGATGATTTAGGACTAACTTTTGAGTTAGCTTGTACTGGCATCCCTAAAGATGCTATTGAAGTTAAACTTGAAGGTGATAGTATTACCTTTACATATGATAAAGCTAAAACTCCAGATCCAGATAGAAAATATATTCATAGAGGGATAGCAAAACGTTCTTTTAATTTAGCTTATAAATTAGGAACTAAATTTAACCCAAGTAAAGCGTCAGCTAAATTTAATGATGGTTTGTTAATAGTAACAGTACCATTTGCAAAATCGCAAGCGCCAAAAGTTTTGAAAATTAATTAAAGTAACCACAAAAGTTCGCCCTATAGGTTGGTTTACTTAGTTATTTTTCGTATATTAATATGAATAAAAAATAAAGTTATATGCAAACAATAAAAGACCCAGTATTAGAGCCTTACTATATAGGCAGAGATTCACATTGTTACACAGTATATGAAGTAATAACACCAGATTCTGATAGATTAAGATCTAAAGATAGTAAAGGTGAAAATTATGAAAAACCAGTAGCACATTATTCTAACTTTGGAAGCTGTTTAAGTAAAATAGCTGAATGTCAATTACATAATAATAGTAAAAAAGAATATACTAGTGTAAGAGAATATCTTGATAGGTGGGATGAATTAAATGAAAAAATTGAAATACTAATAAATTATAAAGGATTATGAATTTAGAAGCATTATTTAATGCGGTTATCGTTAAACCGATTGAACAAAACGAAGAAATGTATGGATCAATTGTAGTACCAGATATTGGTAAAGATAAGAATGAACATGCAGTAGTAGTAGCAATTGGACCTGGTCAACATACACATTTAGGACATTTTATTGAATCCTATCTTAAAGTAGGAGATGAGGTAGTTTTACCTACTCAAGGGTTTACTAAATTAGAACATAACGGGGAAGAATATTATGTAGGACCTGAAAACCAAGTATTAGCTAAAGTAAAATCATCAGTTGAAGATATTTTATCAGAAACAGAACCACTTGAAGAAAGTGAATTAATCAGTGAAGAAGAATTTAATAAATTAGAAAATAACGAAAATGAGTAAAATTATAGAATTTGGCCCTAAAGGGAGAAAACAATTAGTAAAAGGTATTGATACATTAGCAGATGCTGTAGTATCAACATTAGGACCTAATGGTAGAAATGTAGTAATTGAAAAAAGTCATGGACAAGTACAATCAACTAAAGATGGAGTGACGGTTGCTAAACATATTTCACTTAAGGATCCAGTTGAAAATTTAGGAGTTAACTTAGTTAAAGACGCTTCATTAAAAACAGCAGATAAAGCTGGTGATGGTACAACAACATCCACTTTGCTTGCTAGAGAAATGATAAAAGGTGGACTTAGTTATTTAAATAATGGAGCTAATGCTGTTGAAATTAAAAGAGAAATAGACAATTCAGTAAAGCAAGTTATTGAAGTGTTAAAAGACAAAGTATCAGAAGATATATCCTCTGAAGAACAATTAGAACAAGTAGCTACAGTATCAGCTAATAATGATAAAGAAATTGGTAAATTAATCGCTACAGCACTAGATAAAGTTGGTGATGAGGGAATTGTGCATATTGAAGAAAGCAAGTCAGGTGAAACTTATTTAGAAACTGTTGAAGGGATGCAATTTAGTAGAGGATTTAAATCACCTTATTTTGTTACTGATAATAATACAATGACTAGTACTTTATCAGATGTTAGTATTTTAATAGCTGACCACAAATTTACTAATGTAAAAGAATTATTACCAATCTTAGAAGGTGTAGCAAAACAAGCTAAATCGTTATTAATTATAGCAGAAGATATTGATCATGAAGCTTTAGCTACCTTAATTGTTAATAAACAAAGAGGTACATTAAATGTATGTGCTGTAAAAGCACCCGACTTTGGTGATAGAAGAAAATTAATATTAGAAGATATTGCTATTATGACTGGAGGTCAAGTATTTGACAAGTCTAAAGGAATGAAATTAGATAAATTTTCATGGGATTGGTTTGGAGAATCTCGTACAGTAACTGTAAGTAAAGATCAAACAACTATAATTGATGGTAAAGGTGAAGAAGATGCTATTAATAAAAGAATAGAAGAATTAGCTCATCAAGTTGAAGGATCAGAAAGTGAATTTGAACGTGAGCAATTACAAGGTAGATTAGCTAGAATGTGTGGTGGTGTTTCTATTATTCATGTAGGTGGTAGAAATGAGACTGAAATGAATGAAAAGAAAGACAGAGTAGATGATGCTTTACATGCTACAAAAGCTGCTATTGAAGAAGGAATTGTTCCTGGAGGTGGTGCAGCATTATTATATGCTAGAGAAGTATTACCTACTTCTACTAAATGTAATGAAAAAGTAGGTGCAGAAATAGTTTATAAAGCATGTGGTAAGCCATTTGAACAAATACTTATAAATGCGGGGCATGACTCAGTAAAAGCTCAAATGATAGGTAAATATCAATTAGTTGACTCTGGAGATGATACATGGAAAGGATATAATATTAAAAAAGGAGTAGTAGCTGATATGAAAAAAGAAGGTATTATAGATCCAACTAAAGTAACTAGAGTAGCACTTGAAAATGCAGCTGCAGTAGCAGGTACAGTATTGCTTACAGAATGTATAGTAGTAAACGAGCCTGAAGAAGAAAAACAACCACAAATAGACCCTTCACAAATGATGGGAATGTAATATGGAGACAGTAATAAACGAACATAATGAACTAATAGCAGTAAGAGTACCACCTGGAGACAGGTGGAAACTCGTTTCTGATCCAAAAAAACAAGTACATCCTAATTTAACTGAAACTTTAGAAGCATTTTTTCACAAAACAGGATTTAAAGGTGAATATAGATTAGATCCTCTAGGAAGTAAATTATACGCTATCCATGCAACTGAAGAAGAAGTAAAACCAAAAGAAGAAAAAATGTATTCTTTATATGGTGAATTTAGACAGGGTGTTTAA
>Ga0098038_1001171_pt1 | contig 11489 bp, 18 predicted proteins | sample 5B_taG_FD_75051 | JGI IMG/M metagenome (GOLD analysis project Ga0098038, IMG submission 75051) | Marine viral communities from the Subarctic Pacific Ocean - 5B_ETSP_OMZ_AT15132_CsCl metaG | ecosystem: Environmental > Aquatic > Marine > Oceanic | place: Pacific Ocean | collected 2015-01-08 | reverse complement strand
ATCTGACCAGTCTCCTTGCAACGCACCTTTAGCATAGTCTGTAGCTCTGTTCTCAAAGAAGTTTGTATGAGTAGGAGCGTTGATCATAGTCTCAACCCAAGGTAGTGGATTAGTTTTAACTTTGTAAATACCTTTCATACCCATAGATATTAATCTACGATCTGCTATATAACGAATATACGTTTTAACTTCTTCAGGTGTGAGTCCATCCACTGCTCCCATCTTAAACGCCAGATCAACAAATTTATCCTCAAGATCAACCATCTTACTTGCCGTTTTATAGATTTCTGATTTTGTTTTGTCATTCCAAACCTCTCTATTTTCTTCTATATAAGTTCTAAAAAGTTTGATCATACCTTCTGCATGTTGTGTCTCATCTACAATAGACCATGTAACTATCTGTCCCATACCTTTCATCTTACCATGTCTAGGGAAGTTTAGTAACATGATAAAAGAAGAGAACAATGCTAGTCCCTCTGTGAAAGCAGAGATAGCTGCAATCTGTAGAGGTATTGGTACGTTTTGTTTTGATACATGATCTTTAAAGAACTCATGCTTATCTCTCATAGCTTCATATTCATTGAACTCATTGTATGTGCTGTCTGGCATACCAAGAGATTCAATAAGATGTGAGTACGCTGCTACGTGTAATGCTTCTCTTGAGCAGAAAGAAGACAGCATCATACGTACCTCTGGTTGTGGAAAATGTGGTAGATAATTTTCTACATAACCACCAGATACATCTATATCTGATTGTGTAAAGAATCTAAATATATTAGTAAGAAAGTATTTTTCTTCTGTACTTAGTTTGTTTTTCCAATCTTTAACATCCTCAAGCATTGGTACTTCTGTATGTAACCAATGTGATTGCTCATGCTTGAGCCATGCATCATAAGCCCAAGGATAATTAAAAGGTTTAAAGTAATCTCTTTGATCTTGAAGTTTTAATTTATTCATGTTCGCCCCCATTTCCTCTTCCTAAACCACCTACAGATGTAGGAAATAATTTACCAAAAACATTTGGTTTTGTTTTAGCTAACTCAAAAGTAGTAGCTGTTACAAATAAACCTAACAATAAAAGTATATGTGCAATAGCAGATATACCAAATACAAAATATGATCCTAGATAAATACTAAATATAATACACCACATCCATGCTAGTAATTGCATAATCATATGACGCACTACCATACTAGGTATATTACTTAGTGGGTTATATCTATGATCCATTATAGATAACCAACAACTACCTACAAACTTAATCACGTTTCAACACCTCTCTTGTTGTAGTCTTTAGGTAAGCAAAGAAACTGACTTACTTGTGCTCCCTCTATTTCTTTGTAAGAATTTCTAGCAAATTCAAGTAACTCATTAATATTATTAGTTACATATTCATAACACTCTCCTTGTTTTTCAAATACTAATTCCTTATTATCTTTATGACTAACAACAAGAACATTACCTCTGTCATAGTCTTGTAAATTAGGAAAGAACATTACAATTATTATTACTAATTTACTCATCTTTACTTTTCCTTTCTAACATAGAATAACATTCATAGCAAAGTTTTAATCCTTTTCTATCCCATGTAAATTCATACTGATCTTCTGTTACCCAACCTAGTTTACATATGTAACATACATTTTTAAATTCTAAACTATTTACCATGATTAGGGTGAAAATTATAATTTATATTTGCTAGTTCTCTAGCTTCTATTGCTTCCTCTAAATTATCATAACTTCCTAAGTGGATATGCTTGTTATTAACCTGAATATGTGCTATATATTTATTGTTAGTTTTATGCCATACCACTCCAGTATATCCAGTTGTACTATTTGTTTGAAGTGTTCTGTTTCTATTATTTTCAGAACCAGATACTTCTCTAAGATTTATTATTCTATTATCAGTTGGATCGTGATTGATATGATCTATTTGATCTTTAGGCCAACAACCATAGTAATGTAGCCAAATTATACGATGTGCATAATAGCTTTTATCAAAAATTGAACCTTCTTTTCTTCTAATTCTTCCATGTTTTGAGCTATAGTCTGTATTTTTATAAGTAAATGCTTCCTTACCAGCATATCTAGTGTTCCATCTACGTGCGTAAACTTCCTTTTTAAAATATTTTAGAGGTCTTTCTTTCCAAAAAAGATCTCCAGTATCAGGATTATAATCTAATAACTCTCTAACTATTTCAGCAGTAAGTTCCATAGTAATCTCCTTATCCTTCACAAGCAAGACACTCATCTCCAGATGCTAGTGCTTCCATGTCTAACTCATTAATAATCTGTCGCTCAATCTTACGACTAACTTTGTCAGCCTTACCAATCTTTTCTGAACGACAATAGTACATAGTCTTCAGTCCTTTCTTCCATGCCATGTAGTGTATAGCATGTAGGTATTTAATCTCAGCATCAGGTCTAAAGAATACATTAAGAGATTGTGATTGGTCAATGTATTGTTGTCTATCTGCTGCATGTTCTATAACCCATCGTTGATCTATCTCCATAGCAGTCTTAAATACTTCTTTCTCTTCAGTGGTAAAAGATCTTAGATGTTGTACAGAACCATCGTTAGCTATGATACTAGACCAGATACGTTCATAGTTTAGCTTACTATCTTCCTCACACTTAGTCTTAATAATTTTATCTAAGAACTTGTTTTTATTTAAGAAAGATCCACTAAGAGTATCTTGTCTATAGGCATTAGCTCTCCAAGGTTCTATTGATGGAGAAGTATTACCCATGATAATAGAGCTAGATGCATTAGGTGCAATAGCCATTACATGACTACATCTCAGTCCTGTCCCTACAGCATCAGGAGCTTCACCTCGCAATAAAGCTAAACTTCTATTAGCATAGTCTAAACCTTCTCTAATATGTTTAAACATTCTAATGTTATGAGATTTAGCTAACGCACAATCAAAGGGTATGTTTTTACTTTGTAAATATGCATGGAATCCAAGTGCTCCAACTCCAACTGATCTCTCTCGCTTCGCACTATAACGAGCACGATGAATAGTATCAGGAGCGTTGTCAATAAAACTTTGTAAAACATTATCTAACATTTCTAATGTATCTGATAGAAAATCTTTGTCTTTAGACCACTCATCAAAGTACTCTAAGTTTACAGAAGATAAGCAACATACAGCAGTTCTTTCTTCTGATGTAGGTAGAATAATTTCAGAACATAAATTAGATTGATTTATTTTAAAACCTTTTTGTTTTAACCATGATGGCATTTCATTATTAGACTTATCAATAAAATGTATATAAGGTTCTCCTGTTTGCATACGCATTTCTAATATACGTTGCCACAGTTCTTTAGCAGAAACAATATCTCTTACTTCACTACTGTGCGGATCAACTAGATCCCAACTATCATCAGCAAGTGGATTAATCATACAGTGTTCAAGAACACTCATAAACTTATCTGATATATTAATACCATGATGCATATTGAGACAGCGAAAGTTTTGATCTCCTGTTGGTTTACGCATCTCAAGAAACATAAGTATGTCTGGATGTGATATATCTAGATATGCGGCATAACTACCTCTACGAGTTCTCCCTTGTCTGTATGCCAAGCTTGATGCATCATACATTTTAAGGTGAGGCATGACCCCTGTAGACTTATCATCAGATGAACGAATACCAAAGCCAACACCAACACCACCACCCAACATTGAAAGCCAGTTTGTTTCACTTAAATTCTCCACTAATCCTTCAGAACTATCGTCAATATAATTAAGATAACAAGAAATAGGAAGCCCACGTTTAGATCGTCCATACGATAAAATTGGTGTTGAATACGAGAGCCAATGTTTTGAAGCGTACTCATATAATCTTTGAGCATGTTCTTTATTAGAACCAAAACAGCTAGATACATGTGCAAACCTTTCTTGTGGTGAAATTTCATGATCCATCATGTAAGCTTCTTTAAGACGAGTGATCCCTAACTCATCAAAAAGATTATCTCTCTCAGGAGAGATTGTAATATCATCTTTAATCATTTGCCCCTACCATAATACTTTCTTTTCTTTGTAATATAAATCTAAAATCATTTCTGCATAGTGTATTACTTTCTCTATATCTTTTCTACCCTCTCCTTTTGTACGATGTCTTGTTACATACTTTACAATATTACCTTCACAAAAACTTAAATTATTTTTTTCTATATATTCAACAGGTTGTATAACACAATTTTTATAATGCTTACCATCTACTTGTTTATCTAATGCTGATTCTTTCAAGTCTTTTTCCTCTCTTAATTTTCTAACTATATACTGATCTCTTGATTCATTTTTAATATTCATCTAATTCTTTCTATAAAAAAGAGTTTAACTTTTTTCTTATATCTGAATTATCTTTTACAGTCACAGCTTTAATTGCAAAAGTTCTTATTGTATTAGGATCAACACCTGCTAGTTCACAGGTATATGTGAAGTTCTCACAGGTAACACCAATAGAAGCAAAGACCCAAGCATTAGCTTGATCTCTCAGCAAAGATGTTTCTACATTTTCATTATCTACTTTAGGTTTAGATAAGTCAAGTAGTGCTCTTAAAATAATTGCTAAGTTTAAACTTCTATCAGGATTCTTTTCTGTTAAATCGTATAACGATTCGTTTTCTTCTAAATCATTTTCCATTTGGCGGTTCTTGTACTGGCCTATAAAATTTACCTCCTACATAATTATTGTAGAAGGCTGGCTCATCTGTTCCTTCTAATGTTGAAGTCAACACATGATTCATTACTTGATAGTAACACTCATAATATTTTAAACTTCTTTTATTTTTACACTCACAAATAATTTCAAACTTAAATGCACGTTTACCTAATTTCTTTATATCTTCATTAAGATATTTACTAGAGCCTGTATAAATTCTCCAGTTAGACTCTACCTTTTTTTTATTACGAGTTACGTAATATTGTTTACAGCCTATATAAGACTTATTAGTTTTCTTATTAGTTATTTGATATACAAAACCAAAGTGAACATGTGGTTCTGGTTTTTTATTAAACTTCCAATGCATATACTTCTTCTACATCTGGTTCTCTCACAACCTGTGTTAAAAATTTATTACCCTTTGCATATTTAAATACACGTAATCCTTTACCTTGATTAGAATCTGCCCAACATGTCTGCTTATAATTACAATAGACACAACCAACAGCCAAGCTACGATTACCAGACTTGCCATCAGGTATATCAGTATAACACTTATCAGGCAAGCTATCTTTACCAACAATATTTTTAAGATGTTTGACCCTTGCTTCTGCATTAATCATATCCATCTGATGTAATTTAGATAAACATATCTCTCCAGTAGATTTATTTATTGCAAGAAATGCAGCAGTATCTATACCATTTGCTTGAGCGTAAGCAGATATTTGAGCGACATATCCAAATGGATCGTCTTCCACTAGATTATTTTTTCTAAACTTTTCAAATCCAAAACCACTGGCTGACTTACAGTCAACAAGAACACCATCAATAATAGAGTCTTGATGTCCAGCTACACCATCAACATGTACTTCTTTCTGTTGATCTTTAACATCATGTCCTGCAATAGTAGAACATAAAAGTAAAAGTTCTTCTAGAATATAACCATATAAAAACTTTATTCTAGTAGATGGTTTAAGTTGTTCTTCTTCAAGAGGACTATTAATATCTAACCAAATCTTTCTGTCTGGTTTACCTATTGCAGAAAGTCTTAAACCTGTTCTATCTTTAGGAACTTCATATAGAAAATCTTTTATATGAACCTTCAGCATTTCACCAAAGGTATCTATATGTTTATCTACTTCTTCTTCATCCATATCTATAGGATCAAGACTAAATAAATTATATATATCTTCTACAAGAGTATCTACAGTTTTCATAATAAATATGGGGGAGTAATGCAGAGAGGAAACACTACTCCCCCACTCCTTAGTTAGAATGGAGCAGATGCTGATGCTTGTACATATCCACCATCAACAGGGGCAAAGTCTTCCTTACTATTTGCATATTCAATAAAATCAACAACCTGAACAGCAGCAAGGTCAGCAGATGTGCCAGACTTACCAGCATAATTCCATTCATAAGGAACTGCTTTTACATTAACAAGACTGCCATTGGCAATCAACTTATCATCCCACAGATTATTCTGTGAGTCTTTAACAATAGGAGCTTTACGTTCACTCCCATCCTTTCTCATCACCTTTCGTTTAATAGTTACATAATCACCACGATCATCGCCTTTGTTTGTTATTTTAAGATTAGCTCCTTCAATAACAGAACGATTATTATCATCAACCTCAACTTGTATTGACCACACTGGATCAAACTTTGTGTTAGGTTCAACGATTGATGCGTAGTGACACTTGCCTGTAATGTAAATTGGATCGTTCATGATCTTTATTTTCTCCGTTTAAATTTCACTGGACTATTCCAGCCTTGATTGTCTAGTAACTTTTACACAATAACACAGTGTAATTTTATTGTCAAGTATTATTTTCTAAATATTTTACAGCCCTCCTTAAATAATTTATGTCATCATTAAACCATCCAAGAGCAGAGTTACATTTATTACATAACCAACCTCTAAACTTTTTTGTTTCATGGTCATGGTCTAAACACCAACTAGATTTATTAGCTCTTGAATATGGATCTATAAAATCTTTTTTTAAATTATTTGCATCTCTACCACAGATAGGACAACAATAATTTTTTTCTGGATAAGGTATTTTTGTTTTTAAATAAGCACATGTTTTCTCTGCATCTTTAACACACTCTCTACATTTACTTTTCTTTTTACCAGTTCCATCTCTTCTGCTCCAACTGGTCCACTCAAATGCAGATATAGGTAATTCTTTTTTACAAGCTGTACATTTTTTAAATAATGTTTCTGGATCAATTAAACTTTGATCAGGAAATAACTCTTGCTGTTCCATCAATGTGTTTCTGCCCAGTTGTTTCCAACTTTATAATCAGAATCTAAATCACATTTAAAGTTAAATATCTTTTGTGTCTGATACATTGCCTCCTTTGTTAGTTTACAAAATCTTTGTACGTCTGGCTTGGCTACTTCAAATTGGTATTCATCGTGAACAGATGCTACCAACTTAGCATCAAGACCAGAGTTTCTAACTTTCTCACTTATCTGCACGAGCCATTGCTTACATACTATAGCACCTGCACCTTGAAGTAAAGTGTTTAATGCTGCATGTTCTGATCTAATCTGTAGTCTTCTACCATCAAGACCTTTAATAGTACCAGCTTGAGCAGCCTCTGATACATTTGATCTAAGTCTTTTCAAAGCTGGCATGTTAGATAAGAACTTAGATATTAATCTCTGTCCTGTAGAAGCAGAACCACCAACAACCTTACCTATTTTAGCTGGCCCTGCACCATAAAGAAAAGCATAGATAAAAGTCTTAGCTTGATCTCTAGTTTTTAATCCTGCTGCTTTTTGATTAGCAGTATGCACATCACCAGTTAATACTTCTTCTGTAAAATTAGTATCGTTCATGTAGTGTGCAAGACATCTAAGTTCAAGACCACTAGCATCAGTGCCTACAAGTTTGTGTGTGTCGCTGTTAGACACTCCCCATAGTGCTCTACATTCTTTTCCATAAGGACTATAGACTGCTGGCACTTGTGCCATGTTGGGACTGTGATGAGCCATACGACCAGTGATAGTTTTAAGAGTAAGAACACTACCATGAACACGTAAATCATTACTACACTCCTTTATCCAAGACTTTAAAAGACCAGTTCTTTTTTGTAATAGAAAATATCTACTAAACATCTCAGCTTCTGGCATTTTAATTTTAGATAAGACAGCTTCATTAACTACAACATTACCTTTTTCTGTATGAACAGAGGGCTTCCACCCACGATCTATTAAACGATCTGCTATTTGTTTACGAGAAGCAATATTAAATGGAATTTCTTTTGTCTTAGTTTTAAGTTGAACAATAGTAGGTTCAAACATCTCCAATGATTGTTTCTCTAGTTCATGTTGCTCATCTTCTAATTTAGCTAAGAGTAATTGTCCTTCTCTCATATTAAATGCAAACCCATTACGTTCTTGCTGATCAATAATAACTCGTATGTTTCTTTCTAACTCATAAGACTTTTTAGAAAACTCTACACTTTCTTTCTCTAATTCTTGTGCTACTTTTCTAGTTAGTGATACATCTTGTTTACAATAGTCTAACATCTCAAGAGTAAATTCATCAAAGTTATTGTAATCAATCTTATGATTATCTAATTTATTTCCCCATGCTTTTAGGCTATGACCGCCATCTCTAATAGGATTATAGAGTTGAGATTCTAATAGAGTATCACGTACTTTGATAGGAGATATTTTAGATCCTGTTAGTCTATTTAATACAGGTGCATCAAAACTAAGACCATTGTGCATTATAAATGTGTCTATCTTTTTTGACCACTCTCCAAACTCTTTACACTGATCTCCTATCCACTCACGCATCTCTCCTGTATGATAGTGTTGTGCAACTATACAATGTATACGACTAGCATCTAAGCTATCTGTCTCTATATCTACTACGGCTGTAGTCATGGTATGTCTACGAGAGTTGCCTCTTGTACTGGTATATGAAAGAAACTCTCGCCCTCTCTTATGTATCTATTAGATATTTCTTTAACATCACAATGTAATAATATTTCTGCTTGTATGTACCAAGCTTTCTTACAATCATTTCTAAATACTAGGAATGAAAATAAAGAATCTGGATAAAGCTCTTGCCATTTTTTAACTAATCTATTTTTTCTATGAGGTATACGTATCTCTTCCCAACTCTCGTTCCAATCTCCTTTCCAACTGTACTTAACCTCTACTTCAAATAAATGATGTGGTTTATTATCTACACTACAAACTATATCAAAGTCTTTTGTTTCTTCAGTTATAATTTGTGGGTAGTTCATAGGTTTAATAAATTTTAAAGCTGCTTCTTTTGCTGCTTTGTCAGCAGCTTTATACACATCTTTATCAAAACTTTTCCTTACACCTTGAAATTGTTTAGTCATCTTCATTATCCATTAATGGGTTGTCAATCTGTGACATTCTACCAGAGTCTTTATCATAATGCAAGTAACAAGCTACACCAGTGTCACCAGTGTATCTATTCTTTAGAATACGTATGGTAGTAGTGTTAGCTTCTACGTCATCGTCTGCTTGTTGATTACGTTCTAAGGCTACCACTGCATCAGATAGGTGAGCAATAGAAGCAGAGCCACGTAGATGTGAGAGAGATACCTCACGCCCATCCTCATGACCACGATCACCTGATGGTCTACGTAGATGACTGACAAGCAGTAAAGCTATGCCTGTTTCTTCTACAAGAGATCGTAGCTTAGTCATAAGAATATCTATAGACTTACGTTCATCTCCATTATCTTCCTGACCTGATACAAGAATAGATAAGTGATCTAGGAATACCCACTTACATTCAAGAGCCTTAGCCATGTACCTTACACGATCTAGTATCTCATCGTTCTCAATAGAACCAAAGTGATCAAAGGCAAAGAACCTACCAGATCCCACAGTCTTATTCTGCCAACTACTTAACTGCTCTCTTGTATACTGTTCACGTATCTCTTTGATGTACAGTCTAGCATTAGCTTCAACACTCATAATATTAAATGCGGTATTGCGAGTGTTCTCTTCAAGAGCTAACACACCAATGTTATCCTGTGTGTTAGACATAATGTGATGCATAAGCTCTCGCATGATACTAGACTTACCCATACCTGCACCAGAGGTAAAGGTAATTAACTCACCAGTACGCATACCATATGTCTTTTCATTCATCTTAGACCAAGGATAGAGACAAGTCTCATTTACCTTTTCATCGTAAAGAGATGCACCAAGATCAGCAAGATTAACTATACCTACTGGTGTGTGTGTTCTTGCGTTCCACCATGTATTAACAAACTTCTCACGTTGTCCTGTCTTGAGATACTCATTAGCATCTTTTAGATCAAGACCCATAATCTTACATTTGTTAGGCTCAAATAGCTTGGCTACCTTTTGTTCTGCTTCTCTGCCCTGCTTGTCATTGTCAAAGCATAGAACAATCTGATCAAACTTATTAAGATAATCTAAAGATTGTTGGCAGTTCTTCAGTGCAGATGCCGCACCATTCTTGATAGATACAACAGGCCACTTAGAACCTAGTAACTCGTAAGCAGACATAGCATCTAACTCACCTTCACATACAGTAATGTACTTACCACCTTGATTAAACTTATTCTGCCCAAACAAAACTGCACCAGACATATTACCTTCAGAGTAAAACTTTTTATCTTGTGTCTGCCTAAACTTTGTAGCTATGTGGTTATTATCTTTGTCGTAGTATTTATATTGGTGATCAGTAATCATAGATCCTTGCATAGATACAGTAACACCATACTCTCTACAAGTCTTCTCACTAATTTTTCTGTCAGCTATTGCTGAAAAGTTAAAAGATTTATTATTATTTATCTTATAAGAATTTTGTTGTAACATGTTACCCTCTGATTTATAGTTTGATGGGAAGTAAGTTTCACAACTGTAACAATAGTGGTGTCCATCAGCATATTCTACGTTAGCATCACTTGAATCACATTCAAAGCAAGGCTTGCGGCTAATAATACTAGAGTTATTTCTATCATCATATTTTTTTAATCCTATATTCATATTTTACCCCTAATACTCTAAGTAGTCCTTCTCTATTAATAATCTCTAATTCTGCATCCTTTTTTGTACGAAAAGATTCAGGTAATATTTTACTATTTAATATTAATTTCCACATATTCATTCAAACATATCATCATCTAAAAAATATTCTAATATATTTTCTTTGTCTAACATAACTTCATTTACTTCCTCCTTTGCTAACTTCCTAGCTTCCTTAGAAGTATACCCTTCTTCTTCGTATTGTCTAGTAAGATCACGGAATATATCATTACGCTCTTTGTCCCATAAATTTTTAATCATATTTACTACTTTCATAGAATATATCTCTATCTATCCTTACAGTAGGATTAAGACCAAGTGATTTCATTGCTTTCCATTCTTCATCTGAGATACCAAGCGTATTTTTTAACTGCTTTTCTTTTTGCAGTCTATGATAATCAAGATCGTATACTTTTGTCATCTAACTCAACCCATTTATTTCCATTATCTTTTTCATACTGAGAAAGTTTTTTACGTAGCTCTTTAATTTCAATATCTCTTTTAGCTATAATATCTTTTAGTTGTTTAATTTGTTTCTGTTCTATCATTTTAATACTGTGCTGTCAACATAAAATATATGTGTGCCTATCATACCAAGCATTTGAAAATTAGGACTCATGCTCCAACTAGGTGATACATAATTTGCATGGTAGTGAGTAGCACCCATCGTAGGTTCTACATGAACACCATTCATGGCAAGTGTAGCCGCATCTATTGCTTTCTTATATGCTTTTGTATTGTGTATTCTTTCTGGTT